>Ga0233437_1003184_pt1 | contig 22262 bp, 27 predicted proteins | sample SI_122_August201_FD_182714 | JGI IMG/M metagenome (GOLD analysis project Ga0233437, IMG submission 182714) | Seawater microbial communities from Saanich Inlet, British Columbia, Canada - SI_122_August2016_200_MG | ecosystem: Environmental > Aquatic > Marine > Inlet | place: Canada: British...
GTTAGATATTTTTTATGTAATTTGTGGGATGATTGTCTTATTAATTAGCAGTTCTATTGTATTAAAAATAGTTGAATTAATTGTAAATAAAACAGGTGTTGGTGGTTCTTTAATTGGTGTAGTTACTTTAGGTGTTGCATCTGCTCTACCTGAAATGATAACTGCAATATCTGGTCTTCGACAAAAAGCAACTGGAATATCTTTAGGTACTTTAATTGGAAGTAATATAACAAATCCTTTAGTTGCAATTGGTCTAGGAAGTTTGATTTCTACTTATTACATTCCAAGGCCATTAATCTATTGGGATTTACCAATGGAAACAATAACAGCAGCAGCATTATTAATATGGTTATTTATGACCAAGAAAAAACTCGGTAGATGGGGAGCTGTTTATTTAATGGCATTATACTTTGTATACTTGGCAATAAGAATTGTTTACTTTGGAGTTGATTAAAAGAAAGAAGAAATGAATTAGCCCATAAAGGCTTTTCCTAATTCTTCTTTAAAGTTTTCAATTTGTTCTTTTGAAAGCTCTGCTTTCATGTCTTGTTTTTGCATTCTATAACTCCAAAGAGCCATATTGTGCTTAACTACAATCTTAGCAACACTATCCATGACTTGTCCACGTTCTTTATTCCAAAGAGTTTTCATCTTCTCTTTCATCAAATCTGCCCATGCTTGTTCTGATAAACACAACATTTCTTTTGTCATTTCGCAGCATTCTTCATTACTACAACATTTTTCTTTTTCCATTTTTATCTCCTCCATTAAATTTAACTTAGAATTAATAATATTAATAAGGACTTTAAACTATTTAAGAATACCCACTATTAATTATAAAGAAAAAGAAAAGTATTGACTATAAGAAAAACAAACCTTATTTCTTATTACTTCTCCTATTATACTTGTTAGAACTTGAATCAAGGTCTGTTGAACCACACTTTTTACAACTTAAAGTAGTAGTTGGTCTTGACTTTTTACCATGTGTGTAATTTCTACGACTTTTTATGTCTGTTCCTTTGCAATCTTTACAAGTTATCATAAAACCACAAAATTAAAACCTTTTAGGTTTATGTTTAGCAAAACAATCTCTACAATAGACTGGTCTGTCTTCTTTTGGTTTAAAAGGAACTTCACATTCTTCACCACAATCTGCACATGTAGCTTTATGCATTTCTCTAGGTGCAGAATCTCTTGATTGAAAACCACCACGATTACCGAATGACTCACGTCTTGAATTATTAAAATCTTTTCCCATTATCTTCTCAACTCCATTAATTTATTAACCAGAAATAGACAAACTTGAATTACAAAGATTTGTAAGACAAGAGTGAAGATGTCTGATTATTACTTCATGTAATGACTACCCCTTTTTAAATGCTCGCATTTTGAACATATATTTACATACTCAAATACCTCTCTCCCCTATCTGCAAAGATGGTTACAACATTCTTTAATCCATATTTCTCCTTAATGAATTTTGCTGCTAAGAAGTTTGCACCTGAAGATATTCCAACTAAAACACCATGTTTTCTAGCAAGTTTTTTACCAGCAATAATCGCATCATCACTTTTAATCTTAATTACTTCATCAATTAAATGCAAATTATCACTAACAATCTTTGGAATAAATCCTTCACCAATACCTTGGATCTTATGCAAACCTTGCTTTTCTCCAGAAATTACTGCAGATTCTGCCGGTTCAACTGCAATTATTTTAACATTTGGATTTCTTCGACGTAAAGCTCTTGCAACACCAACTAATGTTCCTCCTGTTCCAGTTCCAACAACAAATGCATCTACTTTAACTTCATCAACAATCTCTTTTCCTAATCCAAATTCATGTGCTTTAATATTATCTGGATTTTCAAATTGTTTTGGCAAAAAAGCATCTGGATTTTCTTTAACAAGTTCATCATACTTTCTTAAAGCTCCATCCATATCTTCTAAAGAAGGAGTTAAAACAATCTCTGCACCAAAAGCTCCCATCATCTTTCTTCTTTCTAAAGACATTGACTCTGGCATTACTGCTATGAATTTATAATCTCTAATTGCAGCAACCATAGAAAGAGCTATTCCAGTATTTCCACTTGTTATTTCAAGAATTTTCTGGCCTGGTTTCAATTCACCCCTTTTCTCAGCATTTCTAATAATATACCAAGCAATCCTATCTTTGACACTCCCAGTAGGATTAAATGTCTCTAATTTCGCAAAAATTCCATCTACTTCAATCAATGGCGTGTTTCCAATTGTATCGAGGATTACACGCATAACCACCTTGTTTATTTTGTTTATACTTTTGTTTTATTTCCATCTTTATTACCTCCAATAAGTTTAGATTTTAAATTAGATAAATGAACTAAGAATTAACAACAACAGATTTGTTTCATAAGAAATATAATGATTAGATAGTATATAAACCTTTCTATTATTCTCTATATAGTAGTTAAGTTTATATATTGCTCAAATATTCCTTATACTATGGCAAGGGTGTTATTAGTTCAACCAGATATAGTTACTAATCCAGATGAACCTAAATCTCAACCTCTTGGATTACAATTTATTGCAGGACAATTAGAAGCCAAAGGAATTGAAGTAAGAATTGTACATGATTCTCTTGATAGAATTATAGAAACAGTAAGATCTTTTAGACCAGACCATGTTGGGATATCTTCATTTACATATGCCCAACTAGCTGCTGAAAAGATTGCAAGAGAAGTAAGAAGAGTTAATCCTTCAATAACAATAACAGAAGGTGGTTGGCATGTTTCAGGTTGTGCTGCATCTTATTCACAAGGAATTGAAACAGAAACATTAGGTGAAATTCTAAATCCTGAATCGCCATTTGATTATATAATTACAGGAGAAGCTGATTTATCATTTCCTGAATTTGTATTAAGATTGGCAAGTGATACCCATAGAGGAATCCATGGATTAGGTTATTTTGATACTGATAGAGGAATTATTCTAAATCCCCATGAACTAGTTCAAGACTTAGATTCCCTTGCATTCCCTTCTTGGACAGGATTAAATCCTGATGAATATAAAGAAAGTAGATTGGATATCCATTCTCAAAGAGGATGTAGGTTTGCTTGTGGATTTTGTGTAAATCCATCTGTTCGTAAAGGTAAAATTAGAAGAATGTCACCTGAGAGAGTAGCAGAATATATTGCAAGTGTAAAAGATAAGTATAGGGGATTTAGTATGCAAGATGAAGATTTCTTATCTGATCCAAAATGGGTTGCTTCTGTTCTTGAACAAATAACACCGCTTGGTTTAGAAAATGTATTATTTGAGTCTGGAGCATCTCTTAGAGATATTGAAGAACTTAGATTAGCGAATAGTCTTCTTTTATCTCAAATGCATGAAACAGGATGGGGAACTTTTACTGCAGGTGTAGATTCTTTTGTTCCTGAAACATTAAGAAGATATAAAAAAGACATGTTAATGTTAGGATTATTATCTCATGAACAAAGAGAAAGATATGATTTAGGAGATAAAAGTGTTTTATTTGAAAGACATATACAAGCTACTCAAAATGCTGCAACATATGCATTAGAAAATGGAATTTATTTATTTGCAAGTTATATTATTGGAGCTCCAAATGAAACTGAAGCACAAATTAGAGAAGGATTTAGAAAATTAAGCAACATAAAAGATGTTTTTGCTATTTGTCCTTATGTTTTTATTCCTTTCCCTGGAATTGGACTTTGGGGTGAAGTTTATGATTCTGGAAAATTAAAAAGAAAAGATGGAAGAATTGATTGGAAATCTTTTAACAAAATGGATACAACTGGTTCACCACTTGAATTAGACTATGATTCAAAATTATTGTTAGGTGAATTAGAACAAGAGTTCTACACATCAGAAAGATATATGAGAGATTTTGGTAGAAAGATAAATCATTTAATTAAACATGAAGATATTGAAGGGCTAGCGGGATTTGTAGGATTTCTCGAATCCCATTATGAATTTTTAAAAGATAAATATCCTAATAACTCAGATATAAGGAAAGTTCATCAAGCTTTCACTAAATTTTTTACAGATTAATCTAAATGAATAACAACCCATTCACAAACAATAATATAGAAATCCCTGCTGATATCAAACACCAAAAACAATATTCTTTGATAATATACTTTTGTAGATAAAGTAGATATAATGAGAATAGAAACCCACAAGCAGTCATTACAACTAACAACACCAATATAGTTGCAGTATAATTTGTAAACATCGCACTTAAAACTAACAAAAACAATCCTAAATAATACAATAAGCCAAGAACCTCATTCTTAACAAAGAATATCTTTCCATACTTGCCATCCACAACATCACTACAGCTATGTTCTTCTCCAATTGGACAAACTAATGGCTTTTTGTTAAAGTAATGCTTATAAGTTAAATAACTGGCATCACAAACACCTAAAAAGCTCAAAACAGCGAATGTTATTACAAAAATTGGTATCATTTAACATATCCCCTATAAAAAGGTCTAACTGCTAAAATCAAGAATAATCCAAACCACCAATACCATTTAACTGTTATAAGTACTGGTAACACTGTTGCAAGAAACAATCCAAAAAACAAACTCATATTCTTTATCAGTACAATATCCCATAAATCCATCTTATCCATCTTTGCTTTATTCCAATTATAAAATCTTTTATACAAACCCATTTTATTTACCTCCTATTTAATACCAACCAACTTATTTCAAGCATTTCTTACAAATGCCTCTCACTTCTAATTGAAAACTTGTGATTGTTCCAGGAAGTTTATTTTTCAAAAAATCCAATGAATTTATATCAAAATGTATAACTTTACCTGTTTCCTCACATGTAAAATGACAATGACTCTTTTTCTCTCGAGAATAAATTTGTCTTCTATCACAAATATAAGAATAAATCTCATGATTTTTCTTTAATTCATTAAGAAATCTATATATTGTTGCTATCCCAATATTTTTATCTTTCTTTTTTACTTTATCATACAATTCTTCTGCAGAGAAAAAAGTCTTTATTTTATTAAGCTCTTTTTGTATTATCTCTTTTTGTTTAGTATTTCTTGATTTCATTATTGAGAATGAGAATCAATAACACATATAAATAAGTTTTGATTAAAAGATTATATGTTATTATATATTGTCCTAGCAACACTATTAATAAGCCTCATTAGCTTAGTAGGAATCCTAATCTCATTAAAATATATCAAGAAACTATTACACTATTTTATTTCATTTGCTGCAGGAACATTAATTGCAGTATCATTCTTTGATTTAATGCCACATGCCCTAGAAGAATTACATGATCTAGGTATGCATATTGAAGAATCAGTTATCTTCATTGCAATTGGTATTATTTTATTCTTCTTAATTGAGAAATTAATACATTGGCATCACTGTGGTAAAGATCATTGTGATGAAAAACCAACTGGATTATTAATCTTAACAGGAGACTTTGTACATAATTTTTTAGATGGTGTTTTAATTGCAGGTGCATTTATGTTAGATTTTACAACAGGAATAATAATGACATTTACAGTTGCAATACACGAAATCCCACAGGAGTTTGGAGACTTTGCAGTATTATTACACAGTGGCTTTTCAAAAAACAAAGCATTACTATTAAATTTTGTATCTGCACTATCTGCAGTCTTAGGTGGAGTAATAGGTTATTTTATGTTTGATCAAATAGAAGGCATTGCACCTTTCGCAGTCTTAATTACAGCTGGTGGCTTTTTATACATCGCATTAACAGATATTGTCCCAGCAATGCACAAACACGGAGCAAACAAAAAGATTGTAATTATTGAAACAGTGATCTTTATTGTAACTATTGTTGGATTTTATTTCTTAATTGGTATGTTACATGGGCATTAATTAAAACAACTTCCACATTCTGCTTTTTTATCAACTAATTTCAATAATTTAACAATTCTTAACTTTTTGCAGATCTCTTTTTGAGGAGATTTCTGCTTTTCAATATATTCACTAACTCCATTCATCGACTTCATCATGTATATCAAATCCTTATTTACCAGTACTTTTTTACCCATAACTTGCAACATTATCAACAAAATAAATTGGACTATTCACTATATCACTATAAAGATGACCTGTATAATTTATTCTATCATAACCATCACCATTATGGTTTGCTCCCCAGGAATTCTTTACAATCCATACATTATCATGGTCATCCCAACCAGTTAAGACAACTACATGCCACCAATTACTTGATGTCACAGACAAAGGCCCATTGCAAACTAAGGCTCTTTTCATTGAACTAACATCTCCAGGAACTGTTCCTATAAAACCAACTCTCCATCCCCTATTAGGCGGAGTACATGTATTAAACGCACATAAAAATGGATTTGAACATTTACCAAAACCAATGCATTCTGCATCACATGCAATATCATTTGTTTGAGATAAATCTTCATGAACACAACTTCCTGATGTATATGCATAACAATGTTCATCTCCTACCCCATAATCTCTTACAATTTGCAAAGCTTTACCAGGATTACCACCCAAACAATCACCTGGATCTTGTTCTGCACAATCTGTAACTAAATATTGTTCTGCAAGATTAATACCTAAATTAGAATTTTGTTCAATATTATATTTTGCTTCTACTATCCCAATAGCAGAGTGGGCCCAACATGAACCACAAGAACCTTGATCTTTTACTGGTGTTACCCAATTGCCACCATTATGATCTCTCCAATCAAATTCCATTGGAAGAAATTGTATATTACATAAATCACATTTAGGACAAATAAAAGAGTCTGTTCCAAATACATTTATTACACCACCACAATCAATAGCTTCTTCATATATTCCTTGAACATTATCATTGCAATCACATGCATCTCCTTCACCATCATTATTAATATCATATTGGTTTTGATTTGGAACAGTAAGACAATTATCACAAGCATTGTCAATACCATCTGCATCAGTATCAAAATTTGCATCTGCTACTCCAGGACAAACATCACAAACATCCCCTATTCCATCATTATCTGAATCTGCTTGATCTTGGTTTGGAATTTCTGGGCAATTATCACAAGCAGTGCCTACATGATCCCAATCATGATCATTTTGAGGATTATCATAAACATCTGGACAAATATCACAAGCATCTGGATAACCATCTTCATCAGTATCTTCCTGGTTTGGATTTGGTTCTTGAAGACAAAGATCGCATTCATTACCTACACCATCAGAATCCCAATCTATTTGATTAGGATTATAAATATCTGGACAATTATCACAAGGATCTCCATATTTATCATTATCATAATCATCATAAAGAGTTGTGCTTTTAACATATTTACAAGTGTCACACTCATCCCCAAATCCGTCGTCGTCAGAATCATCTTGGTCTGGATTTGCTTTCACTTCGCAATTATCTTCAAAATCAGGTACTCCATCCTCATCCACATCTGAAAAAGTTATATTAACAAGAGGTTCATAATATTCAAGATCATCTAGATAATCAGATTCATCGCCTATATAATCAAGATCAATTTCTTCAAATAAAAGAGGATCTTCTTCCTCACAAACATCCCCAACACCATCTTCATTTTCATCTGCTTGATCTTCATTATAATCATCAGGACAATTATCACACAAACTCCCATAACTATCATCATCTGTATTTTCTTGTAAAGGATTATCTACATTTAAACAATTATCACATACATCTCCAACTCCGTCGTCATCTTCATCTGCTTGGTCTTCATTTGGATGATATAAACAATTATCATATGTATCAAAAATTCCATCTTCATCAGCATCTTCACAAGCATTTCCTATTCCATCAGCATTATCATCAGCCTGATCTGAATTATAAACATCTGGACAATTATCACATACATCTCCATAACCATCTGAAAAACCTTTTGCAATATCTGAATCTTCTTGACCAGGATTATAAATATCTGGGCAATTATCAGAACTAGTCAAGAATCCATCTCCATCAGCATCTTTTTCTAAAGCAATAACAGATAAAATTAAAATTAAGAAAATAAACAAAAACAATAATCCTTTTTTACTTTTTTTCCTAAAAAAGAATACAACTAGAAATAACAAAAGTACAAAACTTAGTATTATTAACAATATCACACCTATGCTGGATCTTTGACAATCAGGATCTTCTTCACAATCAAAATCACAAATATTATCTTTAATCATATCACAATAACCATCTATAGAACCAGAAGGACAATCTTCTGGGCATGTTGCATATGTTTCAGGAACACCACATCTTTCATCACCACATGTTGTTTCTGCAAAAGTTAAACCCATTAATTCAGTTACTTCAACTTCACTATCTTCAAGAACACAAACAGCACATGATTCTGTCATAAATTTTACACAAATATCTGGATTAAAAACTTCTTTTAATTCATATCCTTCTATTCCACAATAAGTAAATTCTTCATTTGTTTTGCCTTGCAAAAAGTCCCACGCATCAACTATTTCTCCATCAGGAAGCCCACAATAAACATAATCTCCCTCCCCAGTATTATTTACAACATATTCATACCCTAATTCTTCACAATAAACAGCTGCAGGATTTCTTAAAGCAATAACAACTGGAATTAATGCTAGAATTATTAAAATTAATAGTAGTTTTTTCATATGATCATCCCCTCTTAAAAATTAAGTTGGTATTCATTTATAAATGTAATTAAAATTAATATCTTAGTGAATCTACTTTTAAATTTCTAAAACTTTATTAATCTAAATAAACATAAAAACACCATGAAAAATATCAAAATCAAACAAAAGTCATGGATTTGGTATTTAACTATCTTTGCAAGTCCGAATATGACGACGACAATCTATCCATATATCTATGTAAGCAAAAACTTCTACAATCGTTCAAAAGCTTCACAAGATTCCACAATAAAGCATGAAATGGTTCATATTAAACAACAACAAGATAATGGTTTACTAAAATTCCTATTCCTATACTGTTTCTGCCTAATTATATTATTCAATCCATGGAGATATAAATGGGAATTCGAAGCATACAAAACACAAGGATATTCTGAACAAGAAATAAAAGCTAAATTAAAGAAATGGTATTATGGTTGGTTATTTCTTTAACCTAACACACAAAAACAAAACTAATGCACATGATACAAAACTCAACCCAGAAACAATTCTAAATAATAAATCTGGAAGAATAAATAAACTATACAAAAATGCAATCGCAGTTGTAAAAGTCCATAATAAATAAGAAGTAACATTAGCACTTTGTTTTTTATGATGATATAAGTCCTTTATTGTTGGCCAGTATGCAATAATTGCTATTACTCCAACACTTGCATAAGCATATATCAATAATTGTAATAATAATTCTTTCATATATTAATTAATACTAAGCTGTTTATAAACATTAACTAAATAGTTAACTAAAAACATATAAATACATATTACAAAGATTAGTGTATAAAGAGGTAATCATATGCAATTAGATACTAAAACACTCTTACTAACATCTTTGATTTCATCAATTGGTACTTTGTTTGTTATTAGCATACTTATGTTTTCTTCTGGTTCTCCAACAGGATATTTCTTTTTATGGGATATGTTTGATGATCCTGAAGAAGGATTTGAAGGTGAGTTTATGGAACATGATCCTGAAGAAGAATGGGTTGAAGAGGAGTTTCCTCATGAAGAACCATATATGGAAGAAGGTTATGAAGAAGAACATCATCCAGAAGAAGAATGGATTAATGAGGAGTGGAATGAAGAAGAGGAGTTTCCTGAGGAAGAATTCCCAGAAGGTGAATGGTTTGAAGACGAATTTTTTCCAGAAGGACTTACTCCTGAAATGATTGCTGAAATGGAAATTATAAGTGGTTTATCAGAACCTGAAGAAGAGGAAACACCTGAAGAATCTAGTAGTGGATCATCAACAAAAACACTTACACAACCAACTATGCCAACAGGAATGTCAAGTAATCACTTTATAACAGCCTGGGAAATGATAGGGGAAACATGTGCCATTACTGCTTCTAATGCAAAAACTCAAACAGGAGGATCTGGATATTGTGAAGTTTACTGCTCATCTGGAAAAAGAATCCTTGGTGGAGGATTTGGTGATATTGGTGTTACAACAAGTGTATTAGAAAATGGACCTATTTTCAAAAATGGGTTATATGGTTGGCAAGCTTGGCTAAGTAGTGAAAATATGATACCTGGAGATTTTTCAGTTTATGCTATCTGTGGAAAAGTAGATACAACAATTTCTTCATCTTGATTAGTATAAAACTATTTAAACTATAAAGAAAAGGATAAAGATATGAATAAACTCTGGCTAATAACAGGAATAAGCTTACCAATAATTATTTTAGTCATTTTCTCATTAGGTGGAATCTTTGAAGCAATAACAGAAAATGGCAAATGTTTTGTTCCTCCTTGTTCAGCCGGGTCTGGTTCTTGTGGTGAATCATTAAGTAGCTGTTTTGGAATTCATAATAATCCATTAAGTATAATCTTATTTTTACCTACATTAATATTAGTTTTTCCACTTTCATTTCTCATTGAAAACTTCACAATCAATACATCCATATATATTTCAACAAGTTTTATTTTATACTTTTTAATTGGTGCATTAATTGGATTTTTAATACAAAAGAGGTATATGAAATGAAAAAACTAGCCATTATCTTACTCTTAATCATCCTACTTACTGCATGTGAGAATTCTGATGATAAATGTGGAGATAATATATGTGATCCTATTGAAATTGATAAATGTCCTAAAGATTGCGAAGTTGATCTTGATGAAACTGTTATGGAAGCACCAATTGATCTCTGGCAAGATTGTGGAGATAATGCTTGCAATTCTGGAGAAACATTACTAACTTGTCCTGAAGATTGCAAAAACACAAAACAAGAATCTAAAGTAGAAGTTATAGATGAAACACCTAAATTATTTGTTAATGACAAAGTTATACCTTTTACTGGATTAAATGTATATTGTCAAATGGGTTGTCCTAATTATGAAGATGATAATTGGCTAGATCATTATAAAAAATATATTGATACTGTAAAACAATCTGGATTAACTTATTTACAAATGGGATCTAATATCCCTAGCAAGGATTTTGGAAAAATGGATAATCTTTTAGATTATACAGCTGAACAAGGTGTTTTTATTATCTTTTTATTGCCAACATCTAATCCAACTAGAGATTGGTCAGAATCTAACCCAGGAACACTACAAGAAGATTATAATTGTTACTTTAACAATGAAAATTGTATTATAGATAACACTGTATCTTTTCATAATCAAGATTGGTGGAAAGTTAAAGATGTAATTATAACAGAAGTTGTTAATAGATACAAAGATCACCCAGCTCTTTTAGCTTGGGATGTAAGAGTTGGTTCAACAACAGAAAACAATTATGGCCCAAGTTATATTCCATCAGTTTTAGATAGCACAACTGCACCAGCTACTTGGTGTGATTATTCTGATTTTGCAATTTCTAGATGGCATTCTTGGTTAGAAGATAAATACAATACTGATGAAAATCTACAAAATGCTTGGGATGATACAAGTGTTACTTTAGAAACTGCTGAAATGCCAATTCCATTAGAAAATGTTGAAGATAATATTGATGATTTAATTGAACATGCAAACTCTGCTGGAGATTCAAGAAAGCAATTTTATGATTGGCAAACTTTTAGATTAGAAGAAAAGATAGCTGATTTTAATCATTTTGCTGAATTAGTAGATACCTTAGATTCTCAACATATAATTTTAACAGGACCTGCTTTTGCCCCTGGAAGAGCTGCAATTTCATCTGCACGCAGTGGAAAAACAAATGCAGAAGAAATGTATAAATCTGAATTTGTCGACGGGTTAGTCTTACATCCAAGAGTTTCTTGTGATGATAAAAGAAGTAGTTTCAACACAAATAGATTTAGTTTTTATGATGTTATAACTTATGCAAATAGACATGAAAAACTTACAACATGGATAAATGAAGATACTGCAGAAATGAATTCACAATGTGGTAATCAAGATAGTATTTGGAGACTTGGTAGTATCTCTAGCCTTATTGCAAGCTTAGGTGGTGGTTCTGGTTGGGTCATTGGACCAGATAGAGAAGATATTCCTGCATGGTCTGAAAATGAGTTTAAAGAATTGCAAAAAGTTAATGCATTTTACACAGCAATAAATTTAAAATCACCTAAACCAAACATTGCTGTTTTATTTGATCAAAAAGCAGATAATTTTGATTATAGAAAACCAGGTAAAGTTGGTCTTGATTCTAAAACACTTGATAGAGTTAGTTGGTTAGAATCTCTTTACAATAATGGATTAGATTTTGATATGATTACAACAGAAGACATAAAAGATAATCCAGATATTCTAAATAATTACAAAGCAATCTTATTATTACATTTAACAAGATTAGATACAGAAATAGCACAAGAACTTTCTGATTATAGAGATAATGGAAATGGTTTATTTATTGGTGGAAGAACAGGTGTTTATGATGAATTTGGAAATTATGATACAACTGCATTAGAAATTTTATTAGATGTTGAATCTGTAACAGATTTTACAAGTCAAGTTTCTTCTTGGTCAATAACTTCAGAAGATTCTCCTCTAAAAGGTACATTACAAGGAACCTTTGATAATGAGAACCTATTTTATATTCCTCAATTTAACTTAGATGATTATTCTGCAATTGGTCATTTAGATATTGATTTTATTCCAACTGTAGGTTACAAAGATAAAACTGTTTTTTGGTTTCCAAGATTAACTAGTGATGAAGACTTAGTTTCAGAATTCCAAACAACATTATGGAAATTTTTTGAATCAGGAGAAGAATTCGAAGGTCTTGAATCATTTGGAAACAATTATAGATATTTATTTTCTCCAGAAACAACTTCAATAGATGTTGATGGATTTGATTGGTTTACAATGCAACCTTCAAATAATAATTTAGAAGAAAACACACCAATGTTCTTAAGTATTGTAGAAACTTCAAACAACCCCCAAATTATTGCTGTTAATGGGGCAAACATTGCAGATACTGCATTTGAAGATAATATGTTCGCAGTAGCGCTTTATGGTGCTTCTAATGAAGTAACAATTGCATTTGACAAAGGAGATTGGAATATCAAAGATGCTTATGTTAATGGTGGAAGAATAAATACTAAAGAAGAGATAGATAACTTTTATATAGTCAAAGCATCTGCAGTATATGATAAGATAACTGTAATAATTGAAAATGAATAAGAATAACAAAACAATGTTAACAATTTTATTATTATTTCTAGTCTTAGTTATATCTAGTTGTGAAGAAGATCCTAAAGAACAATGTGGAGATGGTATTTGTGATCCTGCAGAACTACAACTTGGTACATGTAAAACTGATTGTATTGAAACACCACCATTAGTAGAAGCTGAACCAGGTGTTGTTTATCTTGGATTTATGTTACATTTAGAAGGATGGACAACTGAAGATACTAATCAAGGTCAATTTGAAGATCATGCAATCGCTGCTAGGCAAATAGCTACAATCTTCGAGGAAAACAATGCAAAAATAACTTTTGAAGCAAAACCAGAATTTGTTAGTGGTTGTACAAACTGGAATGATAATGTTTTATTAGAATTATACAATAGGGGTCATGGTATTGGTGTGCATGCAGATGTTGGTGGCAGAGCAATTGAATTAGGTTATTCTCAAGAACAAATGGTTCATGAAATTACACAAATGAAAAATAATATGGAAACTTTAATTGGTCATGGTGTAAGACATGTTTCTGGTGTTTGCTCAGACTTAGATTGGGTTACAGCTTCTATTGAAGCTGGTTATTCATTCACAACAGGAAATGTTGCTTATTGTGTTGTATCAATGCCTTATGAAGATAGACCAGAAGAATTCAAAGATTGTGAAAACCCTGTAAAATGCCATGATGCATTTCCTTCAGATTTATTAGAAAGAATACACCCATGGAAAATGGATTCTGGATTAAATTGGATAAACCATGATCCAAATGGACAACTTGTAATTTTACCTGCAAATAATGTAATAAAAGGATTTGGTGAAAGAACACAAGAAGAGTTTGCATTAATGCAACAACAAACCCTACCTGGTGGAAAATCTGTTTTTAGTAAAGATGATGTTGATATTTATATTGATAATCTACAGCAAGCAATAGCTAATGCTAAGACTGATGAATTAAATATGTATTATGTTGCCTGGAGCATTGGTGATCCAATACTTAATGAAGAAGTCTTTGACTATTTCTTTACACAAATACAACCTTACATTAATTCTGGCCAAGTAGAATGGAAAACACTACCAGAAATATATGATTTGTATATGGGTTATTAGAACTTATCCAACATAACTCAATTGTTTTTTCTTTAGTTCGTCCTGAGCATCTTTGCTTTTTGTTAATAATCCTTTTAACTTATCTTCAAATTGCTCAGCTGTTTTTAACAATGGATCTATTTTCACATTAATACCTAAATAGAAATCCAATGCTTCAATAATTTTTGCAGCAGCTTTACTATCTGGTAAATTAGAATGTGTATCTGCAAAAAATGCTGTTGTTGGTTTTGTAGTTTTCAATAATAATGCGGCAGTAACACCCATTATAATTCCTTCTTTTAATGGTTGTATTTTACTTTTCTTTAATTTCTTTTGTGCTTCTTTATTTGTAGAATAATAAAATGAAGATGGTTCTTCTACTTGAGCAGCTGTTCCAACGCCTTCTAAAGTTATAATTTCTTTTGCTTTTAATTGTACTGCAACATCCTTAATAACTTCTGCTAAGAGCCATTCTGTTCCATCTGTACCAGTAATAGCATGAATTAATGCAATATTGAATTTTTTATTATAATAAATTCCAATTGGATGAACTAATTCTCCAGAATGTACAACAACTGTAGCTGGTAATTCTTCTAGCCAATATTTACCAATAAACTCAAAATCCATATGTTGGAGAAGATATTCAGTAGCAATTGTACCAACTAAGCCAAAACCTGGAAAACCTTCAATTAAGGTCACATTCTGAGGTTTTTTTAACAGTTCTATTTTCATATAGAAATTTGGGTTAATTTGATATTTAAATGTTGTTATTATAATTAAAGTTAGGATTTTGAAGTAGTGTTACTCTTCCCAGTATAAATCATTCTCTTCTTCATTAGTTTTAAAGATTAACAAGATAAATTCTTCATCAGAATTATTAATAACTTCATGAACATCATTAGGTTGGCATAAGAAAATATCATCTTTCTTTGCTAAGATTTCTTTATTATTAAATTTCATAATTGCTTCACCACTTCTAACATAGAATATCTCTGTTGTTTTTTTATGATAATGTGGTTTTATGCTTGTTTTCGGTTGGAATTTCACAATTTGAAACTTTGAACCTTTTTGTTGTAAATCATTTTCATCAAAAGGAATATCTTTTAGATAAACAAACCTTTCTTTCCAATCTAAATTGTTTAATTCTTTTTTTATCATCTTACTAATACTTCTATTTTTCTATTATCTCTTGGACCATCTAATTCAACAAAAAATATTGATTGCCATTGTCCCAAAGATAATTTGTTATTTTCAACACTAATTGTTGCTTCAGAGCCTAATAATAGTGCTCTAAGATGTGAAAAAGCATTCTTTCTTTTATATTTATCTGCTTCTGGGATTGGCCTAGTATCATGATTATAATGATTATCTTCTGGAATAATTAATTTAAGAAAGTTGATTTTATCTTTAATCAATCCTTCTTCATTCTCACTTATACAAATTGATGAAGTTGTATGCAAAGTTCTAATTATTGCAATCCCTTCTTTAATATTATTTTTAGAAATTAAATCCTGGATTTCTTTAGTAATATCATGGAAAGCTGTGTGTTCGTTTGTGTTTATTGATAATGTATGTTTAATCATATATTCATAGAATCAGTATACATTATATCTAATTTTACCCTACATATGTAGGCTATTTAACTTAGTAACTGTTCAAGCTTTAGACCTATTTCTTCTACAGGTAAAACATGATCTATATCACCAGTAGCTATTGCCATATACGGCATTGAATAATTCATGTTTGGAATAGGCTCTCGAGATAGAGTGGTTCCACCTTTTAACTTAATTGCTATAATTCCTTTAGCTCCATCATCACCCATCCCCATTAAAATAAGTCCAATTGCTGCTTCTCCAAATGCATCAGCAACAGCAATAAAGGTAGAATCAACATATAAATTTACTTCTCCCCTTAACTTAAAAGAATAAGTTCCATCAACTTCAACTATTTGAAGTTCTTTTCTAATTCCATAAAATCCTTCAAGATCCTCATGCCGCCCATATCCAAATGTGGCTTCATCATCAATACCAACATAAATTACTCCAGGTTCAAGAAGTTTTCCATGTTCAATTTTCTTAACTCGTTTTCCTTGACCTAGTAGATGGTCATAAACATCTTGTGCATGAACATGAGGAATATAAACAACACTAGTAGTTTCAGGAAGAGTTAAACTACCTAGAATAGTTTGAGCTTCCTTCCACCCACCAGTTGAGCTTCCAATAACTGCAACTTTTGAAATATCTGTTGACATGAATTAAAGAAATAAGAACTAGTATTTAAACATAATAGTTACTTAGAATACCCAAATATCTGCGGAATTAACTTTCTCTCAGCTTTTCGCAAATGTTCTTGGTAAGTTACTCTAGAAACATTCATCATCTTGGCTAATTTACTTAAATCAGTCTTCCTAGGGAATTCATAATAACCACTCATTATAGCCAGATGAATAGCTAATTTCTGTTTCTCTGTTATCTTTGGCATTATGTGAGGTATAAATAAATCAGTGAAATCTTGTTCTTTTATTGACAACATTTTAACATTAAAGTGTTTTTTGAAAGTATTATACAATTCTGTTATTGTTTCTTTTTCCCAAGCACCAAAATACCAATCTTCTTTTCCATTTTTATGAACAATTGGTTTTAATAAGAAAATCTTTGGAGTATAATAATTAGTTGTATGGAAATCCTTAACATCCATTCGTAAATGAGACAAATAAACATTTCCAGAACCACTAAAATTCAAACATCGTTTATCTTTTTTAATTGCTTTGATAAATTTATCAATATTCTTACCAGTCAAAATATTAACATTTGTATGATAAACATATTTTCCTTCTTTATATGAAGTTAAAGGATACATAGAGATAACAACGTCATATTTAGATGAATTCTCTAGATAAATACAATTCTTATGCCAAACTTTAAAGTGTCCTATCCACATTTTGTCCTCAGCTATTCACAGAAGTCTACGACTTCTTGGTTTCCTTACCAGAAACCACTAATCTCTGCATTATATCAAATGCACTTGTTACATCTTTTTGATCTAATATTAAAGTCATTTCTCTTAATGTAGAAACTAACTCAATTATATTAATATTTTCCCAAGATAATTCTCTTGTAACAATATAAAACAAACCATATTGTTCAATCGCATCTAAAGGAATCATTACACTCAATGATCCTAAATTTTCAATTACTTTTACTACTTTTTCTTTCTCAAATACTTTCTCAAACCTTTTTCTATATTTTTTATTAGAAATTATAGTTACTTCATGTTGGCCTTGAGTAATTGTTAAACTGTCTCCTTGATTAAAATCAACAATTTGATACAACTTTTGCAATTGTTGAAATATTGTTGGTGTTTTCTGCACAGTTATTTCAAATAGATTAGACTTTAAAGTTATATCTGTATTTTTATCAAATTTCACTTTTGCTAATTTTGTTTTTTCAATATTTTCAGCTGTTCTTCTCAAAGCCATCATTACAGCAGAATGCTTAACTTCTTTTTCTAAAATAGCTTCAATCTCTGGCTTTAATTCATCTGCTAATGATCCATAATTTATAATTCCTCTAGCTAAAGCTTCTTCTATAAATGGACGCTTTCTAACCATATCTTTTACTAATTGCATAACTGTAACCATAACAATCACCTTCATATTTGTTATAATAATAACAGTAAGTTATTATACTATATAAGCTTTACTATTATTATAAGGTGATTGCCTATCTCCTTTGGCAATTACCTTCCTTTGGTTTCAAAATAATAATAGTGAGGGTGTAAACAATGAGCGGACAAGCAGCAGTGGCATTAGATACTGAATTATTAGCAAGAGATCCTTCTTTAGGTGATCCACAACAAAGAGGCGGAGATATTGGAGTCGTAGCAGAAGATGCTCCAGAAACAACACCAAGTATAGGATATGCTGATGTATATTCTTTAGAATTAGCATGTGCAGGAGTTATTGATGGAGATGGACGACCAACACAACAATATGGTCCAATACAAAATGATTATCCAAGTACTGTAGAAACTGTAATTGACGACAGTGCCCAAAGAGAAGTACCACCTGTTACTTACTTGATGTAAGAATTCTTTTTTTATTCTAATTTAACTTAAACTTGTTGGTCTTTGTATGGGGTTAACATTAACTCCATCTTCCAGTGCTTCTCGATGAGAAGCTCCTTTGTAAATAGATTGAAATGCTACGACTCTATTACTACCTAATACTCTAGCCGCACAATTTACTGTTTCAGAAGGCGTTCTATATGCAGCATCTAATACAACTTGAGTACCATTAACACCATCTTGAGGTTTTCCAATTACATAACCAAGAATAGTAGCATATGCTTGAACTCCTTCAAATAAAGGATCTTTTGGTTTTTCTTTTTCTGTAACTTTATAATGTTCTAATCCATCTTCTATTCCAATATACTTTGCTAACATTTCATAATTATCAATATTGAATTTTAAAACATCAAATTCACACATTTTTTTCCCTGAAAACAATAAAGAAATTTCTCTTGCATCAATACTTATTTTATATGCTAAATCTTTAACAGTTTTAATATTATTCTCGGGATTTCCAAGATATAATAAAATATCATTAGAAAACTTATCAATGTTTACTTCCCCTGATTTATATCTTCTTTGAATTGAGAAATATTCCATTGGTTGTTTACCTATCCCATAACATATTTTTCCAAAATTCCCTGGAAAAATTCCTTTATCATCAAATACTCTCCTGATTGTACTTCCTTCTACACCAGTCTTTTTAGCTAAAAAACCCACCATCATAGTTTTATCTTCAATTCCTGATCTGACAAATTCTGCTCTCAAGTGATTTGCTAGATCTTCTAGTTTTAATTCTCTCATAAAAATAAGGTAATCACATACTGTTTTTAAGCCTTTCTACAATAAGCTTTTTAAATCAAAATTCATTTCTCTATAAACATGAGTGAAGAGCAACCTGAAGGAAAAATGGAATTATCAGATTTCTTAGATCAATCAGAACTAGCTACTGGCACAGGAGTTGTTCTCCAGCATCGAAAGCAATATGATGAAACTAAAGTAGATGAGACACTTGAAGGCAGATATGTTGGACTTAAAAGAAGAGTACATGCATTTCAAACAGCTTCTAAAACAGTTGGAATTGAGTCAAATCATGAAGTTGAAATATCTTATAATGAGTCTGGAACACCAGTAATAAAATATGGTCCTCATTATTACAGATTGCCAAGTTAAATATTTAAGATTTAATTTCTTCTTCAGAATCAAGCTTTCTTCTTAGAAGTTTTCTTCTTTTTGACATAACTTTTCTTTTTTTTAACATAACTTTTTGCGCTAGTACTTCCATCTTCAGTAAACTTCTCAATATTTCTACATTTGGGGAAGTTATCGCAACCTAAGAATGCACCGTAAATACTCCTTCGAACTTTCATTGTACCTTTTTTACATTTTGGACACTTTTTCTCTAGAGCTTCCATTTCTTTCTCAGATTTCTCAGTACCTTCTTCGAATTTACTTTTACACATTGAATTAATACAAAGAATTTGTGGTCTTTTCTTAGCTTTTATAACTTGAACCATCGGATGATTACAAACTTCACATATTTTACCAGTTACTTTAATCATTGCATTAGAAGGTAATTTAAAAGTTACTGTACAATCTGGATATTTACTGCAAGCTATGAAATAACCAAACTTGCCTCTTTTAATCATTAATGTACCGTCACATTTTGTACATGGACCAACTGTATTAGCTTTTGTTTGAGCTTCACGATGTTTCTCAATTAAACCCCCACCAATTTCTTTTTCATGTTTCTTAAAATTAGTAAGAATCTTTATCAATAATTCTTTAGCTTCTGCTAAAACTTCTTCATTCTTTTTCTTACCTTGACGAATCTGATCCATCTCATTTTCAAAGTGTTTTGTTAATTCCTCGTCGACAATCCTAGGACAATATTTAGCTAAAGTATCAATTGTATGTATCCCTAATTCTGTTGCATGTATTGGAGTACCATCAATATAATTTCTAAAATAAAGTGTCTCTACAATGGTTGCTCTAGTTGCCTTAGTACCCAAACCTCTCTTTTCAAGTTCCTTAATAATAGAAGCTTGTGAATATCTTTTTGGTGGTTGTGTTTCTTTATCATGCTTTATTATCTTCTTATTTATTACTTCATTACCAACCTCAACCTTTGGTAATTCTTGTTCTTCTAATCTTACATAAGGCATATAAAATTTATGCCAACCTTTATCTATTGTTCTTGTACCTTTTGCAATAAATAATTCATCATTAATATCAATATCAATTGTATTTGTTTCCCTAGTAGCTGCTTCACAAAATGTTGCAAAGAATCTTTTTACAATTAAATCATAAACTTTTATTTTAGTTCCTTCGACATTTCCAGCTGGTTTATTACCTGTTGGATAAATAGCTGGATGTGCTGGATCTGTTTTAGGTCCATTTCTTGGTTTTAATGATTTTTTATTTAATAATTCACTAGCTAATTCTGAATAATTTGTTTGTTTTGATAAAGCTGTTAAAACTTTTTTATATTCAATAGATTCTGGTAATTGTTGAGAAGAAGTTCTTGGATATGAAATATAACCAGATGTATATAAATCTTGTGCAATTTCTAATGTTGCTTTTGGTTGTATTCTATGAACCCTATATGATTCTATTTGTAATGTAGTTAAGTCAAATGGATGTGGAGCTTGTTGCTTAAACTCTTTCTTTTTAACATCAACAACTTTTCCATTCTTACCTTTTGTTTTCTCAACTATTTTCACAGCTACTTCTTTATCAAAAATCTTACCTTTTTTATGCATAGCAATTATGTCTTCTTTAATTACTTCTCCTTGTAATTCAATTTCCCAAAAGGGATCTGGTTTAAATGCTGCAATTTCTTTTTCTCTGTCGACGATAATCTTCAAAGCAGGACCTTGAACTCTTCCAGAACTTAAAACTTTGAATGAACCAGCTGCTTTTATTGATAATGTTAATGCTCTTGATAAATTAATACCATAATCCCAATCTAATTCATGTCTTGTTAATCCAGCATTAACTTGACCCCATTCTAATGTTGGTCTTGCATTTGCATAACTTTTTCTTAATTCATCTTTTGTTAATGTTGAAAATTTCATTCTTCTTGCATCTTTTTTCTTGCAAGCAAATCTTAAAACATTATAACCTATAACTTCTCCTTCAATATCAAAGTCAGTTGCAACTGTGAATGAATCTGCATCTTTACATAATTTTTTTAATGCAGTTACATACTTTGAAGAGAACTTTGCAGACTTTTGCACTTGTGAAGTTGGTTTCCATTCAACATTAAACACAGGATAAACCCATTTTCCTTTATTTTTTTCAGTTAAAGAATATAAATGACCTACAGCAGATCCAACTACAATATCTTTATCTCCATGAGTAACTTGATAGTATGCAACACCATTAATTGCATTCTTAATTGCCTTACCATCAGCTAGTGCTTCTGCTATTTTTTTAGCTGCATTTGGCTTTTCTGTAATTATTAATTCATAAGACATAGAAAACTATTAATAAATAGGTTATATAAAAGTCTTTAGGGGGTTATTTATAAATAGATAAAAAAGTTGGTTAAAAATATTCTTTTCTAATGAATTATTATCATTGCTTGAAATATTTGAGCATAAAATAGAAAGCTTTATATAGTAATACCACTTAAGGTAGTATTGAGGTAGCATAATGCAATTCAGAAAAGTAACAATATCTGTACCAAGGACAATGTATGAGGAAGGCATGACTCTAGTAAACAGAGGTTTTTTCTCTAATTTTAGTGATTTAGTTAGAAGTGGAATTAGAGAAGAATTCAAAGAATTGCAACCAGTAGTTCATGATTTTGATGAAAGAATTATTTATAGTGATA
>Ga0233437_1003187_pt1 | contig 22211 bp, 22 predicted proteins | sample SI_122_August201_FD_182714 | JGI IMG/M metagenome (GOLD analysis project Ga0233437, IMG submission 182714) | Seawater microbial communities from Saanich Inlet, British Columbia, Canada - SI_122_August2016_200_MG | ecosystem: Environmental > Aquatic > Marine > Inlet | place: Canada: British...
TTGTGTTTACTTCTTTTCACTGAGTATCACTGACCTTCATACATGCGCGTTTCAGCCCTAAATATACGCAAAACCGTGCGCGTTCATTTCACTGAGCATCACTGACCTTCATACGTTTTCGTTTTGTTATGCTCCCTAATATGTAGACAATTAAATATTGGACAGTATGATATACTTATTTTGATAAGGAGCAAGCGATATGAAGAGAAAACACTCACTAACTTTGGAAGAACGAACACTGATTGTTCAAGAGCACTTGGAAAATCACAAGAAACTCCGTCATCTGACGGAGGAATTCGGCCTGAGCCCTAAAACATTTGTTTAATCCTCAAGGCATACCACGAAAAAGGTCTGGAAGGCTTAAAACCATCAAAGTATTATTCAACGGAGTTTAAACACCAACTGGTTAAAGCACATCTAGTCGATGGTCATACCATCCCGGAGGTTGTTGATAAATACGGGCTGGAACGGAGAACCTATTTGCGATGGGTTGCCCGGTATAACGAGAATGGCTTGGAAGGCCTGAAGCTCAAGAGCCAGGGCGTCCCGCAAAACCAAAAGCCAACACCCCTGAAGAACGGATACGGCAGCTTGAGATGGAGAACGAGGTGTTGCGGGCTTTTCAACAAGAATGTGAAAGTTGGGATGCCAAGCGCTGAAATTCAGGGTTGTTTACCGATTCAATGATAAATATCCCATCTCTGATTTATGTGATTTGCTGAATGTATCGAGAAGCGGGTATTACAAGTGGCTTAAAATCAAGGATTCCTCGGATAAAGATGTCCCTATTGCCGATCTGATCCGCCAATGCCACCAGAAAAAGTATAAAACCTACGGTTACAGACGCGTTAAAATCTGGCTGAAGGACGAAGCGGGTCTGATGATCAATCATAAGGCTGTGCTTCGTATCATGCGCAAATACGACATTTTGGCCTACAGGAGGCGGAAAAAATTTTCCAAATACGACAGCATCACCTATCACACGTATGAAAATGTTTTAGCCCAAAACTTCAATGCGGAAAGACCTAATCAAAAATGGGTAACAGATATATCTTACATCTACACCAAAGAAGGTTTCTTTTATCTTTCCGTCATCAAAGACCTTTATGATAATTCTATTGTGTCCTACAGGTATGCCAACAAACAATCGAATTTCCTTGCTACAGCAACAGTGACTGATGCGCTGAATAAAGAAAGGGTCACTGGTAAGCTTATCCTGCATAGTGACCAGGGGTTTCAATACACCTCTACCATTTATCGAAACATTCTCGTATCTAATGATATTCAACCTTCAATGTCACGCAGAGGAAACCCATATGAGGGTCTGCCCCCTCGGGTATAATGCTTGTGCAGAAAATTTCTTCAGCATGCTGAAAGGAGAATTCCTGCATCGATTCAAGCCTAGAACAATCGCCGAAGGAAAAGACATGATTGACGAGCACGTCCACTTCTATAACCATGAGAGGGTGCAACTTAAGACCAGTAAAATCCCAATGGAGGTTAGAAATGCTGTTTTTATGTAGGTGTCCAATGTTTTATGTGTCTACTTGACAGGGGGCATCACAATGTCACGTGACATATTTATGACATTTTAATCTTATGTTTTTTTATAACACCCACTGCTGAATAAACTTTTGTGACTGTAATATCGCTTGTCTCCTCTCTTCAAATGAATTTTCGAAAGAATAATCTTCAATTTCAATTGCAACGCAACCGTTATATCTTATTTCTGAGAGAGTACAGAAAAAGTCACTCCAGTTTATATCACCATATCCCGGTATCTTCGGTACGTGATATTCAAGCGGAGTTGCAAAAAAACCTACATCATCATATTTGTCTTTAAAAAATTTTGCATCCTTAATGTGGCAATGAAAAATCTTATTTGAAAATTCGTACATAGGTTTGATGTAGTCCATTCTCTGCCATATGAAATGTGAGGGATCATAATTCAATCCGAAATTATCGCTGTCAATCGCAGAGAACATATCTCTCCAAATCTTTGGAGAAGCGGCTAAATTTTTACCTCCTGGCCATTCATCCTGCGATTCATACATTGGGCAAGTCTCAATGCCAATTTTGACATTGCTATCTTCAGCAAATTTAATAATATCCGGCCATGTATTTTCAAAATCAGTAAAACTCTCTGAATAATTTCTTTTTGGATCTCTGCCTATAAATGTTGTGACGGTATCTACATCTAAAAGCGATGCCCCTACAATCACTTTTTTCAAGTGATTGATATAGTATATTCTTTTTTCCATATCAGGATCCAGTGGATTTGGAAAATATCCCAGTGCAGAAATACCCACTCCGGTCTTAATTGTGTAATCTTTTATATACTTCGCTTTGTCTTGGTCCATCTCGTCCATATCTATATGGGTTACACCAGCATATCTTCTTTCAGCTTTGCCCTTCGGCCAGCACATTACCTCTAATTGTTTAAATCCATTTTCGCATGCAAAATCAAAAACCTCTTCAAAGTCTAACTCAGGAAGTATCGCACTATTTAAACCTAATTTCATCTATTACCCCTCCTCAAAATATGTTATTTGCACCTTCTAATATTGTTAATTCAAATAATTTATTATTAGCCTTTTATTAGCTATCTAACGCTCTTAGCGCCTATCTCGTCTTCCATAGGTCCAATCTTCATTACATTAAGAGCCCCTGCTGCTGACGCCATTTTGCCTGCTTCAAACAATGATTTCCCACTAATTTTTCAAGTCATCTCAATCTTTTTTAGTATTGAAAAATCTGCATCTGCACTAAAAGTTATTCCCGACTTGATTCCGTTAACAATTATTTTCGATTGGTGTGATTCGATACTCTCAATTCCTTCATCCAGTGTGTTTCCCTCGTATTTAACTAACGCAGTTGCATAATAAAGCACTTTTGACGAATGTGGTTTAATTTGTAAAGTAGTTGGTGATCCGAGCACTCGTCTAGTTTTTTTTGCATTATGAAGTCCAGTAGCATAAGCACCGGTAGCATTTTCCGTTGCTAAACAAAAAGTCGCATCAGGCGCTCCTTTATATGATGCCCATGGCACAAAGTTTCTTCCTCCAAACTGTAACCACAAATCATTAAAACCTAATGCAATCTCATCCTCTGCCAAATCCTTAGAACCCTTGAAAAAGCAAATATATGCGATTTTCGCTTCTGGGTTTACAACACTGCTCCATCCCAATTCTATATCTTTAGGTATTCTTCCAGAAACAAAATCTGAGTAACCTATCATGGAGGGGACAATTGAAATATCAGTAAATGTTCCATCACGGAGTGGTGCATGTTTAAGACTTTCATGTCAGCGCATAGGGAGATTACACATCCTGATTGAATTTGAGCCGTTTTCTGAGAATGTAAAAATGGCTAATCCAAACAAGACTGAACTTTCGACAAATAGTGATAGATTGATGCGTATGATTAGCCGGAAAAATGATATTGAAAGTTTACTAATATCAGTCGGGCAGGACTATCGAAAGGAGGAAATCGAAAAAGAAGAATATGATTATTTAAATCATCACTTTGAGCATGAACTGAATGCACTTAATAAACAAATCATTGAAGCAAAAATATCAGTTCAAATACCGCATTCAGAGGAAGATCAATTGAGTGATGTTGTATGTGAATTCATTCAGCATAAGAACGTTTTGCAAATAACGAGGTACCTATTGCATTCTCTAGTTGAGAAGGTAATCGTATATAAAGATAGACAAATAAAAGTGACTTTTAAATTTCAAGATGAAATTGAAGAAATCAAGACCAAAATTGAAAATATACGAAAAAAAGTATAGAATTAAAGCATATTCTATAAAAGATGTGTTTTTACGTTCAAATACAAGACTTTTTATGTCTTATTCAATGTTGTGGTGGAGAATACCGGATTTGAACCGGTGACCTCTTGACTGCCAGTCAAGCACTCTAGCCAACTGAGCTAATCCCCCAACATTAATATCTCGATATTATATAACATTAGCTTTAATTTGGTCAAGAAGACTTTATAATATGCTTGAGTTAAGCCATTATTTTGTTTCAGCAAAAATTTTTATGATTTAAATATTTGACGATGTGCATATCGTTTTGATATTATAAATAAATAACGTAAGCATGAATTTTCTTTGAAAGGAAAAAAATATGAAAGTAGTTATTTTGGCTGGAGGATTCGGAACAAGGATAAGCGAAGAGTCTGTTTTAAAACCAAAGCCCATGATAGAGATAAATGGAGATCCTATTTTATGGCACATAATGAAATACTATTCGCATTATGGGTTTAATGAATTTATAATTTGCCTTGGATATAAAGGCGGGCTTATTAAGCAGTTTTTTTCAGATTATTATATGCTTATGTCCGATATCACTTTTGATTTTTCTAAACAAGGGAAACAGATAACGCATCTGAATGTCGCTGAGCCTTGGAAAGTTACATTAGCAGACACAGGGCTTGACACAATGACAGGAGGGCGGATTAAACGTGTTAAAGATTATATCGGAGATGAAACGTTTATGCTTACTTACGGTGATAGTGTTGGGGATATAAACCTTAATGCTTTGCTTGATTTTCATAATAAGAACAATCGTTTTTGCACGATAACAGCAATCCGACCTCAAGGCAGATTTGGTGGGCTTGGGATAAATGAAGAAAATTCAATTGAAAGTTTCAGAGAAAAAGATCCTGAAGACAGCGGCTGGATTAATGGCGGGTTTATGGTCGTAAATCCCAAAGTTCTAGATTATATTGACGGTGATAAAACTGTGTTCGAGAGAGAGCCTTTGGAAACTTTAGCTCGGCAAAATCAACTTACAGCATACAAGCACAATGGATTTTGGCAGTGTATGGATACTTTAAGAGATAAAATTTTATTAGAAAAATTACTTGAAGAAGATAAGGCGCCTTGGAAAGTTTGGAATAATAAATGATTGATTTAACTTTTTATAAAGGAAAAAGAGTTTTTATAACAGGCAACACAGGATTTAAAGGCACGTGGCTTTGCGCTGTATTAAATATGCTTGGTGCAAACGTTTATGGATATTCCCATAAGAAGTACGATTTTTATAAAATGTGCGAATTAGATAAATCGATAAATACAAAAATCGCTGATATTAGAGATAAAAATGTATTAAAAAGGCAAATGTCTAAATTTGAGCCTGAAATTGTTTTTCACTTAGCAGCACAACCTTTAGTAATGGAAGGATATCATAGTCCTGTGTACACCTATGAAACAAACGTAATGGGCACAGTCAACATATTAGAGGCAGTATCGTCGTGCAAAAGTGTTAAGGCTGTTGTAAATGTAACAACAGATAAAGTTTATCAAAATATCGACTCGAATAAAGCATATAAAGAAAATGACAGAATTTGTGGAATCGATCCCTATTCAAATTCAAAATCATGCTCCGAACTAATAACTTTTAGCTATATAAATAGTTTTTTTAAGGATGATGATTCTAATATAAATCTTGCAACAGCAAGAGCAGGCAACGTTATTGGCGGTGGAGATTTTGCAGAAAACCGCATTATTCCAGATTGTATTAAGGCGGCAGAAAAAGGCGAAACGATAATTGTTCGAAACAAATCGTCGATAAGACCTTGGCAGCATGTTTTAGATCCTTTAGTTGGATATTTGATACTTGCAAAAGCTTTATTTAATGGTAGTATTTCAAAAACAAGCTTCAACTTTGGACCAAGCGAAAATAATTTTATCAATGTAGGAGAACTGGTAGATTTATTTTGCAGCATGTGGGGTAATGGTGCAAAGTGGGATTATAAGCCGGATCCAAACACACATTTAGAGTCAAAAACCTTGACTATTGATTCTTCTTTAGCTAAAAAGCTTTTAAAATGGAGTCCGGTATGGGATGCTGAAAAAGCCGTTGCAATGACAGTTAAATTCCACAAAGATATAGCATCTGGAAAGCCGGCAAAGCTAATCATGAATGAACAAATTAATGGATATCTATCTTATCTATAATATAGTCTAATGAAATAAATGTGAGGCATGTTTTTATGAATAGAAAACTTGGTTTTTTTCATCACCTAACAATTCATATTTTCTAACATTTATCTCGTTTCACTTGAAAAAATATCTTTTATTAGTACATCGTTATCTTTACTTAAAATATATTTAAAAAAAAGGATTATTATCTAGCAACAACGCTCTTACCGGGGCTGCTTCCGCATTAGAAATGTTTATTGGAGCAGCTATTAAAAAATATTCTCCTTCACTTACGTTTTTTAGCATCAGACCTTCTAAAATAGCTATGTCGCTTCCTAAAAGCGCAATATGCGTTTCGTGATCCGGCTGGCTTCGCTCTATCCCTAAAGCATCAATGCCAACTCCGTTAATCCTTTTATCTCTTAAATATTCTGCACCGCTCTTTTCTAAAAAAACAAAATTAAAATCAAATTTATCAACGAGAGAATTCTTTGTTTTTAAAATAATAAAATCTCCCTGATTTATATCTTTGATTTTTAAATCTTCTTTAGTTATACATCCATCAATATCAGTATAGTCAAACACTTTACAAGGAGCAATTAACTTCGATAAATCCATCTGATCAATAGTTTTTCCGCCTTTAATCATATGGAGTGGAGCATCCATGTGCGTTCCGGTATGCATGCCAATAGCTATGCTTGATTCATGGGGATGGTTATCTTCAATATTTTGCAATACATTAAAAGCAGGCTGCTTTTCTGATTTATTTTTATAAACAGTCATATTCGGTTCTATCTTCATAGATATATCGATTATTTTCATACCCTGCTGCCTCCGCTGTTGTCCCACCATTTTCTACCGTCTTTTTGAATAAGAGCCATTGCTTCTTTTGGCCCCCATGTTCCCGGCTTATAGTTTGGAAACTCTGGTTTGCTCTTGCTCCAAACTTTACCTATATTATCTGTAAATATCCAAGAATATTTAAGCTCTTCCCACCTAGTAAATAAAGTTGCATCACCGCGTATAACATCAAACAGTAGTCGCTCATAAGCCTCAGGAGAATTTACTCCAGTTTGACAATTTTGGCAAAAATCCATTTTTACAGGTACAATATTGCTGATCGTTCCGGGCTTTTTAGTGTTAAATTCAAACTCCATTCCTTCTTCAGGCTGAATCCTTATTACCAACAAGTTAGGCTTTAGGTTTTCGCTGTCTTTAAAATGTCTGATTTGAGGCTGATGTTTAAATTCGATTACTACTTCAGTGGCTTTTTCTTTTAATTTCTTTCCGGTTCTAATATAAAAGGGAACGCCCCTCCATCTTTCGTTGTCGATAAAAAGTTTCATTGCAACAAAAGTTTCTACGTTTGACTCATCTTCAACACGCTCTTCTTGTCTATATCCAATGCTGTTTTCACCATCAACATCTCCAGAACCATACTGCCCTCTAACTACTTCAATACTGTCCATTTTTGCATTAAGGCTTTTAAGCACCTTAAGCTTTTCATTTCGTATATCTTGCTCGTCTAAACTTTTTGGTGGTTCCATCGCCGTTAAAGTTAATAATTGCAGAAGATGATTTTGAACCATATCTCTAAGAGCACCGGATTTTTCATAATATCCACCTCTTGTTTCTACTCCAATCGTTTCGCTGGAGGAAATTTGGATATTGTCTATATGATCTTTGTTCCAGACAGGCTCAAAAAATGCGTTTGCAAATCTTAAAACTATCAAATTTTGCAGCATTTCTTTCCCAAGATAATGGTCGATTCTATAAATGTTTTCTTCCGGGAAAACTTTTGTTATCTTTTTGTTTAAATATTCTGCTGTTTTTAGATCTCTTCCAAATGGCTTTTCGATAACAACTCTACGCCATGGTTTCTCTTTATAAGCCATATCATGTTCATCCAACTTACCAATTATTATTTCAAAATACTGTGGAGATACTGCAAGATAATATAAAATGTTTGCATCTGCTCCGAAATCCTTCAATACATTTTTAAGCCTTGAATAACCTTCATCATCAGCTAAATCTTGTTTATGATACCGGATTCTTTTTTTAAGTCTATTGAAGACATCATCTTTAATATTGTCATATATATTTTTTTCTATACTTACACGAATCTCATCTATATAACTTTCACTAGTTTTATCTCGCCTTCCAACCGCCACAACAGCGAATTTTTCTGGTAACAAATTTGATTTTTCTAAATTATATAATGCGGGCATCAGTTTTTTGTGTGTTAAATCACCTGTTGCTCCAAATATAACCATTGCACAATTAAGATCTTCTTTTATTTTCAATCAAATCAACTCCCCACATTCATTTGTTTTTACTAATAATTCAATTATAGCCCTTTTATAGCTTGTTTAATGTGATTATATCACAGCCAGCCTTTCAAAGAACAAACACTTTTTAAATTACTTGTAAACAAAAATATCACATAAAAGATTCTGTGATATTATTTTTAATAATAATCTTATTAGCGATAAAACTCAAAAAATTAAAAAGAGTTAAATCAATCTTTCGCAAGAGTTTTTAGAGTTTCACCATCAACTCTATAAACTGTCCAGTCTTTCATTGCTTTTGCACCTAATTGTTTATAAAAGGAAATCGACGATTCGTTCCAATCTAAACACCACCATTCAAGTCTGCCACATTTTCGTTTTAATGCAAGTTTTGCTAGATAAGATAGCATTATTTTGCCCAATCCTTTGCCTCTCATTTCAGGGCAAATATATAAATCCTCCAAGTATATTCCCGGGCGACCTAAAAAAGTAGAAAAATTTTGAAAGAACAATGCAAAACCAATCGGATCGCTTTTATATTCGCCAATAATAACCTCTGCTGATTTATCAATAAATAAGGTTTTGGCTAAAACTTCCTCTGTTGCATGCACTTCATCGAGCATATCTTCATATATAGCTAATTCTTTTATGAATTCTAAAATTAATGCAGTATCAGATTGTGTCGCAAATCTAAGGCTGAATTTTTTGTCTTTTGTTTTAATCGTTTTTGTCAAATCTTCTCTCCCATTAGATATCTATTAAATCTCTCTCAGTATAATTATTTATTTAGAACTATTAGACATCAGTTCAGTATAAAGCCTAATATATTTATTATAACATTCGGTATTTCTATACAATTTTTCTGCTCTTTCTCTGCAATTAGTTTTGTAATTAACATCACTATTTTTTATTTTATTAATCGCACTTAGAACCTTTTCAAAATTGCCTTTGTCAACAACTACCCCGGTTTTTTTATCAATAATTTCAGGGCTGCCGCCAGAATCAAAAGTCACGATAGGCGTACCGCATGCAAGTGACTCGATATTAATTGTTGGAAAGGTGTCCTCTAATGTTAAATTAATAAAAACATCTGCCAGCGAGAAGTATTTTGATAGTAATTTTTTGTCACTGGTATAAGGTACACCAATTAAGTTATTGGGTAAATTGTTTATTTCAGATTTTTTCACCCCCAAAAGTACAATTCTTATATCATCAGGCATTTTGCTGATTAATTCTAAGGTATGTTTCTTGTTTATCGGATCAAACCATTTCCCACGAGTCCCTAAAACAATAAACTCATCCTCTAACCCGAATTCTTTTCGAAGTTTATCTATATTTACAGGTTTATAGATTGTTAAATCTATGCCATTATTAATTGTTTTTATGGGATAACTGTTTAAGAATGATTGCTTTATTATCGAAGCAAGCCATTCTGATGGACAAATAATATTCATATTATTAGGCTTATTAAAATATTTGTTCTTATCTTTCCAGTTTACTTTGCTTCTGTCAAAGATTAAACTCACAGGGTAAGATAATAGCTGTGGACAGTCATAACAACCCTTTTTCCACTTTTCACAATTTATATATTCAAAATGCGCACAATGCCCTGTTATCGGCCAACAATCATGCATTGTCCAGACGATCGGTATGTTTTCTTTTTCTATATAATTAAATAGAATAGGGATGTTTAAATAATGTCCATGCACTTGGTTGATATGAATTAAATCTGGATTATACTCTTTTAGTAATCTGATCAATTTTTTTGTCGCAAATTTCGAATAAAAGGAGTGCTTTCCAAATAGCCTTGTCTTTAATATATTTAGCTTAACATAAATATCTGAAGAAAATTTTGTTGCGCTTTTATAGTTTGTTTTATGAAAACCATAAAATATATGTCCCTGCATGTTAGATTTATCAATTTTATTGCATAAATCAATAACAATATTTCCGGTGCTTCCATAACCACAAACAGAATTAATCAATGCGATTTTCTTCATTGTTTTCTCCATTAGCACTCAAGCTACTATAGGTTTTATTATTTCAATGTAACGCTTTCTTTTTTAAAATAAATCTCCACACATGTGTTTTTCCAATCAGGTGGATCTGATATGTCATCAAAATATATAACATATGGCTTTACACTAAAAGGTGCAAGCTTTACATTCGGCTCAGCACTGTTTAACAAATCCATTCTTATTTCATTTTCTTGGTTATACTGCTTTGCTTCTCCATTTACTAGAGACATGCTTGCGCTTACACTGGTCATGGTTAGACCTGTTTTTGATAAAAAGATCACAGCGAAAACGAATAGTATTGTCAAAACAGGCAGAAGTGTTTTTCTGTAAACCAAGCTGGATTTTTTTTGAAAATCAAAAAGTGATGCCTTTGAACTGCTATGCATCTTCTCAATCCTTTTATATATCCACCCTGTTAAGTAAGTCATGTTGAATAATAAAAACCATAAATACGAATAAAATATAATATTTTTCAGCCTTAACGGACCGGAATTGGATAATGAATAAAGCGTTGGAGCAAATTGTGCAGAAAATATGCAAAATGAAATCGCAAGAGCAATAAGCGGATACCTAAATTTAATTTTTGGGTTTCTGATTATCTCTGACATAAAAGGAATAATAAAAGCAACGGCACATACTACTGTAGCTGGGGCTTTTATCCATGTCCATTCAGACCTTGTTATATATATGACACCATAAAATAATGATTTAATTATAGCCACAACAGGTGAAGATTTCTCATAGAAGTTTTGTCTAACCGCATTTCCTGGTGCGATGCTTGCAAGTATAATTGCTCCTAGAGTAATCAAGAATATTACTATCAATAGTCTTGATTTCTTGTTCTTTTTAACTATTAAATAGATAATGGTTACTAACAATATTATCGCAGTAATCAAAGATGTGACAAAGTTGCCTCCTCCAATAAAGAATGCTAAGGGCAAGGTAATAACTGCATATATCCATGCTGTTTTTGGTTTTTCGCTTAATATATATTTAATGACAAAGCCATATAAAAACAAAGATAATGAATAGAAGAAAGTATAATAGACAGATCCAGTATACCAATAAAATGCACTCACAGGGCTTGGAACCAATTGAATCGAAACACCAACTATAACCGATATTATTATTAACCAAGCAGTTTTGCTTAGCTTTAATAGTTTTACTAACAATTCGTACGAAAAGAAAAAGCTTGAAATTATAAATGAAAGCAACATGATAAATGTTGTTAGAAAATATAGGTTGTCACTCCAAATTGTTGGCTGTAAACTCATTAGAAAGACAGAGGAAAATGAACCTTGCCAACTATTATAAGTATGCAATGTATTATCATATGCGGTGCTAAGAGTTTTATATACTGATCGTGTTTCTTGAAATGTATCACGTGCTAAATTACCATTAAAAAAATCATCTACGCTTGGATGATTATATATTGCAATATAAAATACAGGGATTAATGATAGAATAAAAATTATAACTATAAAAAAAAGAATCCATCTTTTCATATTAAATTGGTTTGATATTTCATTTTTCACTACAACTCTCCCATAAAAAATAAGATTTTTTATAACGTAACATACTAATACTTTATTGTCAATATTGCTTAATTCACTCTAATAAATGAAGCATATCTAGATAAAATATTATTTATTGGAATGCAAGATATAGTTAAAAAATATCTTCAAGAAAGTGGATATTCTTTCTAATATAAATCAAAATAATATATATACTGATTATAAGTTAAATTGATAAAAGCTGTAAAATTTGATAATATGCATAAGAGCAAATGAATTTTACTAATGTTTATTGGGGGTTAATATTTTGGAATTTCAAGATTATTTAAATAATAAAATTGATTGTTGTTGTGGAAAGAAACATAAGACAATGGTTAAAAAGATTATACTAAGTCATGGCGCTATAGATGATCTTGCAAATATCTTTGAAGCAAACAGTTTGCCAGATGATATATTTATTGTATCTGACTCAAACACATATAAAGCGGCAGCAAAAAAAGTCGTCGAAGTTTTAAGAGAAGCTAAATATAAAGTAAAAGAGTTAGTGTTTAATGCTGAAAAATTTTCTCATCCTGATGAAAAGGCTGTAGGTACAATGCTCTTTAATATGGAACCAATGCCAAAAATTATAGTTGCAGTCGGTTCGGGCAGCATCACAGACCTCTGCAGATTTTGTGCATCAAAAACAGGGATTCCGTATATCGTTATAGCAACAGCGCCTTCGATGGATGGATATGTGTCTACAGTGATTCCTATAACTAAAGAAGCGATGAAAATTAGTATAATCGGAAAATCTCCAGAAATTTTGATAGCCGATTTGGATATTTTAGAAAAGAGCCCTAAAAACCTTCTTGCCTCAGGGTTTGGCGATATGGTTGGTAAGATAACCGCAAAATTAGATTGGATGCTGGCATCTAAATTAACAGGTGAAGTAATTTGCGATAAAATCGAGGCGATTACAGATATTGGAGTAGAAAACTGTTTCAAATCGATAGGTATAGACGAAGACAGCCATAAAACATCCGTTAAAAGCATAATGTATGGACTGTTGTTGTCTGGGATAGCTATGCAGTTAAACAACAATTCACGCCCTGCGTCAGGATCAGAGCATCACATATCTCACTTTTTAGAGATGCTGGATATATTGGGAGAAGGCAATGAAACATATCATGGAGAAAGAGTAGGGGTTGCATCACTTATAATAATGAGGTTTTATGAAAAATTATTTTTAAGTGATATCCAAACCGAAGAAGACAGGGTTACAGAAAAAGAGTATACTAAATATCTTTATTCAGTGTGTCCAAAGACAGCTGATGAATTGCTGAAAAATGTTGGGAATATTTATATCGAAGATGATGAATGGGAAAACATGAAAGTAAATTTAACACAAAATTGGGATCTGTTTAAAAAGGAAGTACAAAAACTAGATGAATTAAGAAAAAAAACTATTGAAAAGCTTGAGGATTTAGAAGGCTTTACTAATATTAAGATGCTTGGATATGAAAAACAAAAAGTTAGAGATGCTGTGTTTTTTGCAAGAACAGTCCGCACCAGATTTACTATATTAACACTTTTAGACTATATGGGACTACTCGGTAAATTTACTGATGAAGTTTTAGAGGAAATTTATAAATAAAAATAGCAACTGCTTATTATTAAACAGTTGCTATGATATATTTAAAAGTTTACTTTTCTTTTAGTACAGCTTTTTTCTTTAAGAATTCTTTCTCTGTTATTTGCCCTTCAGCAAATTTAATTTTCAACAACTCGATTGCTTCGTTACTAGCTCGTTTTTTCTTTCCTGCTGCTCTTACAATTAACGCAACTACTAAGATAACAGCGATTAATGCCACACCGATAAATATATATGGCCCGCCATAATAACCATGCGCTGCGTAGCCTCGTCCTAAAAAGTCACATCCTGCAAAGCCTCCGCCGTACATCAATCCTCTACCATAAAACATAATAATTCCTCCTATCCTTTAATAACTTCCTTCATTTTTCTATAAGTATCTTCGTCGATTTCGCCTTTTGCAAAACGATCATTCAAAAGGTCAAGAGCACTATTTTTATCTTCAGATGATGTAGTGAAACATTTCTTATCACCTTTAAAAATCCAGTAGATTCCAAAACCGACAATCACTAATACTAATATCCCCATTTTTCTAGCCTCCTTAAGACCTTGAACTATTTATATAGTTAAGTCCAAACAATATGCTTATAATTTAACTAAAGATTACTCCTTAAAACCACATATTAGGTTACAGATTGTTGAACAATATGTGAATACATATATTTGTTATTTTTCTAAAATAAATTGAAAACCACTACGCAAATCAACGTAGTGGTTTAAATAGCTTTCTATATTTTTTTATACCATTTCTCAAGCCGCTTTTCTTTACCAAATATATTTTGGGCATTAATCACAGTATACTCCACATAGAGGAATAAACATTTATAGTATTTTAATAAGAATCTCCTGAAAATCTTATTTTGTGACTGGAATTTGAATCTCGTTAAGATAGTCATCTGGATTGTTATCACTCCATGGTCCTCTAATAGGTAACTCTCTTGAATGTCCGCATACAGAATATCCGTTTTCTTCAATCCACCCCGCCAAGAAACTGAAAGCTGGTGAAATGTTTGAAAAATCTCCCGGGACTAAGATGCTGGCGACTTGCTCTAGCGTTTCAGTTTCCTTAAAAACAAATCCATCCTCATCTTTTAGCTTTTTGCTTACTTCCATTACAATTTCTACATCAACATCAGATTCTTTATATCCATCATCAAGGTATGTAGCAAAACAAAGTTTGCCTCCTGATAACTCCTTTTGCTCCATAAAAGCGCATAGTTTTTCCCATAGCCTACCTTCGTCTGCATAAGTTGGTATTACCTCTCTAAGTGATATAACGCTGTACGAAGGTACTGATTTTAATTTTACATTATAACTCATATTAACTCTCTCCTTATCTAAGTTTTTGATTGTGGAGTTGATTTTTTCTAAGATTTTCTGCTGTGATAAAATAGTTTGCTCAATCTCGCTTTGTTTTTTAACTAACATTTCTTTTTGCTTTTCATCAGATGATTCGTTTAACACAAGCGAAATTTCAGAAACATTAAACCCGAAATCTCTAAGCGAGACAATAAGATTCAGCTTTTTAATCTGGCTTGCTGAATAAAAACGATAGCCTGTAAAATCATCTACAAACCATGGTTTAAACAGACCCATCTCATCATAATATCTGAGCATCCGAACAGAAACAAATGTAAGCTTTGAAAAATCTCCAATTTTAAACATAAAATTAACTCCTGTAATAGTTGTAATTCGAACTACATACTGAGTATAATGCATGACATCATGTGAGAGTCAATAGGTAAATTACTTTTATTTTTATAATATTTATATATTATTATTTTATAATCTATCATAACTCATGTCCAGACTATTCTTTTAATAATCACAATAGAAAGTAATATGGTTATATGTTAGAATAAACGGGATATGCCAAGGGAATTTATTTAACCAGGAGAAATTAAGAATGAAGTATAACTTAGATGAAAAGATAGACAGATGTAACACAAACTCTTTAAAATGGGAGTTTATGAACATACTAACCGATAAATCGGATAAAGACACTATTCCAATGTGGGTGGCTGATATGGATTTTGCCTGTCCTCCTCCTGTGGTAGATGCCATAAAAGAGAGAGTGGATAGATTGATTTTTGGATACAGTTCTCATGAAACTCCAGAATACTTAGGAGCAGTTTGCGGATGGTTTAAAAAAAGATTTGATTGGGATGTAGACCCAAAGGATGTTTTTGCATGTTCTGGGGTTGTGCCTGCTTTAAACAATTTAGTCAGAGCATTAACTAAAAAAGGTGAAGGGGTTATCATACAGCGACCGGTATATTATCCTTTTACGACAGTTATCACACAAAACGACAGGGTAGTTGTTAATAATTCTCTAATAAGTAATGAAGGATATTATTCAATCGATTTTGATGATTTAGAAAGAAAGGCAAAAGAAAAAAACAATACAATGATGATATTATGCAGTCCGCATAATCCGGTAGGACGAGTTTGGAATGAAAATGAACTAAAAAAAATTGGCCAGATTTGTCTTGATAATGATGTAACTTTAATATCTGATGAAGTACATTTTGACTTGCTTCGAAAAGGTAAGAAGCATATTGTAATTACAACATTGTTTGAACAAACTGATAAGATTATCGTATGTACAGCACCCAGCAAGACATTTAACCTTGCGGGATTTAATTCATCCAGCATAATTATAAAAAATAAAGAGCAGAAAAAAAGATGGAAAAAAGAAGTAGGGATGCTGATGCTAAATCCTCTTGCGATTGTGGCTACAACAGCGGCTTATACGAAGTGCGATGAATGGCTTGATGAAGTTTGTTGTTATATAGATGAGAATATGAGATATATAGATGAATTTATAAAGGAAAATATGCTTAAGGCAAAAAGTATTATAAGCGAAGGGACTTATCTTGTATGGATAGATCTTAACGGTTATGGATTTAGTGCAAAAGAATTAGAAGAAAAAATGATTAGTGAAGCGAATGTTCTTTTCGATATGGGTGATATGTTTGGAAAAGAAGGAGAAGGATTTATTCGTATAAATGTTGCATGTCCAAAAAGCACTGTTGTTGAATGTATGGATAGAATTTTTAGATCTTTGGAGTAATAAATAAAATTATTAAAAAATTAAAAAAATCGACTTACGATTCGATTTTTTGATTATAAAGATATCTTACCAAGTCTTCAAAAAGTTTAACGGACATGTGCCTTTTTAAAGGCTCAAACAAAAACCTGTGTTTTATGCCTTCGAAGTAAATTTCTACTCTGTCACCATAAACAGCATTACAACTTTGAGCTTTTTCGATGGGGATAAATTGCTTTTCGCCGCTTTTAAAGCTTATATCCAATCCGCTGTTGTTAAAAACTATATCTGCATTTTCTTTTATTAGCCCATCATCATAGACACGCTCTATCTGAATATCGATTTGTTTAAAACTAAACCCCTTTTTAGCCAATTCTCTGACTGCTGGCTTTTGCCATTCATGCCAATCGACAGTGTTATCAAATTTCTTACATCCTTCAATAAATCCAAATTCATTGACACTGTATTTTGCATTACACTTATCACATGAAAACTCATCACCTTTAGACCAAAATGAATTAATAGATTTGCATTCAGGGCACTTATATAACAATCGTTCAATATATTCTGCTCTGTTTTTACCTTTAAACGAAACCATCGCTTTTCTTTGCCAGTCAAATTCGTTATAATCCAGATGATTTATCATAGAGTTTAAAACTTCATCCTTTGAAGCCTTTTCTATTTCTTCTTTAGAGAAGATTTGTTTAATATCAAGTTCTACTTTGCCTCTTCTTCCGTTTCTTTCTGCCCATCTTGGTCGAGAAAGATAGAGACCTTTATAGTTTATGTTATAGACAGGAACTTTTAAAAGCTTTACAAGCTTTGCAGTTGATTTGATAATGTCCATGGTTTTACCATCCCATGTTCTTTGTCCTTCTGGGAAAAGACCAACAGAATGTCCTTGTTCTACTGTGCTTTTAAGTTTTCTTATCGCTTTAACGTCTAGTCTTTGTCTAGCGATAGGAATAACATTAAAAAGTTTAAAAACATTGCTTTTCCAACCGACATCCCAATTTGCATCAGCTGCTAAAAATCTAACAAGACTTTGTCTATATAAAATTGCTATTTGTGAATCTTCTTCTGCAGTATGAGGTCCAATAATAAAAAGAGGTCCTTTATAATCTTTTGCCTCATTGATATTTTCTTTTATGTTGAGTGCGAGCTTATAATATAATTTAATTGGTCCCTTTACAATTGGGTACAAAAAATCTCCAGTTGTCATAATCTAAATTCTCCTATATGGGATGAGGCGTTTTTTTATATTGGTGATTATATCATATTTACAATAAATTCGACAATATATTCGCTTTACTATTTTGATACTTTGCTTTTTTTAAGAGGCAGCCACCATACAAATCCGAATATTAATGTGGCAATTGAAGAAGCAAAAACAGATATTCCATTTTTTTTGCCTGTTTTTATACCAACAGTAAAAATCTCAATAAAGTGTGAAACAAAAATTATGGCAAAAGCATACCAAAACCCAAAGTTAATCATCAAGAAAATCGAAATTATCCATGCGATAATTACAATAGAATAACTAACAAATTTCATTTCCAATTACCCCCAATAAGCATATTTACATTCGTTAAGTTTATTCCTATAAAATCTAATTGTCAAATTAATATAGAGAATCTTAAGTAGTTTAATCTATACAGATAACTTAACTTTTATTATCTATTAGTTTAATATAGAAATATCGGTTTTGATCTGATATTGTAAAGTGAGAATCTCTTTAGACTTAAAAAGTTTTTTAGTGCTTTTACGGTTGATTAGATTAATGTTATAATATAAAAGGTAGATAGAGTCTATAAATATATAAAAAACTAAAGAAAAGATGTTTTGAGGATTAAATGATGGAGATTTCAGAAGCTAAAAAACAAGGAATAGAGACAGTCAAAGTTCTTATTGCTAAAGGTATCATTTCAAGAAAATGGGGAAATGTCAGCTGTAGGGTAGATGATAATAATTTTGTTATAACTCCAATCGGAGCAGATTGTCAAAGTTTAAAATCTGAAGATATCTCTTTAATAAACATAGAGAAACCTAATTGTAGTAAAGATATCCTATCATCTTTAGAAATAGGTCTGCATACCGAAGTTTACAAGACTTATCCAAGCGTGAATGTTGTTATACACACACATCAAGAATTCGCATCGGTGATTGGATCTTGTGGACTATCATCTATAAAAGTTGACGATAAATATAAAACCTTAGCAGAAAAAGTTGTTTGTGCAAGCTATGGATTGCCAGGAACTGAAGAGCTTTCAAGAAAAACAGCAATAACGCTCAAAAAAACTAATGGCAATGCGATTATATTAAAAAATCATGGTGCTTTATGTTTTGGATCGGGCGAAGAAATAGCGATTAAATCTGCTATAGAACTTGAAGAGGCATGCAAGGAACATTTAAAAGAAGAATACTTAAAACAAAGTGGTGAAGAAGTATTTAATGAAGCGGCTATGTATTCATACGCTTTATCAAGAGAATCTAAGAACAAAGCTAAAATTCCTTTTGGGAGTGTTAGAAGGATATATGATGCCAATAGAGACAGAAGAGGATTTACGTTGTATGATGAGAAGTCAAAACATGTAATTAGAAACCAAATTACTAAAAGCACACATCCTGAAGAAGCCATGATATATAGAGCTATATTCAAGAACATAGCAGGTGTTAACAATATTATTGTAAATTATTCAAAGTCAGTTATTGCTTTAATTCATTTAAATAAACCAATTAGACCGCTTTTGGATGATTTTGCTAAGCTTGTTGGAACAAAAGTGAATATTGAAGGCGATAATCCTTTTGAGATAGTAGGAGATTTAAAAAATGCTTCCGTTGTATTTTTAAGAGGTATTGGTGCTCTTTGCTGTGGCAGAACAAAAGAGGATGCTAATGCGGTAAGTATGGCTGTTGAAAAGAACTGTAAAGCATATATAGGTACTTTTTTGCTTGGAAAAGCACAACCATTAAGCAGCTATGAAGCATTCAAAATGAGAAGAATATATTTAAAAAACAATCTAAATAGATTAAAAAAAGTAATAAACTTCAAGAAATAAGAATTCTTATTATAAAGATGGGTAAGTAATAGATTGAAAAGGAAAAAAATATGAGAGCAATCGGCAAAGATCATGACATTATAAAAATGATCAGAAAAAGAAAAAATAAAAATGTTCATGATGGACTTGCGCTTGTAGAAGAGATTGGTGTTCTAGAAAAATATCTTAGTTCAAAATATATAGATAAATTTCCTATAAATACTTTGCTTTTTTGTCCAGAGCTTATTACAAGTGAATATGCGCAGAAAATTTTAGTTGGGCTGATGAATATTGCTGAAAATACGTTTTCTGTTTCAGAAAAAACCTATGAGCTTTTTAACGATAAAAAGAACTCTGCAGGAGTTTTTGCTGTTATTGAATGGAAGGATTTATCATATGAAGACTTCTTAAAAGAAGGATATAAAAATGTTGTTATAATCGATGCTCTGGAAAACCCAGGGAATGTTGGTACGATTTTTAGAACAGCAGATGCAACAGGTATTGATGCTATCATCGCTGTAGATTTAAAAACGATGGTATACAGCAAAAAGTGTATATCGGCGAGTCGTGGTATGCTTTTTGAAATCCCTGTTTTATCTTTAAATTTTAGGCAAGCACAGAGTCTGTTGATTGAAAACGGATATACAATATATTTAGGAGAACCGAAAGAAGGGAAGTCATACAGCGAGATAGAATATGCTGATAAAAAAGCTGTAGTCGTTGGATCCGAAAGATTTGGAATAAATGCGGAATGGTATAATAATAAACATGAAAAAATATTTATTCCAATGAAAGGCAGCATGACATCATTAAATGTTGGGGTAGCAGCTTCGATTATTATGTATGAGATGATGAAATAAAATCATATTATTATATTTTTAATAGGACTCTTAGCTTTTATAAAACTCTATCTAAAAATTTATTATTTATTTTGCTTACTAAATAGCCTAATATAGCTAAGATTATTACCATTATGAAATATAGCTTCGTTTGAGGGACATCGAAATAGTCTCTTATAAAGGGTATAAATAGAGGATGAGAATAAAATATAAATCCAGAAATCCTCTTAAATTTATCTGCATGTTTGATTCTTCCCTGCATAGGATTATTTAATAAAAACATTATAATAACCATAAGCAGAGGATATAAGAAAAATGTAAGTAGAAAAGTTTTACTTATTCCGGTTTTTGTAACAATATATATTTCAGTAAGTTCTAATATGGAAAGAAGAATAATTCCAATAATCATATGTTTGTTTTTGACTTTGCTATAAGTGTTTTTTAACAAGTTTAAAAAATATCCAGCCATGAAAAAGGATATATTCATAAAAAACATTCTTCTGATAAGAATATAATCTGTGGTTTCTACTAATCTTTTTATAAAAGGTATATTCTGTGCTAAACCATAGTATGATGTGATACACAATCCGAGTGCATAGAGAATAAGTGAGAAATAGGCAAAATATTTTAATAATCCAAGCTTATTGGCTAATGTTGAAAGCAATACAGCAAAAATTAGAGCGGGAAAAAACCAGAGGTGATAAAAACTTCCTGTAATGAAGAAGGATTTTACACTTTCTAATAAAAATGATGTTGGTTCAAAAGTATTAGTGTAAAGAGAATAAGAAAGTTTAAACGCAATATATATTACGCTCCAAAAACTGTATGTGACAAGCAATCGCAACATATATTTTTTGAAATTTGATCGTTCCTCTAACATTGATTTAATGTAATAATAGCCAGCTATTGAAAAGAAAAAAGGAACACCTAAACGAGGAATAATATTTGAAGCAATCAAATAGGCCATATGGCTGATGTCTTCACCAGGATGCACGTGAATGGCAAGAACCATATAAGCACAAATTATTCTCATCAAGTTCACTAGCTCATTGCTTTTTTTTATCGTATTATCGCCCATATGCCCTTTATTAATTTTGTTGAATGATATCATAATAAAATAGATAAATTATATGAAATTCAATACGATAAAGTATATCAACTATTTAAAATCGTGTCAATAAATGTCGAATTTAATAGGATGTATAACTGAGTCATAACTGATCTTGAAATTTTGACTAATTGACTATGCAAAATTAATTTTAATGCTTATACTTCTTAAAAGAAGATATAAGAGTAAAAGATATAAAAAATGGAAATTAGAAATGCCACACAAAAAGATATCAATGAAATTATGAACTTATATAATTACAAAATTGAAAAGACAACTTATATATGGCAAAGAGAACCTAGAGGTAGAAGATATTATAAAAACTGGGCTAATAGTCATGACGAAAGACACCCGATTTTTGTATTAAGCCTTAGTGGTAAATTTATTGGATTTGCTAGCCTTTCCCCTTTTCGCAATGTAGACGGCTATGATCGTATTTGTGAAAAAAGGAAGCATAAAATTTCATAAAAAATTCGGATTTTATGAAGTGGGGATAATGAATAAAATTGGAAACAAATCTAATAAGAGATTAAGCGTAACTATCTTACAACTGGATATTGATAATTAACTAAATTAAAAAAGAATCCTTTTAAGGATACTTTTGATATACGGCCCTTAATCTAAAGTATAAATTGGTTCACCGGCCATGCTGTTTGAAAGTATTAGAAGAGTTTCTGTTGAACCATATTGTTGTAATTTTGCAATCATAGATTCTAGTTCTGACATGTTTGCCACCAAAACTTTTATCGAAAGCGAATAAACACCGGTTACATGTTCAAACCCAATAACGT
>Ga0233437_1003189_pt1 | contig 22196 bp, 30 predicted proteins | sample SI_122_August201_FD_182714 | JGI IMG/M metagenome (GOLD analysis project Ga0233437, IMG submission 182714) | Seawater microbial communities from Saanich Inlet, British Columbia, Canada - SI_122_August2016_200_MG | ecosystem: Environmental > Aquatic > Marine > Inlet | place: Canada: British...
GATCCATCATTCATAAGCGGTGTTGGTAAGGCGCTCGCCTATGCCAAGAAACAAGATGCAGCCCGTGCTGATAAGAGGCGTGAGCTTGAGGATCGGGATCTCGAGAGAGATCTGCTTGAGGCACAGGTTGCAACCGAAGGGTTGAAGGGGGAGAAATACGCAGCGGATGCATTGAAAGCAAAGTCTCTAAGTGGGAAGAATGGGACGTATGGCAACTATATTGTCAATGGCGAAACAAAGGTGATGTCTGGCATAGAAGCATCCATCCTGTCTGATGCTGGGGTTGATGTTGTAAAGGCAGGCGCCAAGAGCCTTGACGAGTCCGAAGATGGTAAGACAACAAAAAGCCTACAGATTGACGAGAGAGCAATCCAGCTAAAATCAAGGCTTGATGAAGAAGGAATACCTGCATCAATGGGCAGTGTTGTTGAGTATCTTCATTCAATTGAACTTCCAAAGGCATCAGTTGAACCGACTGATGTTTATGGGGCACTGAAAAAGCACCTGGCAGCAAACACAGATACTGCTGATGTCTCTATTGGTGACATTGAGCTTAGTGAGGACACTGGCAAAATACAAGACATACAGCATTATGATGCTAAGATTGACAACCTCCGGTCAAGGTTGGACACTGCACTCAGTCATGAGAAGAGCGGGATAAGAGCTGATATAGAGGATGTACTAACAAGGCGTGAATTGCTGTACACAGATATCAAAGACTTCAATCAGCAGTACAAGCAGTCAGCGCCAGAAGATAAGAAAAAATCTAAGGATATTAATGTTGCAAGGAATCTTCTTAGGCTTGCCACCGATGAATCCAATACTAAGGCGTATGCTCAGCTCAAGAGAATTATCACAACTATGGTTGGAGATAATAGGCTGAGTCAGCAGGAGATCGATCAGACAACGAAGGGTGGGGACATAATTCAGAGGATCAAGGACTATGGTATGGAGTTTACACTAGGCGCACCAAGCCAAGAGACATTTGAGCAGCTTGAAGATATCATTGACTCTTTTGATGAGGTGTACAAGGGCAGAGTATCTGCTGCAAATGAAGACCTATATGACGAATGGTCTGGCAGAATACCAGAGGTGTACTTGGATGAAGTGTCGCCAGCTGGGTCGCAAGCAAAAAGAGCAAGAGTTATAGGCAAGGCACCATGGAATAATAGGCAATAATTATGGATCTCACAGCAGCAGATATTGAGTATTTAATTCAGAACCCAGATGCACTGGGTGATTTTAATAAAAATTTCTCCTTGGAAACAACCAAGGAAGATGTTGATTACATGACAAAAAATCCATCATCAATCAGTGATTTCATGGCTCAAGCATCAGATAGACACTACATCGAGGCAATGGATGAGTCTGCAATGACAGACTATCTGTTGAATTCTGCAAAGCTTGGTGTAACTGATTCAGTATCGCTTTTATCAACAATTGGTGACACGTTCATCATCGACCCAATTGTAGGGATATATGATGAAATAATCGGTGACAGGGAGACCAACGAGGCAACCATATCAAATGTTCTTGGTGATATATCTAGCCGTGGGTTAGCAAACTTTAAAAAGAATGTTGAATATTCATCAGGGCTAACTGGGGCTGACCCAGAGATGAAGGCGCCAGGCGATAGCGCACGCATACTTGGGATGGGTGTGCGCTTTGCCGCTGATCCGTTGGGGTATGTCGGCTTGCCATTGAAGTGGGCTTCTGCCATAACTGCTCCATTAAAAATGACAGGCATTGGTGTTGCAACAGAGGTCGGCGGCGATATCGGTGATGAGGCTGAGTCAAGATTATTCAATACAAATACTGGAACTGGGAGGCTGATAGGATCAATAGGTACTGGCCTTGCTGTTCCCTTTATGACAAAACCGGTATCTGTAGCTATCGGGGCGGCTGCGAGTAAGGCAAAGGATACAACAATTGGCAGGTATGCAACCAGTGTTGCAATGAACACGCTTGGCAAGTCTGAGATTGCAAAGAAGGCGCTTGGGAAATTTACAAATCTAAACGCAGACTATGATAATGCATCAAGGGTGTTGTCATCAGGGGCAGCAAAGAGCATTCTTGAGATGGTTGCAAAGGAAGAGGGCATCAAGAATATCCCTGAGATAATTACAGAGTTCAATAAGATATCAAATAAGGTTGTTGGTCGTGATGTCCCATTGATTGTTGCAATGTCAAAAAGCCCAGTGATTGCTGAACATGCACACAGTCTCGCAAAAAGAGACCCAGTATTCAGGCAGAGAGTAAATGAAGAACTTAGAACACTAACTGCAAATATAGACCAGTATGCAACAAAGATATTCGGTATGCGGTATGCTGAGATACCTAATTACGGCAATCTATCCAGCGAGATAGCTGGATCTATGAAGCATGCTAAAAAGCGGGTTGCAAAGTATGACAAAGAGATTCATTCACTGCACAATCGTATCAAGCCCTCATTGGATGAGACTACAACTGGCAATATAATAAAGGGGCTTGTTGAGAAAAGGCAAAAGGCAGTGCTTGAACAGATGTCGCCATTGTATGATGACTTGAAGATTGAAGCAAAAAAGGCCAATGCGGTCATGCCAGCTTCATCAACCGAATCACTTTATAATTTTGTTGTACAGAATAAGCTCAATGATATTTGGGGAAAGGGCACAAAGCTCGACAAGAAAATAATGGCATCTTTGCGTCCAGTTAAAGACGGCAAAAAGCTAGCCTACAAACAGCTGTCATTTGACAATGTTGATTCCCTAAAACGTGCAATTAATGAGCTGAAAAGGAAACCGCTTAGTCGCAGTGAACAGCGTAGCTTAATGAATCTGGAAGATGTCTTTGATGATGCAAGAAAGAGCATCCCTGGCAACTTCAGTGAAAGGCTAGCTGCACTCGACTCATTGTATTACCAAAAGCTAGGTATCCCATTGAATAGACAGGGCATCAAGGAGATCAGTGCAAAGAAATACGCCGAGCAGATTGCACCAATCCTGTTGAAAAACAAAACGGCAATGAATGATTTCCTGAATATAGGCGGCAATGCTGGGCAAGAGATTGCAAGAAATGCTGTCCTATCACAGTTACACAAGAGCTTTGTTAAGGATGGTGCAGTCAACCTTTCAGGGGTCAAGGGCTATATGCACAAAAAGGCCGATGTGATTGACATGGTTCCTGGATTAAGGCGAGAGCTGAACGGTGTTATCCTTGATGGCAAGGGTCTATTGGTCAAGAAGGCAGTTTTGGATCAGCAAATAAAAAAGGCGGAGAAAGAGATTTCAAATAACTTTCTTCTTAATTCGCCTGAATACGGTGCCGATACACATAAGATTGCTAAGATGATTCTGAACGATCATACGAAATGGAAAAAGATTAAGGAGGATCTGTCAAAGGTTGATCCATCAATATCAAAGGCTGTGAATGATTCAATAAGAAATGAGGTGGTGCAGATTGCAAGGGCTCATAACAGCGGTGCAATGAATTTTCTTACTGACCCAAGGAATGAAAAGATTATTGGTGAGATTATGTCACCTGGATATGTTACAGCTGCTAAAAATTTGGCCAAGATGACAGATGCTGTCAATATTGCCAAGGTTGAGAAACTTGCATATTCAAAATCAGAGGATGTTGCATCAAAGATTGCAGGTGTTGATGTTGGCTATATTGCATCAACAATTAGACAGCCACTTACAAGTGCAAATTACAAGGCAATTAGGCTTATGTCCAAGCTGCATGATGTATCAGAGGGTAGCAGAGTTGATGAAGCAATTGTCGATCTTCTGCTTGACCCAAAGGGCATGACAAGGTTATCTGAAACTCTTGAATCACTAGGAGGTGACAAAGCTGGGGTAGGCTACTTCCGTAAATTAACAGATGTTATTGGGGCTGCTGTACCGAGGTATATATATGCAGCTAGTAAGGAATCAATGATACATGCCGCTGATGAGCTGCCAAATAAAGAGCAAGTTGCCAAACCTCAGCTACCAATGCCAGAGTTACAAAGACCAGACTTCGGAGCTAGTCAGGCAGCACCTCAGCCAAGGGTGCAGGATAAGGGTATCATGTTGCCACCGTCTATGCGGAATCCAAGGTCTACGCTAGGGAAGGCGGTGAGTTTAGGCGGTATAGGTAGCCTTAATAGCTCCCCTATAGCCTCTAACAGCGGGGTATCCTCGCTACTAGGGGGAAGTCCTAAAGAGCGTACCGATGACATACAGGCTACGCTATCGAGGATCAACTCTTTGAGTACAGCACCTATCCTTGATGTTGAGAATGAGACTTATCAGAATTACTGATCTCCACCCCATTGACTGCCTTTGATTTATCATTGGCAGTCTTTTTTGTACCAAATATCTTGTCCCAGTTATCATCAAACTTTTTCTTGTTAGTTGGACGCTGTTTGCTTCCTTTACCATTCATATTGCTATCCTCATAAAAGATGCCAGCTTTGGGGCATGGCTGGCGCATGGTTCACTACTACATTTCGTTCAACTCAAGGGTTGTAAAGTTAAAGAAATCCCCCTATTAGACTACTCTGTTGCAGGATTCCTGAATGCTGTAGCCACTGGATGAAATGGCTTTCCATCCTTGGTATAGTAGGCGAACTCCACATGAACTGTTTCCCCGATGTAAAATTCGGCATTGTAAAACACCTCAATCTTGTCCTCCATAGTGCCTGGGGCAGTGACACGGAAAGTACCACCATCGGGTATCTCGCATTCAAGAATTGCCCAGCCATCCTTGCTCTCATGTATATCAACAACCTCAAACTCACTATCAAGAAACGTCTTTAGTTTTAGCAATGATCTCGAACGCTTCCCAGCCTCATAGCCAAAACCAGGCAATCGGATGATTGTTCCCTCATACCCATCGGCAATTGCATTTCTATGATACCGCATAATCTGCTCCATCCCAGATGCTCTTACTGTCGGGACAAATTCAGAATTGGTTTGTGTCCCTAGAATGTCAATCAGGTCATACATACGGGCATCATAATGCCTATCATCCATTAAATCATATGCATGGAATTTTAGCCGCTTTGTGTCAGGTTGATCTCTCTTAATCCACGAAACAATAGTCTGCAGTTTCTCTCCATGACAATAGAGCTCACCATCAATAGTCTGGCCTTCATCTAGCTTTAGATGCCTTGTGATATGTGAAAGGTCGGCAGCTATAATCTTTCCATTCCTTGAGTATGGCACGATCATCCCATTCTGCCTAGTGATACAGCAGCGGTTTCCATCATACTTCTTTTGGATTAGAACATCATTCAGGTTGACAATAACTCGATCCAGTCTCTGAGCCAGCATCGGCTTTCTTAGGCCAAGCTGATTCGTTGGGCCTTTCTTAGCCTCCTCAATGGAGTCAACATAGCCCTTGTCTCTTTGTCTTGAAATCCTACTACTGATCTGCAGCTCAATCTGTTCCTCAATAGTTCTGTTGACCTTGCCATACGGGACATGCTCACGTTTCTCCTGAATGGCTCCACCAACCTGACCAAAACGGATCACGATATCTTGCTCATCCTGACCAATGCTCCATTCTCTCATGGACCCCTTATTATCTTTAATATATAATTTTGTCATATCAGTTCTCAATTATGTTATAACGTCAATTTTTAAGTCTGTAAATGGTATATGTAAATGAGCTTTTACAGCATCAGTTGCAGATCCTGTGTGCGCTTCGACTGGCTCATCTAGCATCACATTAAGTCCATGGCCTTCATTACTAACTGTAATTATCCTCTTGTTGCTAGCTGCTGCCATGCCGATTTCAAACATAGTGCCAGGATCAAAACCATCAATAATAGCGATAACCGTCTTACAGCGCTCAATTGCCCTAACATTCATGCCATATATCTTATCAACCATTTCAGCCCTTTCTTCTTCTGACATATCCTTTATTATGCCACCCCTTAATCTTGGTGAGAAATATTTCACACCAAGTTCCTCACAGGCATCCTCAATACTCTGCACCGCCTTAATTTGGGCCTCACTAAAAAAGCCACCGGCAATATAACAATCTATTTCATCATAATTATCATCAAATTGTTTTAATAAACATCCGATAACAGCAGTTGAGAATGGATAATCCATTGCAACCTTATGCTGATATTCGCCATTAATTCGCACCCTTGTTATAATTTCAGCCGCAACATAATCGGGTATATCAATATAGTGGCCATTTTGCATTATCATCATTCTGTCTCCTTTGTATTGATATATTTCATTCTATGCTCATTCTTTGGATTATCTTTTATATAGCCATTGTGCACCAGTTTTTCATATTGCCATAGAACTACTGAGTTGCCCATCTGTTGCTTTCTAATATCTATTAGCTCTGGCCACTCACACATAATAGGGCATGGCAACCCTGGATCTTTTCTAAGGATACGATTATAACTATCTTCAAAATATGGATCTTTTCTACCGCCACCATTAGGTAAAAACTCCCAGAAAGCTTCAGAAGACATGTCACCTATATAGTCCCCAACCAACTCACCCCACATGTCTATAGACCAATCAGCTACCCAATGTGCTCTGATTGACATGAGCTTTGCATATGCCTCTTTGTCTATATAAAATGCAACATAAACTTTACCCGATTGATTTGTTGTAATGCCAAAATAGTCGGATGCCAGATTCCACCATTCAATTTTAATCTTAGAATAATGTTGTCTTAGGAATTGTGAGGATAATGCAATTTTCATATTATAACAGCCAAAAATCATATCACCAGCAAGACTAAGCCCCTTATTATTGAATTCGTTTGCGCTTATTGTACAAAATTTATGCACCGGTGATACCTTTGAAATCTTGAAGTCGTCCCATCCATCAACTGCATCAAGAATCATTTTACCATATAAGTCAAAGAGCCGATTGTTAATTTCGTGAATGCTTTTCAGAAACCCCATCAGTACCCGATGGTTCATTGTTACAGTAAACATCGTACTTGTTGACATTGGCAAAAGCTCTCTCGCTTTGTCCTGATTCACACCATTGTCAACAAGATTGAGCATATCTAATATGCTATTGTAATCTTGTGTATTGGAACCGAATTCAGATGATAACTGAACGCTATCAACTGTTGCCGGCACAGCCCTAGACGATAATGCCCATCCATCTATGGGGCGCAAGGAAAACACTAAATCACGGAATAGAATTGATGATCGGAATTCCAGCGTATACACCTTCATTGAATTCAGGCTGAAGTCCATTGCACTAATTCCACCTAATGATGTATCTTCGATATTCGGACGACTTGTTTTCCAAGCAGCCTCACGTTCATCCATAATTGCCAAACATTTCACATGTGGATCAATGGCCTTCATTCTATGTCCTCCAATATATCTGATAATTCAATGACAATGTCACCAAGTCCATTCCACTTAAACTGCTCAATTTCTAGCATTTCCAAAAACACTTTTCTTAGCCTGTTCTTATATTTCAATAAAGTCTTATTCCCAAGGCTTGCCTCCTGTGACATCTTAAACACCACAGAACCAATATCGGCTATCCTTATTATATAACCATCCATAGTCTCATCTTTTGCATCTTTCCAATCGTCATACTCATCTAGTCGAGTAAACAGTTTGCCAATTGCCAATTCCGCCCCTTCTTTCTCAACTATCTTTAGGGCATTAGCGATCTCTATATTTGCATACTTGGTAGTAGGTGGTATATCACCAGTCACAATCTCATCAATATCATGCACAATTGCACGCCGTAAGACTGTTGTTGGATTATGATTGACTCTAGCGCAAATCGCCGCACCGAAGAGTGCTACAAAAGCCGTATGCTCTAACACGGATTCTCTTGTTATATTATGCGCCTGACTATATCTTGTTAATGCCGACATGGAATCAATTACTTCAAAAGCATCCTTAATCATTATACATTCCTTTTCATATCCGTTACATCGTGAATGGCGCTGATGCTGATGTTTCTCCAACCATCTCGCAATCGGCCTCTAATTAAAAGATATGTCACACCCAACTTAATTGACTCAGCAATGCCTTGTCCATTAAGCTCATCAAATAGAAATGGTGGGATTGTGCATTTAATATCATCAGTATCATCCTCAATAAATAGATTCAAATAGTATTGATGCTCCTTAACCTTGTTACCCCTCTTCATCACCGATTGTACATCATTTCTGTCACGCAAGTCTCGCTCAAAGACCTTACCGATGATTGTGTATTCCCCAGCATCTTGCGCATCGATAATCTTACTTGGTGATTCATCAAGGCCATAACTTATTGGATCTTCATATAAATGCCCATAATAATGTTGAGTTGGAAATAGGATATCAAAGGGGGTCTCTGGGTTCAGCATCTTTTTGAGAATTGCTGGTGTAAAATCACAGCCCTCATTTCGTTTTTTGATTATCTCTTTTGCCTTCTTCTCCCCAATCCCATCCATATTTGTCAGTCCGCCAATCAGCTTTCCGTCATAGATTGTCCAATTGACACCCGACACATCTGGATCAACAGACACATATTCAATATTATCATTGACAACAAAGTCACGCAATAATCGAATCGCACTATCGCCATCCTTTGCATGATTAAGATTTGCTGCAGCAAACTCTAATGGATAATGCGCCTTACAGTATGCAGTCCAATATGATATCATGGAATAGGCTACAGCGTGTGATTTGTTGAAGCCATAAGAGCCCATTGAGGCAACAGTTTCCCAAACATCATTAGCACTAGCTTCGGTATAATCATTCTCCAGTGCACCCTTGACAAATTTCTCCTTATAGCCACTAAAGAATTCATCACCATAAGACTTCTTCATAGCATTACGCAATGTACCAACATCATCCCAACTAAGGTTTCCATAGTTTCTCAATATACTCATCGCCTGTTCTTGGTATAAAACAATGCCATGTGTATTCTCAGTTACATCGTCAAAAATTCCACCTAGCTTATCATACTCTTCAGCACCGTTGTACCTTTTAACATATTTTGCAGCACCACCAGAGTTCAATGCCCCAGGCCTAGCTAGTGCTGTAATCGCACAAATATCATTGAAATCTGCAACACCCATTTGCTTAGTAAGAATGCCGAGTGCCTTTCCTTCAAACTGAAATACTCCTTGCATTCTCCCATCATTGAATATCCTAAATGTATCTGTATCATCCAATCCTAGTTTATAGAATGATTGGGGCTCAATCCCAGCAAGCTTGGCAGTATCCTCGACAATTGATAATGTCCTCAATCCAAGAACATCAACTTTAAGCAACCCAATCAGTTCAGCTGGCTTGCCCTCCATCATAATGATGCCATCACGAGTGTTAACACCACAATAATTGTCTAGTGGCTCATTTGCAATTATTATTCCTGCTGCATGCTTACCATAATGATTGGCGTGACCTTCGGCATATTGCGCCAATGCCATATTTGGATATGCTTCAATGAACTGCTTACCAGTCTCAGTTCCATCGAATGTATCCATGATACACATAGATGCACGGGCATCGCCCCCAGAGCGCTCAATAATTGAGGCTTTTACATCCTCAATTTCAGTCTTCGATACACCAAGTGATTTTGCAAATTCATCAATAGCCGATTTTGGTTTGTATCTTAAAATCGTACCAATCGCAGCAACATTGTTGGCCCCATATGTGCCCTTTATATACTTGATTACATCTTGCCTTGCTGTATCTGGGATATCAGTATCAATATCTGGGAGATCAAATCGATTGACATCAATGAATCTCTCAAATAATAATTCGTGTTCGATTGGATCAAGTTCAGTGATGCCAAGCATATAACACACCAGACTTCCTCCTGACGAACCACGTGCTGGTCCAATTAGTACACCCTTCCTCTTTTGTACATTCAATATATCTGCAACAATCAAAAAGTAATCTTGAAAATCACGATCTAATATGAGTGACAATTCACGATCAAAACGCTCTGCATAAACCTTGTTGTTTAAATCTATGCCACGCTTTACAGCCAATCTTTTGCAAATATCTCTGAGATCACCGCCCTTGTTATACTTGATCATCGGGGCTTTCGGTAGACTTGCATTACACTCATCTGCTAGTTGCTTTGAGTATTCAATGGCCTCTGGATCACCACCTTCATGAAGATACTCCATGTCATTCCAGATATGCTGAGAGTAAGTCTTTTGATCAAATTGTTGAATGTACTCAGTCCCTCGTTTCTGTACACCTGCCATAAGCTGATATACAGGCTTCTGGTCAGTAGTTATATACCTGCTCTGCACCATAGGTATAGTCTTTTTCTCTCTAATATTATAGAAAGTAAGCCCGCCTAAAAAATCGAGCGTAGACGGTTCTAGATCGGCCCGTATAGTATCTTTCTCTATCCGGTAAGGGGATAGGATAGCTATATTATCCGATACGCTTAGAAGGTCCGAGAATAAAATTTTAGGCACGTAATAGAAGCGGTCATACGCTTTCTTTACCAGCCCATATAGCTCAACAAGTCCTGCATCATTCTTGGCAACATACACCCAAGGTATATGGCAGGTTCTCTGCTTACTACTATCTGGAAGTGTATTCAGTCGTACACCGAAGATAGGCTTAATACCTGCCTTCTCACAAGCCTTGGCAAAATGATAATGCCCAAAGGTATTTGACATATCAGCAATGCCAATTGAGCTCATCCCATTATCAACTGCATACTGCACCAAATCATTAATTGGTGAGTATGCTTGTTTAAAACTATATTCTGATTTTAATCCAATTTGAATCATGCTATACCCCCAAGCATCCAAACCCAACAGCCAGTCTCAGTGATGATTTCTATATTTTCTTCAAATTCTTTAATTAAATTATTCATGAGCATTTACTGTATCCACAGTCTATACAGACTGGACAGCCTTCACCAGCTCTCATGTTACCTGCGCATTCTGGGCATTGTATTCCAGGCAGCAACCCAGGCAAAGGCTCGGCATCAGAAATAATGCCATCAGCCTTCTCAACTAGAGTAGACAGCTCATTATCATCATCTTTAACATGCTGAAGCAATATCTCACCGATGTGGGATACTGTGCATGCATTCCTACCTTCATGGAAATATGAATTGACAGCTGTGATTCCTTTTAACTCCTTCCCAATCAGCTCAGCTGGGATACCAGCACGAAGCGCCATTGATACCAGAACGGTAACGGCAGACACCCATTCCTGACTAGCGGTGTCTTTAGAGTTCAGAAACATTTCAAACGGGTTGCCACCCATGTTTGAGATCCCACAATATACATTTGCTCTATTCAGTGGATTCTTTATCTTATAGTTGGCCGCTGGTAACACTCTTGGTCTCTTTACATGCTGCCCATAATCAACTACAGGCTCCGTATTCCTATACTCACATTCACTGCAATCTGGGACGTCAGCCTCAAACACATCTTCAACTGCATCATCACAATTTTGGCTGACTATTCCATAATCCACTATTTTTTTATCGATTTTTATTGGCATTGTTTTTCCCATCTGTGCTACCGAATCCCCCTGTTCCACGTACAGTCTCGTCAAGCTCATCAACAAGCTCTACCTCTGGTGTATACAGCTTTCTCATAACAAGCTGACAAAGTGGCTTATTAAGCAGGTCCATAAAGTTGACCATTGGGTTATCCAGCTTGATTGGAATCATCAGCTCACCACGGTATGTGTCATCAATAATCCCAACAGAATTTGCTAGGGTAACACCAGCTTTTGAGATAGAGGAGCGTGGTACCATATCTACATAGTACCCCTTCGGCGGCTTGATTGAGATCCCTGTTCCAAGCAGGTGTGTCAATGAATCAATCCTTTTTACATGTCGGATTGGCGTGATATCCAGCCCCGTATCAGTCGGATGCGCTCTTGTTGGCAAGATTGCATTTGATTCATACCCATTGATAATTGCTACTTTGGTTTTCATTATTTAATCCCTACTGTTGACATTGTGTAATCCAGCACTTCCTCGGCAACATCAAGCCCAGCCTTTCTAAGCAACACTGTGATGTTTTCAATTACCTTTTCGATATTGGCCTCGTCTCGTTTGAGCTTGTTGACTCTCTCTTGCTCTGCCGCCTCATCTTTGATAGTAACTTCTGATACACCAGTAGGTGCACCACGTGCTTCCCAAATCTCATTACCATCATCATCAACTCCAACTAACTCAAGGCCATCATCATCTAGCAGCTCTTCACTTGGAATATTATTATTCTCAGCTACTGCTATTGCATTCTTTTTATCCGCTTCCTCTGCAACCTTCCGTTGTTCTGCCTGACTTTGTAGCATCTCAGTGTCACTGATGAACTTTTTGATTGCTGCAGTTGTCATGGACTGCTTGATAATATTATTTGAAACAGCTTTAGCAAATAGTTTATCACTCATCTTTGCAAACAGCAATAGGCTGCTCTGCGCTGGCGGCAGACGATCAACTTTTATAATCAGTCGATCATAGTCCTTCCCGATTGCTGATAACTGGCTGCTTGAGTCCTTATTCTCACCAAACCAGACAAGCATATTCTCGGTAAATCTTGAGCCACCCTTCTTTGTGTCCTCTGTCTGGCAATACAGATGATACTCATAGACTTCTTTGGCATACTCTAGCTTTGTCTGCACAACTCCATCTACAATTATCTTCTGTAATCTTTTCTTCCAATCATCATGATTTGTAATTAGATCACCCATTTCTTTGCTCCATTAGCCAATGATAGCATCTGACGAGGCCAAAGACATCGTCACGCGCTCTATGAGCGTTCAGTAGTTGTCCACCAGTGGCGTGCTCATGTAGATTGGTAAGGCTTAATCTTCGTTGCTCAATGCCCATTGACATCTCTACCGTGCATGTGTGTTTAATAGGCCAAGGGAAGTTGATTAGCTTATTCACTCGAACAAGTTCGTTGGCAACCATAGATCTATCAAATGGCAGGTTGTGTGCAATCATCTCATCCACGCCAGTAAAGAATGGAGCAAGCGTTTCATATACCTCAAGGAATGTTGGTGCATCCTCAAGATCGCTTTCCTTGATACCTGTAATCTTAGTGATGACAGGAGGAAGCTCAATCGGAGGCTTGATAAATGTCTCATACTCATCAATCAGATTGTAGCCATCATCAATCTTACAGGCATAAAGCTCAATAATATATGGCTGCTCCTGTATATCATTGGAATCACTTTTCAAAAGACCAGTTGTCTCAGTATCGAATAATAATCTAGTTCCCATTTTTTAGCGCCCTCTCTATAATCATTTGCCCACACCATTTAATTTTCTCACCACCGCGTGTTGTTGTATTACCAGCCTTTCTCCTGCCTTGTCTAGCAGCCGCCATTCTCCAAATCTCCTTGAAGGCATTGCCTTCGTATTGATTCATTTCAAGTGCATCTATAATTTCACCACATTCTGCAACATATGAAGGTCTGCCATCAAAAGTAAAATCAACATATTTCCGATAGTAATTGCAAGAGCCGCCAGATGCTTCATTTGCACTTGACAGTATAGCTGGTAGCCTCCCATCAAAGAGGCTCCATGACTCCTCGAAATATGTCTCACGAATATACCTATATGCATTGTCTTCAAGTACCCTAGTATCATGTATAAAAGAGCTATGCTCATCAGATGGTGATTTTGCATCTCTGCGTGTTACTGGCGCTCTGCCAATCGTTGCATACCTTGGGTTGTTGATTAATGCAGAATAGGCAATAACTGGCTCTTCAACACCACCCTTTAAATTACGTTTTTCACTGCTAAAAATATTCGGGTGGTTCTTCACAAACAACCCACGGCTTGTTGTGACAAAAAAGTAATCAGGGTTTAATTTCAGCCCATGATCGTGTTTCCGCTCTCCGTATGTACAGATGGCAGCATAATTGTCTTCCAACAATGCAAGTACTGTTTCAAAATATCTCTCATAATCAGGCCCAAATTGCAGGTCGTCATCAACCAACATATAGTAGTCACAATCTGGCATTAGATCATAAGCTCGCCCTCTCAGCCCAGTCATGCTGGGGTTGTCGATTGCCCCAAGTAGCACCTTATGCTTTGTCTTTGCATCATCAAAGTCGCTTGTACTCCATGGCGATTGTGCAACCAATAATATCTCAAATATATCTCTGTATTTTCCAAGATTATTCAATGACTTCTCGAAGTCTTTATAATATGATGGACGATTGGACGGCAACAACATTCCTATCTTCATATATTCATCCCATATAAGTGAAAAAGGGTGCAAAGCACCCTTTCTCAATCTAAGTCAAATAGCTATCAAGCAGACAGTTGGTTTGCTAACTCGCGAACTGCATTGTAATGCGAACGATATGTCGATGCTGCTTTTGTCTCTGCGCCTGCAACAAGCTCATCAAATGTACTCTCATCCATAGATGGGTTATCAAGCAGCCTTTCAATAAGAACGAAGATGAACGAACTCTTGCGAACACCACCACCGCCTTTTGGCTTCTTAAATACATCAACATCATTCTTCTTAGCCCAGGCACGAATCAGAGCGCCAGCTTGCTTTTCGTTTGTGCCATTGATGTCATCCATAATGGCTTCCATTGCTGCACTGAGTCCATCCTCTGTATCCAGATCACCCTGACTAGACATGACATCATCAACTTTAGCAGCACGCTCTTTTGCATCAACAACAATACCAGTCTCAATGCCCCACTCCTTGTACAGACGACCAGTATCCTTGAACTGACAGCCAGCCTTAATCATTTCGACTTTAACCTCATCGGCATTTTTACCGTCAGCGGTTGCGGCATCAAAGGCTTCACGGATTGCAGCGTTGTTTTCTTCACTCATGTTGTATTTCTCCAAAATTATTTTATTAAAAGATTATCCCTATTTTATAGTAGGGAGATCTATTATACTACAACTGGCAGATAAAAGATATAAGCGGGTAACGAATACTATTAAGAATATTTTATACCCGTATTAGGTTTGTCTAAAAATCATAATCATCTATAGATGGATACTTCCCTTTTGCACTAACCTTTATCCTCTTTGGCTTTGCCAGCTTGTCCTTATTCTCAAACGCTTCTTTAACTGTTGTTGCTTCGACTCCTCTAAATTTTACCCAATGCCTACCCATATGACCAGCATATCCTGGGTGTTCTATGTTCGCCCAATCTCTGAAAAATCTTAATCCGCTTTGGTATGTTATCAACAACGAATCAGGCCTATTTGCCTTTGATGATATATGGTATTGAACATCATCAACCTCATACCATATACCATTATCAGACAAAACGGATGATCCACTTGCATCCTGTAGGCCATGTTTAAAATCAAACTCATGGTTACAGAATTCACACACCCTAACTGCTGGATGATGGATAGCATCACAGACTGGACACCTCTTTGTTATAGGCTTGCCACCTTTGCCTTTCCTTCTAACTTTAACCTCAACACTATCAATTGGACCAAGCCTTTCCGTATTGCCACCGAAATCCATTACCAAGCAATGCTCTTTATTCGGTGCAATACGTAGCCCTCTGCCTATCATTTGAACATGAAGAACAGGGGACTTGGTTGGCCTTAGTAACACTATAAGGTCAATCTCTGGATCATCAAAGCCAGTGGTAAGGACATTAATGTTGACCAAAGCTCTATATTTACCACGCTTATAATTGCGTAAAATCTTATCACGATCATCCTCCATTTTTGAATGAACAACTTGTGTTGGTATATCTGCACGAATAAGCGTCTCGGCAATATGTTCAGCATGCTCTATATCAATTGCAAATATCAGCCATTTCTTGTAGTCAGCACCATGTTTTATTACCTCCTTGATTGCTCCATCTGTTATCGGGCCTCTGTCAAATTGACTGGACATGTCGGACATCTTGAAATCGCCATTTTGAGTCCTAAGAGTCTTTGTATCCAGTTCAATTTTAGTGGCAATAGTCTTTAGCTTTGACAGATAGCCATCCTTTACAAGTCTGCTGAAATGCTGTTTTGATGTTAGGTCATAGGCAACCCCATCAAACAACTTATCTTCACCATATATATAGCCACCACCAAGACGGAATAGTGTGGCAGACAGACCGAGATACTTTGCCTTTCCAACACCGGCAAAGAATGTCCTATACATGCCAGAACCTTCGAGTGGTATAGTATGCGCCTCATCAATTATAACAAAACCCACATTGGAAAATTCCTCTGCATTTCTATATAGCGTCTGAATCCCACCAACAGTAACCTGCTTCTTGCTTTTCTCACCAAGACCAGATGAATATATACCTACATCTCTGCCAGTCAATGTGCGGATTGCCTTGGCATCCTGCTCTACAATCTCCTTGACATGTGAGACAACAAGTATGTTGACATCTGGCCAATTTCGTAAAGTCCTCTCAATAATGGCAGCAATTATATAGCTTTTTCCAGCACCAGTTGGAGCACCAATAACAGGATGCTCATCCTTATTATTGCTCCAATAGCGGAATAGTGCCTTGACTGCCGCCTCTTGATATGGCCTTAGCTTAATCATCCTCTGTAGATTGCATCCTTTCTTTCACGCTCTTCACGGCAAGGGGTACAGTCACCCTCACGCAGTGTACTGGCCCATTCACCACAGGTGTCACAGTCACCAGCATGCACCGCTGGTAACATCTTCCTTGCTGCTTTAATACAGCGGTCGAGATCAGTCTCCTGTTGCTTCAAACTCAGATCTACTTCATCAGGCATTTTATCAATCCTCAAACATTGCATCTAGCTTATAATTTTCACAGCCCTTTAGCTGTGTATCATAGGAAATACGACTGTGGTCTCCCCTCAATGAGCAACCCCATTTGCCATCACCTTCCATTGTCACATTGGCACATGATCTGCATGTCTTTCTAGCCTTCTGTTTATAATGACAAAGCTGTCTAGCATCACAGAACTTGCAGGCAAACCAGGTTTTCCCACCTAGTCTTGTTGGCAACTCTTCCATCAGTGGAACCGTGTTGGCTATATCCTCAAGCCTCAGATACTCATCCTCATCAAACGGCAAAATTTTATATGACCTTGCCTCATCATTCTTGTTAGTGACGACATACAGGGTGTTTTTAAGCCCTAGCTTGCCCATGTATGATTGAATTTGACCGTAGTATATAGGGCTTACTTCACGCAAGCTTTTCTTCAAATACTCCTTGAACCGTTTCTCGTTCATGGTCTTTGCCTCAAACAGCATGATCTCAGTCTCATACCCAGGCACACCAAATACCTTACCATCTATGTGGCCCTTAGCATAGCCATGCCCTCCGACTACTTCAAGCTGGTCATCAAATAGGTCAATCCCTGCATGCTCAAAGTCTTTTGCAATAACAGTCTCTTCATAATCACCTCTACGGAAAAGCCTCTCAATTCTTGCCTCATGGTGAGACTTAATGCACCAGTGGAGCTGCAGCTTTAGCAATCTCTGACACTGATTCCCCATGCCCGAATAGCCTAGATATGACCTTGGCTTGTTTTGCCAAATCTTTACAGACTCTATCTTATCATAAATCAAATCTCTTGGTGGTAATAATGCCATAGCTTTCCCTTATCTTATAAATCGGTTATATATGTCTGGGCTTAAATCTCTAATCATCTCTTTATCACTAACCTCATGACTATATGTTGGCCCAACCTTAACCTCTTTGTTTATGTGAATGCGTGAATGAACTGTTAAATGCTTTTCATTTGCGCTTTCGTTAATAGATATATGCATCCAATCTGGTAATTGGCTTGGCTCCATACGATATCCACGCTCCATAGGATATTCCACACGATGCAATATGTGATGGTACACTCTGATTGTCATTGCTCCACCCTCTATTAAAAGATGCCCCTGTTTCATCCACCAGTAGGGACAACACTGGTTCAATGGGCTAAGGAGGCCCTGGATTATTTATTCAAACGGATTGTCAGCATCTTGCTCTGGCATATCCTCCTCTTTGTAGAATCGTTTGATCTCATTGCTTGCTGGCCACTTGCCAGAGGCAGGTTTGATCTCAACCTTGATGCCCATTGCTGTATTGTGAAGATCAACAGAATCCTCAAGCTCATAGTCATCACCAAGACCACAGGCAACAACAATAGACTTTAGATTAGACTTGGCAATTTGAACTGCCTCTGCACTTTTATTCACAAGGTTTAGATTTATGAATACAAAGCGCTTAGAAAAATCACCTTCAATGATCTTGAACTGCAACATAAGGTACTTACCAGTACCATCTTTTGTGTCCTTCATCTTTGACTTGACAATCTCTGCAATATAAATTCCTGCTGGGATTGACTCAAAGCCACTAGATGCGTCATGTTCAGACGCATTAAAGACACTCGGTAACATCGCCATAATTTTCTCCTTTATAGCATTTATGTGTTTAAAAAAAATATCACAATCAAAAGGATGTGATCAACTTATATCGAAATATAGTTAGATGCAAGCTTGTCCCAATCAGCCTGCAAATCAAGTCTGCCATTGCCAGATGACTGTATCTGCTCAAGAGTAAACTGTTTCATTGTTCTACCTGTTGGCGTTGACTTCCCAGCCATCAGCAGATCTAGTTCATTGAACAAAACATCAAGAATGCCTTTTGTTGATCTTTCAGCCATCTTATTTCTCCTATTCAAATAGCTTTAGCCAATTCACTGATATATTTCCGTTTGCTGTTGTTATATCAAACACCCCAACAGCCGTCTCTGTGATAAGGTTGAGTGCAACGGCTGGATGATCAACTATAACGCCATCAAATTGATAGCTATCACATGCTTCATAATCAAGCTCCTGTTCACCTGTTAGCGTCTTATAATGCTCAAACCAAGCATCCATCACCCACTTCCAGTCAACATCAAGAACATTTTCAGGACAGCCGATATGTACTAATTTAATATCGGCATCATTTGCCTTACTGTGTTCGTGAACATAAATCTCATCACGCTTTGATATGAATGCAAATATTTCCATTAGCTTGCTCGTATTTTGTTAAAAATTGCCGTTAGGTCTGCTGGCTCTTGTGGGTCTAGTTTTCCAGACCTATCCTTTGCAACAAACCTCCGATTTGCCTGTGTCTGAATGATCCGATTGCCTTTTTTATCGACATCCATGTAAAAGACCTCATCGGTCATGTACGGTATGTTGAACTTGATAACCTGTCCAGGGGCATATGGCTCTATGCTTGATGCTCCTGTTTCCTCATCAGTTTCTTTCTTGGCCTTACTGACAAAAACAACATTTTTATTAGGCAGATCACGAAAATTACGAATAAGGGAGGTAACAGAGGAGGCAAGCTGCATATAGGCCTGACGACCATCCTTGTTCTCTTTCTTGAATTCAATAAGGACGGTTTCTGCAACTTCTGATAACGAGTCAATGCAAATAGTCTCATACACATCATCCTTCTTTAGATAGTCGAATGCACTGCCAATATCTTGAATACTCTTTATTTCAATGAATGGGATATCAAGTCCAGATAATGATAGTAGCCCTTTCTCTGCTGATAATATAATAGGCTTTGGTGCTGTTGCACATAGAACAGTTTTACCAACTCCAGAGAACCCATACACAACTGCCTTGATACCATGATCAGAAGCTATGCCCTTTGTGCTTTGAATATTAATCTTCATCACACAAGCCTTAGTGGATCATTTTGCTTTTTCATGTTTGTTTTCCTTTTATTGAGATTACGTATGTGCTTCGCCCGTTGGGCTAATTGCACCTTCAAGTTCTATTTCTTCATCACCATTCTCAAGCATAAAATGTATCCAGTCTTTTGATAGCGCAATGCCATCACAGATTACAACCACATCGGTTTCTGGGAATCTATCCTTGAGCAATGATAATTTATCTAGCTGATCTATTGTGATCCTCATAATAGGCCCATCCTCTTTAGTTTGTCTGGGTGGATTGATACAACTTTCTCAGGCTGCTCATGAATTGAGTTTGCACCGTTTACCTCCACAATGCCAACGAGTATCAGTTCTCCATATGCATTATTTATCTCAGCCCTTACAGCTAGAGGTGGCCGCTCTACTGATTCGATATAGACATGGGCTGCATGTTTGTGATTCATTGCCTTGGCAATAACATGAATCTGCCTTTTTGTTAAGCTGCTCATAGGTTGTCAGGGATTTGTTTTTGACGCTTCCCAACCTTCATTTTCTTATTTGCCTCAGCATTGCGTTTTACAAATTCTGTGATTTGTTTATCAGCCTCTTCCTCAGAGCGTGACCAGCCTTGTAGCTGGCTACCAATTGAATAGAACCACTCAAGGCCACGATCAGAATATTCCCCATCGGGATGATGATCAATGGATGCATTATCAAGTTTCATTTTATTTTCCTTTATGTATTTGATAGTTGTTGGCTTGTTAGGTCAAACGCTGGCCAACAGCAGCGCATCTCACCACGCCTAACTGTGGGGGAGGGTATCTATTTCATTCTCCAAAATGTTTAACTGTGATGCTAGGCATAGCTGGCTTCACCTCAATGAATTCATCAAGCTGTTCAGTATCAGGGAGCTTGCTGTATTCCCTCATGGAAAGCGATGCTTTCCAAGAGATCGCCGCCCTTTCCTCTTCGGATAGCCAGTCCCATTCAGTCTCAAGCCTTTCTTGATCAAGACTGCGTGTCACCTTTCTGGTTGCGGTCACAACGAGATCGCCATACGTGAGCTTGTTGGCCCCGATCTTCATATTTTCAAGGCCAATTTCCATTGCAATCTCTTTGCGCAATTTGGCCTCATTTGCTTTCTGCTCTTTCAGATCTTCTTGCATTATTGAGAGGGTCTGTAGTTTCGATTCGATCTCGCTCATAATGGTAATAGCTCCATAAGAAAGTCTGGTTCAAGGCAGAAGTGATCCATGATTATATCCTCCAGATCGGTGATTGTTGTTCCCTCCAGGTCAAACATCTCTTCGATTTCTTCCTGGGCTGCAGCAATGCGTTCATCAGCATTGACTTCCGTCTCGCCATCACGGCGCATGATTATTTCTTTGATTGTTTCCATGAGATTGGTCCTTTGTGTATTTATGCGTTTCTTTATCTGCTAAAGAACAACTATTATACTCTAAAATCTAGAAAGTAAAAGATAAAATATTTTATATCGGTATAATAATCTTTAATCCTTAAATGCAAATTTCAGTGACTGTCTGTTCATGGTACTTACCAGTCAAGTAGTTGTTTATTGGGCTTTTGGCATCCCTACTGTAACTAAAATTGCCAACAGGTGCAACATCTATCTCTTTAGTATCACCGAGCTTGTATTTTTTGTTTGTACTCCCACCTTTGGCAATTATACCACCTGTTCTGTTGATACAGCCTAGTAACGAAGTCCTCTTCCATTCATGTAAGCGAGGCTCCATCTCAAGCATTTCGTTCAACTCCATCCAGTCGCCTTTCTTCTCTAGGCAACTGAAAATAATGCCCTTCAGTTCTCCCACAACCTTTAGTTTGGCCACTGGTGTTGTTAAGGCTTCTTCTATTGACATACCAGACCTCTCCCTATACAATAATGTATTTTGTGGAATACCCCAATATACTGCCATCTTATTGATTGAGCTAAATTTATTACCCAAATGATCTGTTGCTTTCATTGTTTCTCTCCCTCTGTCTGATTGCTGTTAATCTTCTTCAGGCGACTCCGGCAAATGCTTCCAGTGTGTTGCCTGTAACATGAGCTGCGACTCACAGGACGTGTAATACCATGTGCCAATCCGGTTCCCTGAAAGACGGAAAAGATATTTGTTTCCTACCTCTGGTAGTTGGTCTTCCATGCTGATCCAATCTTGTTCAATATTAAACTCCGTAACATGTCGGCGCACTACTTTTGATAGCACTTCACGCATACATTGACATCCTGCAGCTCTCTCAGCTTCAGCGGTGAGCTCGTTGACTAGCTCACGGATTTGGTGGTCTTTAATCATTGTTTTCATCCTTCAGTTTATTAGTCAGCAACCGCTTCTACCATCAAAGCCCGCATCCATAGTTCCCGTCACATCCCGAGCCGCTCTCAATCTCGCCGGGTTCCAATATGTAACAGCCACGTCATCAATATCATTTTCTCTTGCCCATTGAATAAGTGCTACCGAATCATTCCCACAACTACTACTTATAATGTTCATTTAGTAATTCCTCATCAATCTCAGTTCCCCACTTCGATGCAATTACTGCCAGTGTTATTGCTCGCTCTGGTGTAGAGCTGCGAATACTCGGAGAATCACAAGACTGCAGATACACTACTGCCTCAACCCATTCGGACTCATCTAATTCCTCATGAACT
>Ga0233437_1003191_pt1 | contig 22189 bp, 19 predicted proteins | sample SI_122_August201_FD_182714 | JGI IMG/M metagenome (GOLD analysis project Ga0233437, IMG submission 182714) | Seawater microbial communities from Saanich Inlet, British Columbia, Canada - SI_122_August2016_200_MG | ecosystem: Environmental > Aquatic > Marine > Inlet | place: Canada: British...
AAAGGTCGCACTGCTGACGCCATCCACATCATCGCCGAGCCTGAGCTCATCCTGATAGCCCTTGCCGACCAGGGAATGAAGCAACTCACTGCTGCGGACCCGCTTAAAATAATCCGCGGTTTCCCGCTGTTCGATGACTCGCACAGCGCTGATCACACCCTTGGGATCAATGACGACAGCTACTTTCAGGGGACCGCCGTAACCGTCTGCCTCGCTGATTTTGATATAACCAATCAATGACGTGGCGGTGTTGGCTGAATATCCGGCAAAGGACTGGTTCCCTAACGGCTCAAAACGGACGGCCGCAGGCAGCACATCTGAAAAGACCTGCTCCAGGTCGGCATTGTTTCTTTTGAGGCCCAGGAAAGCCGTGACGGCCATAACCAGTATTGCAGCCAGCGCCAGATAGCGCTCAATCCTTTTTCTTTCCCATGTTGCCGGTGCGGTGAATTGCATGCTAATCCGCTTGCTCAGTAAAACGGTCCAGGTAGGACTTGATCAGCAACCCTGCCCCGGCCAGGAAGACAATCCCCAACTGCCAGGTCATCATCCTCGCAGCACCTGTCAAAAGCTCAGCTATGACCCCCTTGACAACCGGCACCGCCTGGGGTGGCATTGCTGCCGGTGGCGGCATCAGAACGCTATCCAGCGTTGGAAGCGGACTGGAAATATACCAGGCCAGGATTCCACCGGTCGCTCCGGATGCCAGCAGTGAACAGCCAGCCCACTGCATCAGCTGTTCCCGCGAGCGGACGACCAGGGCCAGAGCCAAGATAGAGACCACAAAGGGCAGGATCCAGATCAGCGAAAGCGCTTGTCTGGCCTGATTCACTTTTGATTTCATCGCAACCACTTTTCCCTCTTCGACGCGTGACTTGAGTTGCTGTGTCACATCAACACTCTGCGGGAGATTGGCCTGGTCCAGCATTTTTAACACAATGGGTGCCAGGTGATTGGCAATCCCCTTTCTTTCCACTACTGGCGGTCTGCAGGAGATCAAAGCCTTCATATCGTTCCCGTAATTGCCCGCCTGTAGTTCTTTAACCCTGTTCTCCCTGCATGCCGGAATCTTCAAGGAGTTGATTGCCCAGAGGGCAGCTTCATCTGCATTGCTGCGAACATTTGCCAGCGCCGGTGCCAGATCGACCTTGATTTGCGGGTAGGCTTCATCGTTTTCCAGCCAGGTGAAAAGCCCGCCGGTCACAGAGCTGACTACTTTTTCCCGCTCCTTTTCCGGAAGGAGGATACTGAACAGATCCACCCACTGGTCTGCCCGGATACCGGTGGCCAGGAGTCGCGGTCCATAATCAAGTTTTTCCCCGTACCAGTGGTGAAACCAGATGGTTTCCCTGATTCTCTGGGGCAGCGCCTCATTTGAGAGAGTGGACGCCATGGTTAGTTCGGCCAGCCCCTTCTCAGAGAAAACCTGTCGGCTGACATCGGTGACAAGCAGCGACACCGGCAGGGTGAGCCCGAATACGATAAGCATCACAATTGAAAGTATTTTTAGAATTTTCATGTCGTTTCCCTGTGGTTATCCTGTTTTTTCACTAATGCCAAAACGCCAGCCGATAATAAAAAGAATGGCAGTCGTGAAACCGAATGTTCCGAGTCCCATCCAGCCCGCCTGCATTTCATGTTCAATCATGGAGCCCGTGAAGGTTTCAATCCCGAATACCAGCGATACAATACCGGAGAGATAGAGGGTCCGACCCAGCCAGTTAATGGTTCCCAAAGCTTTCACTTGACCATACAGCCAAATGCCGGCGGCACCCAGCACCATACCTGTAAATAATGTCATCATCATTTTCTCCTTTATCGTTTACCCTGATATGAATCGATGCCCAGTTCGGGGATGTCCAGATCCCACCACTCAGCGGCTTCCTCGCTCTCCGGTTTGATCAGTCCGTAGCCGAAGGCATCATCCAGTTCCGTGAACAAAGTGCCGACTTTCGGCGTTTTAGCTGCAAAGACCTTGGTCATTTCATGCAGTGCGGCAAAATCCTGCTTGCTCCAGGGACAGACCGACATACAGGTGGAGCAGTAGTTACCGCGCTCGCCAAAGTAAGATGCACAGGCATCGTTATTTTCAAAATAGGTTTTCTTCCCCGGAGCCTGATAGCCGTTTGCCGGAACCCAGTAGGGGGCATCAGCCAGGCTCAACGCCCCCGCAGGACATTCCGTCGCACATTTCTTACAGTGCCGGCAGAACTCCTGGAGTCCGAAATCGATTGGCTTATCAAACGCCAGCGGCAAATCCGTGAGGATACACTCAATCCGCACATTCCCTCCGAAGATCGGGTTGATCATGCGGTTCATACGACCCAACTCGCCAAGTCCAGCGGATATAGAATGAGGGATGACTGCCCCGGTCCCGTTCATCTGGTTGGCACTGTAACCCAGCCCCCGAATGAAACGGACCATACCCACAGCCGCACTGAAAATACGGGAGTAAGCAGCCCGGTCACCTGCAGCGCCCAGTTCACTCTGGTTGCGAATCAGCAAGTCGCGGGGACCCTGGCTGATCATGGCGATCACATAGACATCTTTCTCCGGAATTACCATTCCCTTTCCCGGAACCATTTTCATCTCTGTAGCCTTTGGATCCCGATGGGTCCAGGTATACAACCACTGGGGATTGAGCTGGGTGAATCCCACCATGGAGGCTCCGAGCTGAATGCCGGCTGCTTCAACCGTTCTGGACGCTTCCTCCGGGGTCGTCTGCCAGGCGGGAAGGTCAAAATCCTGTGGGGGGTGCATATTATAGCTCAGAAGTTCATCGTGTGCTTTAGTGCCAACACTTCTCGGTGCATCGAATGACCCCAGGGACCCATAGGTCATGTAGGCATGTGTTGCGTAATGCAGCGCCACGTCGGGCAGCGTCCGGCCCGGGATGTTGTTAACCAGTCCCTCCTTGACATGGGCCTTGGCCTTATCTGTTTCCAGTTTCCACTCGTCGTGGTGCATCATATTGCCATAGTAGGCTGAATAGTGTAACCCGGGACGCTCCTCAATGGCTGGATTTACTTGCGTGGTGATTTTATCCACGGTCTTGACCCACCAGGGATATTTGTACTTGCGTTTACGAACCGTGAGGCCCTTTTCATCGGTTCGAACAGGCTGGGGAGCTGCTTCCGCTTTCCCTGCCACTCCTGCTGTAGCCGTGGCTCCCATGAGAGCACCGACACCCTTCAGGAAGTTCTTCCGCGACAGTTTGTTGTTTTCCATTGGTTTCCTTTATAGCAATTAACGCAGTGATGGGATAATAAAGGCTTTAGTCGTAACCATCTCCAGCGAACGGGGTTGAAATTGAAAAACTGAGGGATCGAAAAAAGTAATCTTATTTGAAACTATTCAGTTCCGCTAAAGAAGCCGATACCTGTATGTAATCGAACTCATTCTCGGCGGTTCGACTCTGCGAGACTCGCTTCTCATATCCGCCTCCGAGGGCGGTCGTTGACCCGGCCGCCTGGCCGGGCTTAACCACTCCCAATCCGTTCAATCACATACAGGTAGCTGCTTCCATCCCAGAAAGGTTGTGAATAGTTACTCTGATTTTTGCTTTATGAGCCGACCCTTAAGATGATAACTGGTTCCAGACTAGATGACTGACAGCCCCAAAAAATTTCAGGTTTTCCGCAATCTGAATGCCGAATTCACTTTTTGCCAGGTCAGGCATTTCGATTTTGCTGGTAATGGTCATCAGTAGATCTGATGGTACATGATAGTGCTGAAAAATTTTAACATCCCAGTTCTGTTGTACCTCAGCTTCATTGATCAGCGGTGTAATGTAAGCTGAGATGATCTGCTCGATCTCATGATCCAGGCAGCGGAAGTTGATGTGTTCAATATGTGGCATATCCTGTTTCCGGTTGAATCACAGTTCTGGAAAAAAATCTTGATGATGGCGTAGATAAATGATCCGCATGATAGTCTTAACTATTGCGCAATGTGTGCCAGGAATATTTAGTTAAATATAACAATCCATTAAATAAATAGTGGCTGTGACTGGCCAAATATGGCCCTGTTTCCAGGGCTAAATTTGGCCAGTCTAATTCTAGTGGCCAAATCTGGCCAGATGATTTATTCTGGTTGTAGATTGGATTCAAGGAAATTCGTCATCGCAGATGATCTCCAGTCACCAGCATTTTCGCAACAACAGCCCCTGCCTCTGGATTCTAACCCTGTTCAAGACTCTGACCATGGCCATCAACCAAGAGAAATTCTTTATAGAGGCAATCAATATCCTCTGTAGCAGCCTGGACGTCAGATTGACCATGGATCGGTTCTGGCACCTCATTAAAAAACATATGCCGGTCAATCGGCTAAGTCTGGGAATGATCGAACCGGAATTCAAACGGATCAGGCATATCATTGTAACGACGGAGGAGGGAACAGAATGGGCAAATGAGTCATTCCCGGCATCTGAAAAAGCACATGCCTTTCTCAAGACGGCTGTTCAGAGTGGACCCATTATTATTGATGATATGCGATCTCATGAGGCTTTAGGATCAATCATGGGGACGATGCCGTCCCATATTGATGCTCCGGATGATGACGCCCTATCGATACTTGCCCTGCCCTTGATGATCGAAGGAAAAATAATAGGGAATCTGGGTTTGAACTGCTGGGGGGCCAAACAATACACCCGGGAACATGCCGACCTTCTGGCGCCCCTGCAGGAACCCCTGGCACTGATTCTGACCAACAGCCTCCACCACCGGGAAGTTATGCGGCTGCAAGAGATCCTGGCCGAGGAAAACCGCTTTCTGTATAAAGAGTTGAGCGGATCCAGCGATCACGTGATCGGCAAGGATTTCGGCCTGAAACAGGTGATGGAATCCGTCAGTCAGGCCGCCTCCCGGGATGTTCCCATACTGCTTTTAGGAGAGACCGGCACCGGCAAGGAGGTGATTGCCAATGTCATCCACAGCTTCTCCGGTAGAAGGAAAGGCCCCTTTATCAAGGTGAACTGCGGCGCCATCCCGGACAACCTGATCGACAGCGAACTGTTCGGTCATGAGAAGGGTGCATTCACAGGCGCCTTTGAACAGAAAAAGGGAAAGTTCGAGCGGGCAAACCAGGGTACCATCTTCCTGGATGAGATCGGGGAGTTGCCGCTGGCCGTTCAGGTCAGGCTCCTGAGGGTGATCCAGAACAAGGAGATCGAGAGGGTTGGCGGAACGGAGACGATTGCGCTTAATATCAGAATCATTGCCGCCACCCATCGGGACCTGGAAGAGATGTTCGCCAACGGTGACTTCAGGGAGGACCTGTTTTATCGCCTGAATGTGTTTCCCATTGAAATCCCCCCCCTCAGGCAGAGAAAAGTCGATCTCCCCGAACTGGTTGATCATTTCATAGAGAAGAAATCAAAAGAGCTGAAACTGAAAGCGGTGCCGACAATCGCTCCCGGGACTATCGATCAATTGATCGCCTATGACTGGCCGGGCAATGTCCGGGAACTGGAAAACCTTGTCGAGAGAGCCCTGATCCGATACCGGTCGGGGGAACTGTCCCTGGACGATTTTATCACCCCGAAACTGCAGACACCCCTCAAGCCAACCCCGGCAATGAGCGAAGAGATTTTGCCCTTCGATGATATGGCACGACAGCATATCCTCAGGGCGATTAAAAAAACCGACGGACGGATCAGCGGCTCCAACGGTGCCGCCGCCCTATTGCGTCTGCAGCGCGGCACCCTGAGGGGGAAGATGAAAAAACTGGGCATCGAGTGAGAGATTGGGCGATGTCGAAAATGTTTACAGGATTAAACCCCTGAGATAGTCAATCCCCTTTCGAATTTCGATGTTCCCCTCTTTTCGTTCCTGCCTGAGATGCAGAACGAGCTGGATCGCAGGAATTTGATAACGCTTATGAAAATTCAGCAGAGAGCGGCCGGGCTTTGATTCAGATCTTTTCACCTCGATCATCAGCTCGGGACTACTGCCATTGACAACGCAGAAATCAACTTCAGCGCCATCTTTTGTCCTCAGGTAATTCAAGGTATATGGTTTTCCGAAATAGTCGTTCAAACCGCAAACATGTTTCAACAGGGATGCGGCTACCAGATTTTCAAACCGGACCTCCTCATCCCCGTCAACCAAACCGGTATCAAAAAAATATACCTTGGGCTCCTTCAGGATTGAACGGGCAATATTTCTGGAATGTGGCGTGATACGGAAAATGATATAGAGGGATTCAAAAATCTGAACATATTTCTTGACTGTATTCGGAGAAATTCCAACATCTTCGGCAATTGACTGATAGGACAGCGGTGATCCCACTCTGGATCTTAACAACTCCAAAACCAATTGAATGGCCTTGAAATCGTGTATTTTTTCAAAATCAAGGATATCATTGCGAACCAGCCCATCAACATACTGCATCCGCCACCGATCCGCAGAAATGTCGTCTTCTGCAAGGTAAGGTTCGGGGAAGCCGCCCCTGACAAGGAGTTTGTCTATATTGACTGTCTCTCCCAATTGATGCAGTTCTGCAGGAGAAAACGGCATCAGTCGATGTCTGAAAAACCGACCGGCCAGGGAATCGCCGCTTTGTCGAAATGACTCCAGACGCGCGCTGCCTGTCACCAGTATTCTTAAACCAGGCAGTCGGGTATCAAAGATCCCCTTCACATAGTTTTTCCATTCCGACATTTTATGCAGCTCATCAAGAATCAATAAATCAGTACGGTCCAGCCAGGCCTGATCCTGGATGATCTGTCGGTCTTTTAGGTTATCATAATTTAAATATACGGGCCTGGTAAATTCCTCGGCTATTGCCTGTGCCAGCCATGTTTTGCCAACCTGACGCGGACCTGTCAGGAAAACCAGCTTTTTTTCAAGATCTTTCAGTAAATGTGTTTTTTGCAGTCGATTCATTTCATCCTCTTTTTCGACTATTTTGCACTGTTTTGCGGGATAGTCAAGACTATACTGCAAAACAGTGCAGAATAGTCAGCTTGAGAGGTCTTTCTGTCGATCAATGCCCTTAGCGGAGGCTTGTCTGTTGCTTTCGAAACGGCAGAAAGATGAGTGACAATTCTGGAAAAACGATGTCACTGCTATCGAACTACACCTTTTGGACCTCCAAGCACTGATGGTAAAAGCCGCAGCAGAAACAGGCGGACTGAAAGTGCTGGCCATCGACGCAGACCCTGCGATCGGGCTTTCCTTTGCCCTGGGAGTTGAGGTGACCAAAACCGTAGACCACATCCGCCGTGACCTGATCGAAAAGATTGAAGGGAACAAGGCCGATGATAAGGCCGGTACGTTGCAAATGCTGGATTATGAACTGTTTGACGCCCTGGTGGAAGCTGACGGCTTCAGCCTGCTGGCCATCGGAAGATCTGAAGGTGAAGGGTGCTACTGCCAGGTCAACAACCTGCTCAAGGATATCATCGAATCCCTGGCTGACAACTTTGATGTGATTATCATCGACGGGGAGGCCGGTGTTGAACAGATTAATCGCCGCGTACTGAAGCGAGTCGACCACCTGGTTCTTGTGTCGGATACGTCTGCCAAGGGCTTGAAGGTAGCCGCAACGATCCGGCAGGTTGCCTGTGACGGCCAGGCTGTCGATTATATGAGCACCGGCCTTCTGTTGAATCGTATCAGGGATAACAGCGAAGTGGATGCAATCATGAACGGGATGGATCTGGAGCTTCTGGGCTGGTTGCCTGAAGATGAGCAGATCCGTACATTTGATTTCAGCGGAAAACCGTACGTTGATTTCCCTGTTATTTCTAAGACATATATTGCCATTTCCGAGTTACTTAAAAGGATCAGTAATTAAATTGACCTTTTTGCGGGAAGTGGTTGGTTTGAAGTTTGTAACTCAACAACTCTCTGACAACGAACAGTCATTCAGGTGGAACGATAATATCGTTCGGTAAGTAAATCAAGCTATCTGGGAACGATGACTTGTCAATACTCTTTAACCAGTAGGCAAAAGTCAGTTTTTTATCCTTTACAAATGGCAGATTCTCTGCGTTTTGCATCAGTTTTATTTTTATACTGTTCAAATCCGAATTCTGTTCCCATTTTGCTTCCCCCAAAAGGAGATGGCAGCCATCAAAGGACTCAGCGACGACATCAATCTCCATTTCCCTGCCGTCTTTTCCTTTTCCCCACCAACGCTGAGCAGGCTTCCAACTGATGTCCGCAATCCTCAAGGCTGACACAGAATTTCGGGCTAATTCTTCCCATACACCGCTGACATGCTGGGGAAAGGCTTTCTCAAATTCAGCGTATACTTCATCGACAAGGTCTTGTTCAAGAAGAGAACGATTCTTTTGAACGAACCTGTACCAGAAAATTAAAAATGGATCGATTAACATATATAAAGTTCGCTTGGTTGACTTTAAGCTTTCACCAAACGGCAATTCCCGCTTTAGGTATCCCAATTCAATCAGATTAGTCAGAGGTCGTGTAAGTGAACTTGCGTTTTTCCCTAGTCTGGATGATATCTTGGAGAGTCGATGATGACCATTAGCGATCAAAAACAATAGAGAATGAGATTGCGCAAGACCACGCATGTCGTCCAGTAGTAATCCAAACGGCTCGTTGTGAAGAATACCATCCGGGTCGAAAACCAATCCTTTAATAGCTGTTTCCAAATCAGGAAATCGGCTAGCCAGTTCCCAGTACCGAGGAACACCACCCCAAACTGAATAGGCTTCAACTGCAGAGATCCCCCGCAAACCCAGTGCCTTGGATGCCCACGACGCCTTCATAGGGCGAATTTTGACAACTTCAGTCGCACGGCCATATAGAGGAGCACTTGAATCCAGTACAAAGCCTTGCATCATTCTCTGGGATGACCCACAGAGAACCAAGCTTATCTTGTTATCCGGGCTGTCAACGACTTTTTGAATAACACTCGGCAGTTCCGGGGCACTTTGTACCAAGTAGGGAAATTCATCCAGAACTAAGCATAAATGCTTTTCAACCCTGCTATTCAACGTTGAAAACAATGCTTGCCATGTGGAATATTCGACTTGATCAAATGAAGGCACAATTCGGCCAATCTCAACTGCCATAGCATTCAACTGAATGGCTTTCTCACTCCGATCAGCCATGAAATATATGTCATTTTGATTGACAACACGCCGCAGAAGCCTGGTTTTTCCAAGACGTCGTCGTCCATAAACAACAATCAATTCAGCTGATTCTGAACGAATTGATTCCTCAATTCGTTCCATTTCTTTCTGTCGATTCAAAAATGGTAATCGCATCAGCCTCCTTCTTCTTTACTAATTCGGAATTGACGATTATAGAAAATACCTTGACTAACATTATGCTTATCAAACATTATGTTTCTAATACATAATGTCTTTGTTCAGTCTCGTCAAGTTCCATTTTCCTAAAAAGTCAAATTGAAATCTCCATTGTGATTTCGTGCCGGAAAGGGTTCCGGCACGGTGAAGATCAGAAGCGGTACTCTCCCTTTTCAATCCCTGCGTAGATCTCCGGTGTGAGCGCTGTGTACTCGAATGTGCCGGGCAGCATCACAAACAGCGGATCCTTCACCTCATCCGGGTTGACCCCCCTGTCCCTCCTCATAATAACATCATCCCATAATTACAATCAGTTATTCGTCGTAAATCCCAGTTGATTATTCCCCCAAAAACCGATACGTTTCCGGCTTTGAGTATAAATTCCAAAAGAGCACCCCGAAAATGTATCAAATTCTAATCAGACTTCTTGAAGTCTTACTCATAATTTTCCAGGCTCTATTCAAATCCAAGAGTGATCTATTTCTGGAAAACTTAGCTCTCAGGCAACAACTCTCGACCTATCAAATTAGGAAAGCTGCACCTAAACTGACGGACCTTGATCGATCATTCTGGGTAGCATTAAGACGGGTGTGGGAAAAATGGATTGACTCCTTGATCATTGTAAAACCGGAAACTGTGATTGATTGGCAGAGACGACGTTTCAAAAAGCACTGGACCAATATATCAACCAAGAACAAAAAGCCTGGAAGAAAGAGAACCAAAAAGGAAATCCGTGATCTCATTTATCGAATGACTGAAGAGAACCGCTGGGGTGCACCGCGAATTTACTCTGAATTGTTGATGCTTGGATTTGATGATATCTCGGAAGCCACAGTTTCGAGATATTTGAGAAAGTATCGCTCAAAACATCCAGATAAGAAAAAGCAGCAATCATGGGTGACATTTCTAAGGAATCATAGGGATGTAATTTCAGCGATGGACTTTTTCGTTGTTCCCACTATCGGATTCAAAATCCTTTATGTCTTCTTCATTATTGACCACAAAAGGAGGATTATCAGGCATTTCAACATGACCAATCATCCTTCTGCTCAATGGGTCATTCAGCAACTCCGAGATGCCTTCCCTTTTGATCAGGTTCCAAAGTACTTGATAATGGATCGGGATAAAATCTTTTCACCAAGAGTAAAAGGTTTTCTTGAGCGCCAACTTGGGATCAATCCCAAAGTCACTTCTTATAAAAGTCCCTGGCAAAATGGAATCGCAGAGAGATTTGTGCTGAGTGCCCGTAGTGACCTCCTAAATCACATTATTATTTTTAATGAAGATCATCTCCGATGGCTAATGAAGGAATATGTCGAGTATTACAACAATGATCGCTGCCATTTGTCATTGGGAAGGGATTCACCATTAGGTAGGGAAATTCAAGAAAGGCCATCTGAATCCTGCAAAGTAAAATCAATTTCGAGGTTGGGCGGTTTACAGCACCGGTATGAGTGGAAACAAGTAGCATAGTCCAGCTATTCCTGGTCCGTTCATTTCTGTGTCATATTTATATCACGAGGGATAGTTGTGCCATCTGTTGTAATTTGCTCCCACTTTTCATCCAAAACTTACGAAATATTCCCTCAAAAAACACAATTTGAGTTACCTCTTTCAATTTATTGGCAGGAAAATGTCTCTATTTTCGGCTCGATGCCATTTTGACGATACACAGGTTCTGAAAATACGGTAAAGAAAAGCCAAAAAAAATACTTATGTTCACCATAATATCCAAAATTCACTCACAGTCAGTCAGGTAGCAAATTTGAGCCACGCGTTCCATTAGTTCTTGAATAGCAAACTACTCGGTGTTTTAAGAACAAGTTGTCGGCTGCCAGTAGACAGTCTACCGGCAACCCAGATGATAAAACAGCGGATGGTCTTGGCCTCCCAGCGCATCAAGCGTTTGTTATTGCAGAAGACAGACATCTTAAAGCTAAATTTGATAGAGCCAGTCATCGGATATTTAATATTTAAGAAGTGACTCCATTCTCTTTTACCAATCTCTTTATATGGGTAAAAACAACATATATTTACTCATATCAACTTGACATAGGTTTCCTTTACCCACATACTGAAAATATGAGTAAAAAACAAGGAGAATTACCCATAAGGAGAAAGCTATGAGTAAATTATTACCATTGCCACCCAGAACAGAGAATGGACTTGTCGATTTAGAAACAATTAAAGTGATGAAGGCATTGGCTATAGCTCATAGAAATCTGGCAGAACTAAAAGGATACGCAGAAGTTGTACCTAACAAGAACATACTGATCAACGCCTTGACACTGAACGAATCAAAAGACAGTTCAGCAATAGAAAACATCATAACAACGCATGATGAGCTTTTTGCTGCAATGGCGAGTAACAAAAGGCTTCTGGGGGCACCAAAAGAGGTTCTGAATTATAAAGAAGCCATCTGGCATGGGGTTGGATTGATTAAGGCAAAGGGTTTTCTGTCCACAAACATGATTGTTGAAATCCAGGAAATCATAGAAGGGAACAAAGCTGGTATCAGAAGGCAAGGTGGAACTATACTCATGAATGAACAAACTGGAGAAGTTGTCTATCGACCACCAGAAACTGAAAGTGAAATAAGAGATCTGATGGCAAACCTGGAGCAATATATGAATGATTCAGATGATGAGATTGATCCTCTAATCAAACTCGCTGCAATCCACTATCAGTTTGAGAGCATTCACCCATTCTACGATGGCAATGGACGTACAGGCAGGATCATCAATATCCTGTATTTGGTTCTTAATGAGTTGTTGGATACGCCAATACTTTATTTGAGTAAGTATATTCTTGAAAACAGACCAGATTACTACAGATTGCTGCAGGAAGTTAGAACCCAAAAGGTCTGGACTGATTGGATCATTTATATGCTAAAAGGGATATCTGAGATGTCTGTCTATTCTTTAAAGCAGTTAAAGTCAATTAATCTTCTTATCGAAGAGATTACAAAAGCAATAAATGAAGTATTACCGAAGATATACTCGAAGGAGTTGGTGGAACTTATTTTTAGTGAATTTTATAACAGGATAAGCAGTGTGGAGAAAGGTCTAAATGTCACAAGAAAGACAGCATCAAACTACCTGACACAGTTGGCAACAGCAGGATTTTTAGAAGTGGAGACGAAAGGTAGAGAGAAAGTATACATCAATAAGAGATTAATTGAGATAGTTAAAGAGTAGGTTATAGGAAAATGCTTTTTTTTGCATGAGAACGCAAGGATCATAAAGTAAAGGCCAGGTCAGGCAATGTACGCCCCGGAATGTTGTTGACGATGCCTTCCCTGACATGTTCTTTCGCCTGGTCAATAATCTCATTCCACTCTTCATCCGGCCTCATTGCGACATTGTACATTATACTATGAAGCCCTGGCTTTTCCATAATGTCAGGATTGGTCTCTGTGGTGATTTTATCCACTGTTTTCACCCACCAGGGATACTTGTACTTTCTTTTTCGCACCGTCAGGCCGTTTTTATCGGTCCGCGGTTTGTCGGGCGCGGCCTGGGCCTCACCGGCAATACTACCTGTCGTGGCGGCGCCCATCAGGAGTCCGACACTCTTCAGGAAGTCCTTCCTCGATAATGCTGTTTTTTTCATTGGGTTCCTATTCTCGAAATCAATTCTTCTTCTTAACAGTAGGAGAGAGGGATCATGTTTTCGATCTTATGTAGCTCTTCGTTTCCATTGTTGCTTTCAGTAAAAGTCGCGCGTTGTAGGATAAAACCCCGTCCGTCGCCGGGATGGCGATTTAGAAACCAGGAAGCCTATCAGAGTAAACTGGCAGCTTTGCCCTTATTCTTGATGTGGCGGATTCTGGCATCGGCAATACCGTCTTTTACAACCGGCGGCGTAAAGCCGTCAAACAGGTCGCTGTGATGAATATCATCGGCCATCAGCGCTGGCAGCACGGTTGTTTCGTTAAGGACCTTATCAACAAATGATTTATCATCGCCGGCAAGAGCCTCATAGCGTTTCTGCACCTGCTCAAACGTCCAGACACGGTATTGGTGCGTACTGAAGGTGGAATTTATGCCGAAAATCTCGGCCTCGAATTGTTTCTCGCTTGCCTTACTCGCCAGGGCACAGGCCTTTGCGAAAGGTACGTAGGTTTTTGCAGTAAATTCCAGGAGCTTGCCAAGACTCGCCAGCAGTCCCTGATCCAGATCCATCCAGTCGCCAAATTCGGTCTGGCCAACACAGCCGCGGGTATCGCCAAAGTCGCGTATGGTCTCCAGCCACTCACAGGTCCTGGGGCCATTAAGCTCCATGGTTGTATTGGAGTTTGGGTCATTATAGAGGTGCATGTTTAAACTGCCGTACATGGCAAAATCAGCCACTGACGGTCGAAAGCCCAACAAAAACTGATGATGTTGAAAGTGCTCTTCGAGGATGCGCAGCAGATCGAGTATCTGCTCATCCATATTGGCCCGCACGTTGTCATTGAGCCCCAGATGTTTATCAAAGCCGGGCTGGCGCCCTACAATAAAGGCGGCAACCTCCTTGATCGAACTGTCAGGCATGGCATAGCATAAGCCCCGGGCAATTCGATGGCTTGCTGTCTGCTGGTTCTGCTCATTTCCCCAGCGGGTATGCATGTGAATACGCGGCATATACTCATCGGCAAAGTCCTCCAGCACCCACATAAAAAACGCCAGGCGCGGGTCTGCCGGTATGACACTTTTATCGGAAAATCGCTCTTCGAACCATTCAATGATGGGGGTTGAATCCTGCAGCACCTCCTCATCCGGCGTGATCAGCACCGGGACAATGGTTTGACCTACCAGCTTCGGAAGTGTTTCCATACTGGCGTTAAGATTGGCCTGCATGCATTTATAAGGAATTCCTTTGTAATTCATGTATGTCATCACCTTATGTGAAAAGGGCGACGCCCGATCCTGCCAGATACGATAGTGCTTTTCCTGGCCCGGCTTCAAGTGTTGACTCTCTTCATGTTCCTGCTGTTCTCTCAATAGGTTGGCAGGGATAGATATGCTCATAGATAATCCTTTTTCGATTGATAAGGTTTTGTAAGGAAACTTCAACTCACTTTCCTGTTCTTGAAAATGCTTAGGGATCGTACAAAAATAACTTGAAATAAGCTTTCGGCAAAAGTCCCCAAAAGACTGGATATTTTGCCGAAAGAATACCACAGCAACGCGTTTCCTTAACATTAATGGGAAACACCTGAGTAATTATTGAGCCGATCCTTAAATGGGTGAGTAACCAATCAGACCGCTTTCACCGTTACCGGTACGCCGTTGAGTACAGCGTTCCCCGAGATGGGATCGTACTGCTTGTCATCCGTCAAATCATTGGCACTGACTCCCGCATGCTCTGCCGCCACCCTTTGGCGGGTTCCCGGACGGTGATGTCCCCAGCCGTGGGGAAGGGAGACCACACCGGGCATGATCTCATCACTGGCTTTAACACTTACCTCAACCCTGCCTACCCTTGAAGAAACCTCCACTCGGTCTCCATCGGCGATACGCCGCTCCAAAAGATCATCCGGGTGCATCAGCAGGTGGCAGCGTTCTTTTCCCTTAACCAGCCTGGGAACGTTGTGCAGCCAGGAGTTGGCATCAAAAAGATGTCGGCGTCCAATCAGAAGGAGTTCTGGTTTATTCCCGCTTTCTTTCAGCAGTTCGGCTTCTACTCGCTTCAAATCCTTTAGCAACAGGCTTGGAGCGCAGTGGATTTTTTTGTCCTCGTGATAAAGTCGTTCGCGCAGTGAAGGCTGCAATGGCCCCAGGTCGATTCCGTTGGGTTCTGCCTTGATCTTCTCCAGGGTTAATTCCAGGGGGTGACCGGCTTTGGCGCTGTAGGGACCCGACTGCAAGATAAAATCCAGCATCTGCTCGGGACTCATATCCGGTCTGGCATCAACACCCAGTCGTTTTGCCATGCGATGGCCCAGTTCGGTGTAGATCTCCCAGTCGTGCTTTGATCCGGCCGGCTTCTCAAACAGGGGTTTGTTGTAGCGGGCTATATTTCTGACAGCCGCTGAGTTAAAGGTGATGTCAAAGTGATCGTGCTCCAGGCTGGTAGTGGGAGGCAGAATTACGTTTGCGAAACGGGTGGTTTCATTAATGTAGGGATCCAGGGAGACCATGAATTCAAGGGAGCCAAAAGCTTTCTCCAGACGTGTGCCGTTGGAAGCAGTCAGTACGGGATTGGCACCACCGGTAAACATGGCCCGAATCTGCCCTTCCCCTTCAGTCAGAATTTCCTCCGCCATGGACACTGTTGGGAACTCACCAGAAAATCCAGGCAGACCGCTGACCCTGCTCTGTCGTTTATTGTAGAGGCCGGAACGGGATAGCGGCCCATTGATAGTATCAAAGGCAGGTCGGGTAAGAAGCGCTCCACCCGGTTTGTCCAGGCTTCCCAATGCAATGTTGATCAATTGAATCAACCATTTGCAAGTAGTACCAAAACGCTGCACAGATACGCCCATTCGACCGTAACAGACCGGCTTTTCGGCGTCTGCCATTTCCTGTGCCAGACGCCTGATTTCAGATGCCGCGATGCCGGTGATAGACGCGACTCTCTCAGGGCTAAACGGCCGGATCTGATCTTCGACCCTGTCCAGATCCAGCAGCAGGTCCTGGAGATGGTTTACACCGCCTTTATTCAGTTCAAAAACAGCATTCAGCAATCCCAGCAGAAATGCTGCGTCTGTACCGGGTCTGATGAAATGATGTTCGGAAGCGATTTTTGCTGTTTCCGTTTTCCGTGGGTCGATGACCACCAGTTTACCGCCCCTGGCCTTGAGGGCTTTGATCCGTTTTCGGATGTTGGGAACGGTCATCAGGCTTCCGTTGGAAGCCACAGGGTTACCGCCGATCATCAGGAAATAGCTGGTGTGATCGATGTCGGGAATGGGAATGATCATCTGGTGACCATACATCCAGAGTGACACCACCAATTGAGGAAGATGGTCGAGAGAGGTCGAGGAAAAGCGATTTCTGGTCTTGAGCAGACCCAGAAAATGAGCGCCATGGGTCAGCATCCCATAATTATGGACCGCCTGGAGGCCCAGATAGGTGCCAATACTATCCGGACCATATTGTTCGCTTATGTCGGATAGTCTGTCTACAACCAGATCAAAGGCTTCATCCCATGAAATGGAAATCCAGTTCTCGCCAACCCTTTTTACCGGTCCCCGAAGACGATCAGGGTCGTTTTGCACATCCTTGAGAGCCAGAGCCTTTGGGCAGTAATACCCATGGCTCAACGGATCTTCCGGGTTTCCCTTGATGGAAAGAATCTCATCTCCCTTTACCTCCATCCTGAGGCCGCAAGTAGCTTCGCACAGGTGGCAGGCCCGACGATGAATTCTGACTTTCTCTGTTGTTGTCATTCCGTCTCCTTTAAATGTAACATACTGTCCGGGGAACATGATCCTTTCGTTTCCCTGTATTTCTAATGTGTGTTTTATAGCTCGTGCGCTTTTTTGCGGCCTTCGGTTCGGGCAAATCGTAATAAGATAAGGCCAGCTTCCTTACATCATCTGCTTGGTGACCACAAGCCGGGTATCGATCACACCTTCATCCCGGTAATGGGAAATAGCATGATACGCCTTGCTTGAAATCATCTCCTTCCAGACACTCAGCTGGGGATACTCGGCTATTGCAATCATGTCCCACTCCACATCGTCAATCAAGGTACACTGGCACAATCCCGTATAGATGGTCTTAACACCTTTGGGTGCCATCAGTTTGTCAAACGCTTCGCCATATTTTTGAAAGGCTGCCAAGCCACCATCCGGTTTGAATTTCAGCCAGTTATGAAAGACGACGGGTCCATCATCCGCCATCTTTAAAATTTCAATGATCTTTTCTTCGCTTGGATGGATAAGTGCCATAGTGTCCTCCGTTGATTCAGTTGTTTAACCCTATTGATATTGAAAGATGAAATCAGTTTTCGCCATATTCATTGTCATCAGGCACAATCTGTTTTTTGCAATTCCAGTTGTTTGGCAGGTTCAGATTTCCTTTCAGGCGTCACGTTCAGCTTCTTTTTTACTGATCACCTCCCGCAGGTATTTGAACCCCCGGGTGATATTTTCATCCAGGCCGAAAGAGACAAGGCCGTTGAAGGGATATCCCATGTTCTGGTCTCCTCCGCAGCGGAAAAGGTTTTCCAGCAGGTAGAAGATCAGGTCACCGGGAATACCGATACCGATCTCATGGGGCCCGCAGTTGGCAAAAGTCCTTTCACCGGCACCTGGAATAAACACCTGGGGTGCCTGTTTCAGGAAGGGTAGGAGACCTCCCTTGAAGCAGGATTCTCCAAATCCCTCAAAGAGATTGAATGTTGAAGGGGTGTGTTTGTATTCATAGCACAAGGAATGCAGCATGCTGGTCAACTGTTCACCGTCACAGTAGATAGTGATGGAATCGGGAATGAACTCGGTATCCTTCAGGGGACAGCAGAGAAATCCACTATATTGCCCTGCTGTCTCCCGCTCTTCCTCCGTGAAATTTTCTTTGAGCAGTTCAAGCTTTCTTTCCTCAGCCGCCCGGTCCTTATGCCAGCGCTGCATCAGCTGGCTCTCAATTATCTCCTCATCGCTGATATCGGCCCAGCGGTGAGAAGCAGTGGCTGGTACACAGAAATTGTCGTCTGAGGTCATGGCGATCAGACCACCATTACGACGTACATGAGTAAGCGCCTGGCACAGAGCCAGTTTAAATCCCGCTTTCGACGGCCAAAGGGCGGTCTTTGGAATTTCGCTTTTATCCTTAATATATTTTATCGCCACCGGATGGGTGGAAAAATGAAGCTTGTTGTGCAGCTCTATGGCCGCATTTCGGTAATCTTCTATTTTTTTCATCAGAATATCTCCATTATTATTCAAAGTCGGATTTTGATCCTTCTGTCCTACGACCCGAAATCTCCCCGATTATATCGGTAAGACTTCATGTTCTTCTCCGGATCGGTGACGAAGGGGGGCGTCAGATCTGCAAAATACGGATTGGGTTTAATCTCTTCCAGCAGGGAGGGGAACAGTCCCGTACCTTCCAGGGCCTTTTCGATCCAGTCTCTGTCTGAATCATCCAGGCGCGCCAGTCTCTGCTGCAATTGGGCGAAGGTTCCAGCCCGGAAGTCAAACCTTGACAGTTGGGTTTCGACCCCATAAATATCGGTTGTGAAATTCTCATCTTCATTGACCATGGCACTGCGATAACCCAGTGCAGCCGGAAGATAGGTTTTGGCGATTAAACCCGCTAATTGTACCAATGTCTCCGGCAGCTCCTTATCTGCGTCGAGCCAGTCGCCGAACTCCTCCCGCCCCTGGCAGCCGCGGGAATCGCCGAAATCCGCCATCTCGTGCAGCCAGTTGCAGACCTGGGGAGCTTTGGTTTCAAGGATTTCCTGTCCCACGGGTTCAGTTAACCCGAACGACCACAGCGGCCCGAACATGCCGAAATCGGCCAGTGAAGGACGATCCCCCAGCAGGTATCCAAACTCCGCGAGGTGCGCATTCAAAATCTCCAGCAGGTCCAGAAACTGCCGGTCCACGCTCTGGCCGTATTCCTCCCTGTCCAGACCCAGGAGCGTTTTGGTAATGGGGACCTGTCGCTCCACAACAAACTGCGAAACCATCTGCACCATTTCTGTGTTCTCGGCATAGGAAAAACCGCGGGCGATGCGGGAACTGGAGGTGCGCAGGCTCATCTTGTTGCCCCAGCGCAACCGCATCCCGATTCGCAGCATGTATTCATCGGCAAACTCCTCGATCAGCCACATCAGCCAGGCCAGGCGGGGGTCATCCGGAATGGCCGGTTTTTCCATGTATTCATTTTCGAACCACGCCATGATCGGGGTGCTGTCCTGCATCACCCGCTCGTCAGGCGCGATCAAAATCGGAATAATGGGCATACCCACCAGTTCCGGGATCTTATTCATGTAGTCATGATTGGTGGCCTGGATCAACTTATAGGGGATCTCCTTGTAATTCAGGTAAGCCCGGATCTTGTTGGAGTAGGGGGATGTATAATCCCAGTAAAGGCGGTAATGGTTCTGTTCCCTCTCGCCCAAGGTTGCCCGGGCTCTCAGGTTTTTCTGCTGCTGCTTCAGATGGGTTTCTGTGTCGCTCATTTCTTATTTCTCATCTAGTGGTGTGCAATAAATTGGTGTAAGCTGTCGGCAAAAGTCCTCTAAAGCCAGGTAGCTTGCTATCATAATCTATCCGCAATTCATTGGGCATCTCTTTGATGCCGGGGACAAATCAACGGCCTTTAAAAACCGGCTTTCTCTTTTCTGCAAAAGCCGTCATGGCCTCAAACAGATCTTCTGAAGGGACGATGTTGGTGCTCATGGTCGCCACATACTTCAGTCCGTCGTCGATAGATTTACCGATGCCGTAGTTCAAAACATCTTTGGATGCCTGGACAGCGAGGGGAGAATTTTCAGCGATTTGTGTGGCCATCAGTTCAGCCTCTTTCAGGAGTGCTTCACGATCGGCATAGATCTGATTAACCAGCAGAATCTCCCTGGCTCTTTTGGCATCAAAGTTTTTAGCTGTATAGGCTAGTTCCCGTGTGACCCCCTGTCCGACGATGTGGGGGAGACGTTGTAATACACCCATATCAGCCGCAATGCCCACAGCAGCCTCTCTAAGTGAAAAAACAGCATTCTCGGTACAGAGCCGAATGTCGCAGGCGGTAATCATATCCAGCCCGGCACCAATACAGTGACCGCTGACTGCTGCGATGATCGGCTTTTGACATTTCTCAAATGCATTGATCCCTTCCTGCATCCATAATAAGTTTTTCAATAAGGCTTTTTTGGTTCCTCCTTTTTGATCAGCTTCCATAATTTCAGGAACCATGGGAGCCATCCCCATCAGATCAATCCCGGCACAAAAATTATCGCTGGATGAGGTCACAATGACCACCCGAATGGAATCATCCTTGTTCAAATCTTCAAAAATCTCTACCGGTTCGATCCACGCCGGAGGATGCATGGCGTTTTTCTTTTCCGGTCTGTCCAGATAAACCCAGGCAATAGGTGCCTTTTTTTCAACGGTATAAAATTCGTAACTCATATTCACTTCCTTGTTTTTTAGAATGTTTAAATTGTGACTATTCACGCAATGCCGTTAACTTAAGCCGCGTTCTGAGTGTCTGTTATGAAGCTGTTCCAATTGCTTGGAGGAGTTTCGTAGATGATCTTGAAACGGATCCGCTATTGAAACAGCTTCATAACAGACACGGATTCCTTAGCTTAAGTTAACGACATTGACTATTCACTTAAATCTCAAAAGCTCCCAAGATTCCAGAAATGCCACACCTTGGGAACCACTCATACTGAATGTTTACCTCAATTTTTCCTCCACTGTCGAAACGGTGTTTGAAAAGAAGACCTAATCAAAGCCAAAATCCACCACCTGTTTTTTCTCCAATTTTCTTTGCAGTCTCCTTTCTGCTTCCAATGCCATCTGTTGATGAACCGTGTGATTTGCCGGATAATGCTCCTCATCCGGTTTGGCAACCAGGGAGAGCGCGTTTTCCGTGCAAGAGGAGAGACACAAACCGCAGCCGATACAGCGATCATAATTGATCTCGGCATCCCCATCTGCACTCATGCTGATGGCCTCTGTCTGGCACATCTCGATACAGGCTTCGCAGCCGTTACAGGCGTCCAGTTCGACCACAGCCTTGTGATTGGAGATCACCAGTTTTCCCGGGAAGCCGGTCATACGCTGGGCTTTGAGAAAACCACAGCAACACTTGCAGCAATTACAGATCATAAAGGGTCTGCTGGAAGCGATGGTCTGGCTCACAAGCCCGGCCTCATTGCACTCCCGGGTGATCTTCATGGCCTCATCCAGGGTAATCCGGCGACCTATATTGTTGTCCAGGTAGTATTCAGCCATGGGACCGACCATCATACAAACTTCCAGGGGGGAGTCACAGGCTTTGTCGAATGTTTTCTTCTGTGCACGACAGGAACAATCGGTCACCGCAATGAGTTCTTCCTGACTGAGGATCTGATAGATATCATCATAGGAGGCGATCTGGTTCTTCACCTCAATGGATTCATTGACAGGTAAGACCCGCATTGCCGTGACGCCTGCCAGATTTTGATGAAATTTTTCCTTGATATACTTTCCCGTCAGGGAGACCAGGCTTTCCGACATGTTCTTGACCTGGAATTCCAGGAGACCATGGATAAAGGGAATGGCACTGTACTTGACCGATCCCTCTTCACGGACCCTGAACAGAAGTCCTTTCAAAGCCATCGCTTCCAGATCTTTTTCAACAGTTTCAGGAGCCTGGCCGATCCTTTGGGCTACCGAAGCCGGGGACTCAAGCTCACCTTCCATTTTCGAAAACAAGTCGGCTTCTTTTTCATTGAACAGCTCTTTAATGATCTCTATTTCGATACCGGATTCCGCAGCAGGGAAACCGATACAATACTGGTCCAGCTGTTCCTGAACCTTGCGATAGACCTCTTCTGACATGGCTAACCTCTTTTAATTAAATTTAACATATTTGACTTCTGTACTAGGATTTATTTCTTCTTTGCTTGAGGGCTTCCATACGCATACTCGCCCATTCCATCATATTCGGCGGTGTCTTGACGGTTTCACGCAACACCAACTTCACCGCTTCATCATCACAAGTCGGGGTACAGACGCCGCATCCGATGCAATCATCGGCATTGACGACGGCACAGTCACCATCTCCAACGACAATGGCATCCATAGGGCAGCGCTCCTCACAGGCACCGCAAATAGAGCAGTTATCTTCATTGACTTCGGCCACATAGTTTGACGGCAGCAGCACCCCCCTGTTCATCTCTTTAACGGTCACCAGCCAGTAGCAGTCACCGCAGGTACAGCAGTTACAAATGGACTCGACAGCATCGTCCATGTTGTTGGCG
>Ga0233437_1003192_pt1 | contig 22174 bp, 17 predicted proteins | sample SI_122_August201_FD_182714 | JGI IMG/M metagenome (GOLD analysis project Ga0233437, IMG submission 182714) | Seawater microbial communities from Saanich Inlet, British Columbia, Canada - SI_122_August2016_200_MG | ecosystem: Environmental > Aquatic > Marine > Inlet | place: Canada: British...
GCCGCCAGCCGGCGGCAATGCTGTCACTTGTTTGAACTCCATCGATTTTCCTTTGCTTGGTTTGGAATATTATGGAGGATACGGGTTAATTGCGGGGGTTGGTAGGTGGGATTTTCAGGGGCTTACGGTGCGTGTTCAATAATAACCGGGAAGTAATATGAAAAAAGTAGTTTTATCGATAATCTTATCTGCCGTTTTTGCAGCAAGCGTCTCAGCAGCACCAAGCCCTATGCTGAAAGTAGCGGTAAGTACCGCAAGTGGTAAAACCTCATTAGGTTCAATGCCTCTCGGTGTGATACTAACAAAACCTGGGTCTAGCACGCCGATTGATTCTGTACCAATAACCTCTGCGCCAACCATGCTAGCAGCTTCACTGTTACAAGGTTTTCCAGGAGGTACCAACGTGATTAATATTGGAAGCTCTAAACATTACAATTGCACTGTGACGGTTTCTTATAATATGAACGCTAAAAAGCAATGGGTTGTCTCAGCAAAGCACCCGGTTCATTGCAAAGCTACGCTAACACAGCAAAAGCTTTTGACGATTGTTGCGAGTCAGTAGTATTTAAGTTTTGCTAAATGGGCCTGAGAGGTCGCTTCTCGTTTAAGCCGCTTTTTTGTCGTCCACTTGAATAAAATGTTTTTTGCTTAATGGTTTGATGTTGAGATTTTTCCGGTTTTTTTCTGCCTGATAAAGATCATACATTACTTGCATGTTGAGCCACATTTGGCTGCTGGTTTTTAACGCCGCTGATAGACGCACAGCCATTTCAGGGCTAATCCCGGAGCGGCCATTCAAGACTTTTGAGAGAGTGACTCGCCCTACACCCAAAAATTGAGCGGCGCTAGTGATGGTTAGATCCGTGTTATCTATTAGCATCTTTTTAACAAGTTCTCCAGGATGTGGAGGATTGTGCATTAACATTTCTATTGCCACGCTGTTTGTTTCATTCATGTTGAATTGTAGTCTGTCTGTATACGACTTTCAAGTCACATTATTATGTTGGAGCTCGGCGCGACAAAACATGAACCGTTCCCTCAGCACCATTAACCTCCACCTCATCGCCATCATTCAACCGCTCAGTGACATTATTAATGCCAACTACGCAAGGCTTGCCGTATTCTCTAGCGACCAACGCACCGTGTTGTAGTACGCCGCCGACTTCCAATAAAATGGCGGCAGCGTTGACAAATAGTGGTGTCCAGCCTGGATCGGTGGCGCGTGCGACTAGAATTTCGCCGGGCAGCAGGGGCTTTTCATCGGGCGTATGTAGAACTTTGACTTTCCCTTTGATGGTACCCGATGAAACGGGTTGGCCTAGCAGGATGTTTTTGTCGGTATTTTTTGGTGCAGGTGGGAAGAACATTTTACCGCGAGAATCGATGATGCGAGGTGGGTTTTTAATTTTTTCTAACAATGCAGTATGAGCTTTATTCTTCTCTGCTGTCGCGCGAAGCTCATGGTTTTTCTCGATATCTTCTAGCGATAAAGAAAAAATCTGTTCTTTTGAATCTAAAGTCTTGTCGCCAACCCATTGCGCGGCTTTTTCTAATAACGCGGTTCTTATTTTATCCACACAATAAATCAGCCAGTATTTATGGGTTTCACGAATGCCGCCTAAGTTAACATAAATAGCATAACGCTTACGAAAAAGCTTTAATGCTTTGTGGCTTTGTTTTTTAGCAATACCGCAAAGTGTTTTATAAGCCTCTTCACGTTTCTTGATGTTTCTTCTATACAGTGTCACAGGATCGGTAACGCTGTTTTGCGTTAAAGCGTTAAATAGCTGTTCAAGTAACAGTTTGGGTTGGTCGCGAAAACGAGCCGAGGCAATGTCAAATTCCCCCGGTCCTCGATGACCGTAGTCGTTTAAAAACCGTTCCCAGGCTTTTTGAAAGGGAAGGGGCGCACGTTTGTTTAAAACATAATCCTCAAAATCGGCATAATGGTCGAACGTTGTTTTGGGTAATAATCTACGTAATTGATATAATTGCAACCCCATGTTAATCGTCACGTTACCTGGTAGCGCTTGTTCTAATTGATTAATGAGCTTTTGTATCGTTTCATTTTTTGGATCAAACGACTTTCTGATTTTGCTAAACGTTATTTTTGAAAGAATAAACAAAGGAACAAACGTACGCAAGATAAGCTTTGCGGTTAACCTACTGCTTTGCTGAACTTTCTTGTTGAATGCAATATCGCTATTAAATAAGTCGTCAATACGGCATCGGTATTGCGAGGCTTTTTTATCGCTCCATTGCCGCGCCTTGATGGGGTAAAATGACCCAAGAAAGAGCGCGCGAAATCGCAATGGCAGTCGAAAGGCAAAAGGTAAAATAAAGCGGTATTTGCTGGTGGTTGAACGATAGTCGACGCCGTCAATTTTCCCTAGTATATCTGATGATAGCGTGTCAATGTTGTGAAACAAGGTCGCGACCTTTTTTTGGCTGACGATGGTCATGACGTTGGAAAGATTAAGGTACAGACGTTGATTGTCGACAAAAAACAATGTTTCCGAGATACTTCCTTCTAAGCGTTTCCCAAAGATCTCATAATAAAGTGCACCAAGCATATACTTCAAGCAAGACGCACCCATGGGAGATAAAGGCTGAAAAATCCCCTGAACAGCAACAAGGATGTCCAAGTAAAGCCGCTTCTTTTCCCTGGCGTTTGTTAACATAGCTGGACTGAGCTGAAGTTGAGTCGTGATGGGCCGGGCTTGCAAAATATAAAGTTTATTTTGATAAAACGCCCATTCCACATCCATGGCTTTTTGGTAAATGTTATCGATGATTTTGATTTGTTGCGCTAATGCCCGTATTTCTTTTTCGGACAAAACCAAAGAGGTGCTTTTATAATCCTGTTTTTCAGTGATTTTTGCCGTTTTGGTATCGAGCCACAAAGAGACTTCTTTTCCTCCGGGTGTTTGTTGAAGCACCTTAAGTGATCGTTTATCGACAATCACCAAATCAGGTGATGCAATACCTGAAACAACGCTTTCTCCCAAGCCCCAGTTAGCATTAATCATAATCTCATCGTATGCATTGTTTACCGGATTCAGCGAAAAAAGCACACCGGCCTTTTCGCTGGGAATTTGTTGTTGAATCGCGATGGCGATATTGGGTGTGAGCGTATCAATGTGCTGTTGTTTCTTGTAGGAAACCACGCGTTGGTCAAGGCAGGAAGCAAAAGTGGCATGAATAGCATCATGCAGTTTATCGGGTGTTACGCCCAATACCGTTTCGTAACCACCGGCAAAGGATGCGCCTTCTAAGTCTTCATCGGGTGAAGATGATCGAACAGCAAAGAGTGCGATGTCAGCGTGAGGCGTCAGCGCTTTTTCGAGCGCTTGAGATTGTTCATGGGTATAGGTGAGCTGCATGCTGCGTTGCTTCAGTTGTTCGGTTGCCGAAGCCATGTTTTTTTCATCGGCGATGAGAAACTGTTTCCATTCGGCGGTATTTTTTAAGGTTTGAAACCAAGGGTGGAAAAAAGCCGTGCTTAAAACAAAGCCAGGAGGAACCGCCAGTTTGTGCTGTGTCATGCGAATCAGTGAGTAGGCTTTGCCACCGACTTCTTTAATGCTGGGCAGTGTGCTTCCATCAAAGTTATAATAGAATGACATTTTCTCTCCCTGTGTTTTCTCAATCCATCACCAATAACGACATTACCTGATCAACCGGCGTTTGTAAAAACCTCTCTTTCGCTAGAAGCAACGATAAAATATTCTTACCTTGCTGTTCGTTAAAATGCTGCCCGACGCTGTTTTTGAATTTACGCATCAAAAGAGGAATCCCTTCTTCACGCCGCCGACGATGCCCGACAGGGTATTCGATTTCAACTTTCTCACTCGACGAACCATCTTTAAAAAAGATCTGCACAGCATTAGCGATCGAGCGTTTCTCGGGATCCAAATAGTCGCGAGTATAACGAGGATCTTCTTGCACATGCATGCAGGCGCGGAGTTGATCAATGCGTGGGTCAGCGGCGATCTCATCATGATAGTGTTCGGCAGTTAAGTTACCGTATAATAAACCAATGGCCACCATATACTGCAAACAATGATCGCGGTCAGCGTAGTTATATAAAGCACCTTCTTTGCTGATGATGCGCACAGCCGATTCTTGCGTGGTTAATTCAATGCGATCAACTTGATCTAGTTTATTCGTTAAGGTTGGATGTAATTGAATGGCGCATTCAACCGCGGTTTGCGCATGAAACTCCGCAGGAAAAGCAATTTTAAACAACACATTTTCCATCACATAACTGCCAAAGCCTTGTTGAAATTTAAAAGGTTTGCCTTGAAAGCTAACATCATAAAACCCCCATTGCTTTGCCGTTAATGCACTAGAGTAACCTTTCTCACCTCGCAACGTTAACATGGCAAGCTGAACGGCACGACTAGTCGCATCACCTGCGGCCCATGATTTCCTTGAGCCGGTATTGGGCGCATGCCGATAAGTTCGCAAGCTTTGTCCATCAACCCAAGCCTGTGAAAGCGCGTCAACGATTTGGTCGCGCAAACCACCCAATATTTTTGTGGCAATAGCGGTGGAGGCGACTTTTACCAAAACAACATGATCAAGCCCAACCCGGTTAAAGCTGTTTTCTAAAGCGAGGACACCCTGTATTTCATGCGCTTTAATCATAAAGTTCAAGCAATCTTGCATGGTGAATTTAGCTTGTTTGGCGCGGTTCATGTAATCACAACAAGCTAAAATAGCACCTAAATTATCCGAAGGGTGCCCCCATTCCGCCGCAAGCCAGGTGTCATTAAAGTCTAGCCAACGAACCAACGTGCCGATATCGAACGCGGATTTGATGGGCGTTAATTGATAACGTGTGCCAGGCACGCGTGAGCCGCTGGGTGCGATCATGCCAGGGATAAATGGGCCCAAAAGTTTTGTGCAGTCGGTGTATTGCAAAGCAAGAAACATGCAAGCGAACGAGTCGAGCAGATCGTAATAAGCGGTATTGAAAGCGTCCTGGCTGCTGATCGAGTAATCGCTAACATAATCAGCAATGTCGGTGAGCACTTTGTCGGGCGCAGGTCGTATGTTACTATCAACTTGGTTGGCCATGGGGGATTCCTTTTTCTAAAAGTTCTGAGAGATTAATGTTACTTGCATCCGTGATCACTTGATCGGCTTCGTGCAGCTCTTCTTTGGGATGGCTTGTCGTGAGCGCGATGACATGCATGCCAGCGGCTTTCGCAGAGTGAATGCCTGACAGCGAGTCTTCAAAAACAAGACAACGTTCTGGATTAATGTGAAGTTTTTTGGCAGCGCTTAAATAAGGCTCTGGATGCGGTTTTTTGTGCGTCACATCATCGGCGGTGACGGTTGTTTTAATGCGTTGCGCCAGTCGGCCATTATTAACCTGTTCAAAGGTGATGTCGAAATCGTCACGAGAAGAATTGGTTGCAATGGCAAGGGGTATGCGCTGTTGAGAGGCAAGGCGAATCAGCGGCAGCATCCCTGGAAATGTTTTTATTTTACTTGAGCGAACAAGTTCCGCGAAGTAGCTTTTTTTCTCCCGCATCAACCTATCTATATCGTCTTCAGTGAACGTTTTCCCCAGTGATTTTAAAATCAGCTTCAAAACCGCTCGATCATCGAGACCACAATACGTTAAAAAAAACGTTTCCAAATCAAGCGCAACAGCATAATGATGCTTAATTAAATGATCGACGGCATGATAGTGATAACTTTCGGTATCGACGATCGTACCGTCATAATCAAAAATAATAGCGTCATAATGCATGTGTTGGATCTCTTTCTTCTAAGCTAATAAACGAACGCGCTTCAGGCCCGGTGTATTCTGACGTTGGACGGATTAATCGATTATTCTCACGTTGTTCAATGATATGCGCTGCCCAACCCGCCGTGCGAGCAAAAACAAACACCGGCGTGAACATATCCGTAGGAATGCCACACATGTGATAAGCAGAGGCGCTATAGAAGTCCAAATTAGGAAAGAGTTTTTTCTCATCCCACATCACTTGTTCAATGCGTTCTGACACTTGGTACAATGCTGTCTCGCCCGTATAGTCACTCAGCTTTTTTGACCATGTCTTAATAATGTCAGAACGAGGGTCGGAGATTTTATAAACGCGATGCCCAAACCCCATGATTAATGCTTTGTCAGCGAGCTTTTGTTTAAGGCCTGCTTCTGCATCATCAGGTGTTTTAAAGGATTCAATCAAAGCCATCGCGGCTTCATTCGCGCCACCATGCAAGGGGCCACGCAATGTTCCGATGGCCGAGATAATGGCTGAATACATATCAGAGAGCGTCGCGGTTGTCACCCGCGCCGCAAACGTCGAGGCGTTAAATTCATGCTCCGCATAAAGAATGAGTGAAACATTCAGGGCATCAAGATAAATGTCTTGTGGCGGCGCATCAAACAACAAATGAAGAAAATGACCGGCAATGGTTTCAGTGTCGGTGTTAAGACTAATTTTTTCTCCCGTGCTATGAAATCGATACCAATACATCAACATACTCGGAAAGGCAGCCAACAAGCGCTCGGCAATTTGAAAGGCTGTATTGTTTTCAGATTCGGGTTCTAAGTTACCCAGCATAGAGCACCCTGTTCGCAACACGTCCATAGGGTGCGCTGTTGCAGGGATGTTTTCTAATACAGCGCGCAAGGCCGGCGGCAAATCACGCAAACCTTGGAGACGATCAAGCAGGGCACGCAGCTCGGTTTTATTCGGCAGCGTCCCGTAAAGCAATAAATGCACCACTTCTTCAAATAAACAATGCTCGGCCAAATCGTGAATCGAATAACCTCGGTAGTTCAACCCAAGCCCTTCTTTACCCACGCTGCAAATGGCCGATTGCCCCGCAGTAACGCCCGCCAATCCCGCTGTATTTTTTGTAGTCATCGTCAATCCTTTGTTTGTCTTTGATGCGGGGTATTGTATACCGTGGGGCTCAGAAAATCTCTAATGATGATTGTAGAAGTGGCTTGCCAGGCTCTTCACTTTGATCAGAAACAAACCCATTTTACCGATTCCGGCCGATTACACCCAAATTCACCCCTAATGGGCCGCCATTTTTCTATTTTGGCGGCCTATAACACCCCGTTTCACCCCTAATGGGCCGGAATATTTTGATTTTCGCGGCCCATTAGGCTACAATTCACCTATAATAGGCCGCTAGTGGAGGCAATATGTCCTTTTCTTCTGAAGACATCGCGCAAAACCCTGATTTTATAGGGCGTTTGCTTGAAAAGAAACAGCTCAAAAAACTTGCAGATCTTCCCAGTCCAAGCACGTTGATCGTCTACGGACGTCGGCGCATCGGTAAAACAGAGTTATTAGAACAAGCCTTCAGAAACCGCCATATCTTAAAGTTTGAAGGTGTGGAGGGCGCAGAGGAGCAGCAGCAACGTAACTTCGTTATGCGCCAGCTTAGTATTTATGCCAATGAGCCGCTGTTAAAGAAAATCGAGCCAGAGAGCTGGCTTGACGTTTTTGATGCGATTTACCGATATGTCGCCTCAGGTTGCTGGACGCTTTATTTTGAAGAAGTCCAATGGCTGGCAAATTATCAAGATGACTTTGTGAATCAATTAAAAGTGGCATGGGATAATCAATTTAAAAAAAATCCTGAGTTGATCGTTATTTTATGCGGCTCTTCCCCGTCCTTTATGATCAAGCAAGTGGTGCATTCCAAGGCGTTTTATAATCGTTCGCAATATGAATTACATTTGCAGGAGTTATCGGTTCAAGAGGCAAAAAAGCTATTAACGCATCGTTCGAACAGAGAGGTCATGGATGCTTATTTAACCCTGGGAGGCGTACCAGAATATTTAAAAAGATTAAAACCGTATTCATCTGTTTTTACGGGAATTTGTGATCAAAGTTTTCTGGCGAATAGCTATTTCACCACAGAATACAAGCGTATTTTTGTGAGCAGCATGGCGGACGGTTCGCATTATAAGGAAATCATCGAACATTTAAGTCAGCGCCGTTTTGCAACACGAGAACAAATAGCCAAATCCTTGGGCGCCTCGCTAGGTGGTCGATTAAGCGCTTGTTTAGAGGAGCTAATACTGTGTGGCTTTATAAGAAAATACACGCCCTACAATTTAGCTGAAACGAGCAAGCTAGCCAGATACCAAATCAGCGATGCGTATTTGCAGTTTTTCTTTAAATTCATTCAGCCTGAACTCAAGGCGATCAATGATGGCCGTTACAATGCTCAGCCGACTGATGCAATAAAAATGGATGATTATCAAAAGTGGCTTGGCTATTCCTTTGAAAGATACTGCCGCGCCAACGCTCACTTGATTGCTAAACTACTTGGTTTTTCTGGTATCAAATACCAGGCAGGCACATTCTATAATCGCGCGACCAGTAAAGCATCACCCGGCTATCAAATCGATCTACTGTTTGATCGTGCTGATCACGTGATCACAGTTTGCGAAATTAAATACCTACAACGCAAAGTTGGAACGAACGTAATCGAAGCGTTTGAAAAGAAACTAGACCGCTTCGACAATAAAAAGAAAAAAACCATTCATAAGGTTTTAATCAGCGCAGAGGGGATCGATCGAGCGTTGGCTAGTCGGCATTATTTTGATCGGGTGATTACGTTGGATGAGCTTGTTGGTTTGGGAGAAGAGCAGTGAAGCAATGCTTATTTACTTTTTGCCTCATAATGAGTGTGTCATGCTTTGCGGCGACAAACTCTGGTGTAGCGCCACAGCAGCAAAGAAGAGTCATGCAGCATTTCACGCACGCTATTTTACAACATAAACAACCGCCCTGGGGCGTCAGTGCTTTTTCAATGGTTGCGCAATGTAAGCAGCATGCGCCTATTACTGTTTTTGGAGGCACTTACACCAAGAAGGGACGCAGATTAATTAATAAAAACAGCATCTTCCAAATAGGTAGTATCACAAAGTCTTTTGTTTCAGTGGTTATATTGCAGCTTGTAGAAGCGCATAAGCTTCGTCTTAATGAAGTCATTGGCCGATATTTTCCGTCTTATCCCAAGTGGGGAAAAATTACTGTCCATCAACTGTTGGATATGACCAGCGGTATTCCTGACGTTGGTGGCGGACGCCATAATATCTACATGCATTTTACTGCGCGCGAATATCATGGTTATGTAAGCCCAACAAAAATTTTAAATTTAGTCTATAAACTACCGCTCGATTTTAAGCCAGGCAGTCAATACGCATACTCAAATTCGAATTACATCTTACTGGGTCTTCTCATCCAGAAAGTAACGCACCATACGGCGCAAGATGAAATAGAAAAAAGAATTATTAACAAACTTCAATTGCTACATACGTATTACGTGAAGAATACCATGGCAACAGTTCCAGGTATTGATGTCAAGGCGCTTGTGCATGGTTATTCTTTTTGGCCGCAAGGAACAACGCCGTATACTTTTCAAGTTTTCGGACAAGACACGTTTCATTTTTCTTTGTCACCGTTTAGCTATGCCGGCGCGATGATCTCAACGCCAACGGATATCAATAAGTATATTCACGCACTATATACACCAGGCATTTTGTTAAGCGCCGCACAATTAAACGCATTTACTACACTGATCTCCACTAAAAATGGCCAGACCTTTGTGCCAGAAAAAAGCCCCGGGGAGCTTGGTTATGGGCTGGGTGTTTTTGGTGAATATAACGCACATCTAAAAACCATGCTGTATTGGTACCAGGGTAAGACGGATGGGTTTGAGTTTGTGTATATGTATAACCAGCAAACACAACAATATTTAACCTTCGGTATCAATACCATATCCAATGTAATCAACAAAAAGAATAGTTTTCGGTTGTTTTATGAGCTGAGTGCGCTTTGTGTGGAGCAGTGAACAGGCGTTGAGATGTCTTTTTTGGGCGGATTAGAGTGCGCTTTTGATGGTGAGACAGTGTTCAAGCAAGATGTTGCGCGCAATAAAATCAAGTAATTAGAATCCATCTTTAGCCCGGCACAAGTTTTGTTGGCCCATTTCCTGCGGGTAGTATAATATTTGACAGAATTATATACAACATGCTATCATCAGTATATCAGCAAGCTCTGCCCCTTAAGAAGCAGTACTTAACTAGAGATTAAGGAATCAATGATGACAACAACCAATAAGAAGCATAACACCATCTCTTCTCAGAAACTTCAGGCATTCTCTGATAAAATACGATTAATGATTTTCCTCTTTATGCCGTTAAATATACTAATCTCAATACTCCGAGACTATAAGTACGGACAAAAGGGGGCCAAGATCCCCGCACAGTGGTTGCAGTCAATTCCAGAGATTATCAAATCAGGCATGAGGCTTTCGTTTTGCGTGGATAGCTCATGTTCTACGGCCTACCTGGATAATCACAATAATTTTTATGTCTTTGGCCTGTCCCGCCTGTCAAATCGGAAAAGACTCAACTGCTTCGGACCACCTAGGCTCCTTGTCCCCGCCAGTGACACCCTCAACAGAGGCATGATTAAATGTACCACCGCTAGCTATGAACGCTATCCTATGCGGGGATATATTTTGTCTACGGGGGAGGTTGGTTTCACTGGGAAGGTGGGGTTTATTTCAGCTTTTGTTAAATATTGGAAAGAAAACAAAATCAAATTGACCGAAATGGCTATCAGTCAGCACAATTTGATTTTTCTAGATACACAGGGAAAGGTGTATAGCATTAGCTTTGCTAACTGCTTTACCCCTCGTGATGACGAGCCCCTCAAAAAAAACGTAAAGCTTCTTCAATTTTCCAAGGATTCAAAAATAACATCCATTGTCGCAGGGAGTGATTATATTGTTGCCCTTTCTGAGAGAGGAGAGGTGTACACCTGTGGTAAAGATCAGCATGGCGCACTAGGTCATGGGGCACTTAAGGAACAAGTAACGCCAATGCAAATAACGTTTCCTACTAAGAGCAAGATTATCAAAATCGCTGCAAAACACTCTGTAACCGTCTGTCTTGATAGCACGGGCGCTGTCTATACATTTGGAAAGGGCGATCACGGACAACTGGGTCACGGAGATAGCGAAAATCAATGCTGGCCAAAGCACGTTACTCCTCTGCCCACTATTGTTGATATTACTACAAGTGGCGAGCACACCGCCTGTCTTAGCGACAATGGCAAAGTTTATACTTTTGGATTGAATGAATCGAGCGTGTTGGGGTATTACACAGAAGAAGAATACCAGGCAACCCCAAAACAAATTAAGTCAATAAAGAACTTAAATGTGGTTACTCTTGCTGCCAGCAAGCATGTTTCTCTGTTTGGAACAAGCGACGGGCACATCTATAGTTGTGGCTCACTGCATGGCCGCGGTTTAGGCTACTCCCAGTCGCGTCACGTGTTGACTGGCCCCATCCTTACACATGAATTTCACGAATTAAGAGAACGCTTACTTTGCGTAGCCAAAGGCAAGGGGAGGGCTAGATATAAAAGCAAAGACAGTGGTAGTAATGAATGCAAAGTTCCGCACCATATTCGAGATTTACTACAAACTTTAGATACTGGATTGGCAGGTAATACTTATGACGAAATGATAGCCTGCGTCGAGACACTAAAACAACAGTGTGACGATTATATCAAGACCATAAGCAGCAAAAACGCTGCTCAGGTTATAAAAACCGCTTTTTTCCGAGACTCTGGCGTCATATCTTTCATTAAAAAACTTAAAAGAGAATTTGATCTATCTCCAATATGGGCTCAACCAGAAGGCCCGACTGTGTCAAATAATCATTGCTGGTGTTGAGATGTTGTTTTGTGGCGGGTTAGGGCGCGCTTTTGATGGGGGTATTGTGCGCACTAAAACCAAGTAATTCAACGTTGAGGTCCTTGAAGGTGCTCACTGTGACCAGAAAAAGTTTGGCTCATTTCTTCAACAACACATCAGCCCGCTCTTCATAATCATGATACTTCAAATGCGCATAAAGCGTCTCCCGAGGCTGCATAGTATCAAGCACAGCCTTCTGCGTACCCTCCTGACGAATACTTTCATACACATGAAGCGCAGCTTGGCTCATGGCTCGGAAGGCGGAAAGCGGGTAGAGCACCATGCTTACGTCGGCGCTGGCTAACTCTTTCGTTGTGTATAAGGGTGTTTGGCCGAATTCCGTGATATTCGCTAGAATGGGCACCTTGACGGCGTTGGCGAATTGTTGGTATTGATCCAGTGTTTTCATGGCTTCAGGAAAAATCATATCCGCACCGGCTTCAACGTAGCGACAAGCACGTTCAATGGCGGCATCCATCCCTTCAACGGCTAGCGCATCCGTTCTTGCCATGACGACGAAGTCATCGTCGGTTTTTGCATTAACGGCGGCTTGAATGCGTTCAATCATGGCGTCGGTGGAGACGAGTTTTTTATTGGGACGGTGTCCGCAGCGTTTGATGGAGACTTGATCTTCAATGTGTATCGCTGCGGCACCTGCTTTAATCATCGCTTTTGTGGTGCGTGCAATATCAAACGCAGTGCCCCAGCCCGTATCGCAATCAACAAGCAATGGTGTGTCAACGGCATCGGTGATGCGTCTAACGTCTTCTAGCACGTTGTCTGCACTGGTCATGCCAATATCAGGTAAACCATACGAGGCATTCGCAACACCAGCGCCGGATAAATACAGCGCTTGGAAACCACTGTCTCTTGCTAAAATGGCGCTGTAGGCATTAATGGTGCCGACGATTTGCAGCGGGTTTTCTTGTGCTAGCGCATCACGGAATTTTTTCCCCGGCGTTATTTTTGGCATGGTGTTTCCTCAAAGAGTGAAAAAGTATCGAAGGTTTGAATCAGTTGTTTGGCTTGTTCAATGTCGGGCGCAAAAAAACGATCTTCTTTATAAGTGGGCACGGTTTTCCGTAATTGTTTCGCATACTTATCTAGCGTATCGGATGTTTTGAGTGGGCGGCGTAAATCAAGTGCTTGCGTTGCGGTCAGTAACTCAATCGCGATAATGGTGGCGGTGTTTTCTGCCATCACAGTAAGTCTTCGCGCAGCAAAAGCCGCCATGCTTACGTGATCTTCTTGGTTGGCCGAGGTTGGCATGCTGTCAACGCTTGCAGGATGCGCGAGTGATTTATTTTCGCTAGCTAGCGCGGTTGCTGTGACGTGTGCTAACATAAAGCCGGAATTAATGCCGGGTTCTTCGACTAAAAAAGCAGGCAGTTCATTGTTGTGGTGTGGGTCGATTAATAAAGCAATGCGACGCTCAGCAATGGCGCCGATTTCGGCAATACAAATAGCCATTAAATCGGCCGCGATGGCCACTGGTTCTGCGTGAAAATTACCGCCGGAAAGAATGTCATGATTATCGGGAAAAACAAGCGGGTTGTCGGTGACGCCATTCACCTCGATACATAACGTTTGTTTAATGTGACGTAAATGCGTTAAGCAGGCACCCAACACTTGTGGCTGACAGCGTAAAGAATAAGGGTCTTGCACACGGTCACAAGTGGCATGCGATTGTTGAATCTCGCTTTCTTGTAGCAGTTCTCGCAGTATGCGTGCGACATCCATTTGCGCTTGATGACCGCGTACTTCGTGAATGCGCGCATCAAAAGGTGCGCGGCTTCCTAATGCACCATCAACACAAAGCGCGCCGGCAATTAATCCGGCTGTGAGTAATTGTTCTGTTTGGATTAACGCATGAAAGGCCATGGCGGAAGATACTTGTGTGCCGTTTAATAAAGCTAAGCCTTCTTTGGCTTGCAAGGTTAAAGGTTTTAATGCTGCGATTTTTAAAGCGGCTTTGCCTGTAATGATTTTACCTTGATGCCGTGCTGAACCTTCGCCGATTAAAACCAGGCTTAAATGTGCGAGTGGCGCAAGATCACCGGACGCGCCTACAGAGCCTTTTTCTGGGATGCAGGGATAAACTTGATGATTGAATAACTGAATCAGTGCTTCAATAAGCTCAAAACGAATACCGGAAAACCCACGTGCCAAACTGTTTATTTTAAACAGTATGACGAGTCTAACAATCTCATCCGAAAGATAATTCCCTGTGCCTGCGGCATGGGATAGCACAATGCGACGTTGCAATTCTTCGAGTTTATCAGAGGGAATTTTGGTGTGGGCGAGTAAACCAAAACCCGTGTTAATGCCGTAAACGGTTTGTTGGTTTTTAATAATGTCACTGACAATGTTTTGTGATGCTTTGATGGCTTTGGTTGCGGATGGGTTGAGTTTTAACGTCGTATCATTTTTTGATAGTGATACGATGTCGTGGTAGCTGAGTTGGCCTGGTTGTAAGGTGAAGTGTTTCATGTTGCTCCTGTTTTTCCTGTTTCAAGTTGTGTCGCGTTTTATCGGGGCTGGTGCGTCTAGCTATTGTGGATCCCGCGGTCAAGCCGCGGTATGACAGTTCACAGCGATGTCATCCCGCGGCTTGACCGCGGGATCCATGCTATCATTCCACCATAGGCAAATTAAGCTTCTGCTCCCGAGCACACTGCATCGCCGTCTCATAACCCGCATCAGCATGACGCATCACGCCTGTCGCAGGATCATTAAACAAAGCGCGCTTAATACGATGCTCCGCATTTTTCGAACCATCACAGACAATCACCAATCCCGCATGCTGTGAAAAGCCCATCCCAACACCACCGCCATGATGAAAGCTAACCCAGGTTGCGCCACTGGCTGTCCCCAATAAGGCATTCAAAATAGGCCAATCAGACACAGCATCCGAACCATCTTTCATGCTTTCAGTTTCTCGGTTAGGACTGGCCACAGAGCCAGAATCCAAATGATCACGACCGATCACAACAGGCGCTTTTAATTCCCCGCTCGCGACCATTTCATTAAAGGCAACACCTAAGCGATCACGATCGCCTAAACCAATCCAGCAAATACGTGCAGGCAAGCCTTGAAATTGAATTTTATCTTTGGCGAGATCAAGCCAGTTATGCAGGTGTTTATCATGAGGTAGCAGCTCTTTAACCTTAGCATCGGTTTTATAAATATCTTCAGGGTCACCCGACAAAGCCACCCAGCGAAAAGGGCCAATGCCCTTGCAGAATAAAGGCCGAATATAAGCCGGCACAAAACCAGGAAAATCAAACGCATCTTTTTCGCCAGCCTCAAGCGCCATCTGGCGAATGTTGTTACCGTAATCAAAGGTCGGTACACCTTGTTTGTGAAATTCGAGCATGGCGGCGACATGTTTGGCCATGGAAGCTTTGGCAAGTGTGACGACTTTTTCAGGGTCTTCTTTTCGCATCTTTTGTGCGTAGTCCAGCGTCCAACCTTCGGGCAAGTAACCGTTTAACGGGTCGTGCGCACTGGTTTGATCGGTTACCATATCGGGTCGAATACCGCGCTCAAGCAGTTCGGGTAAAATCTCTGCGGCATTACCCAAAAGCCCAATAGAAGTAGCATCGCCTTTATCACAAGCTTCGCGTATCCATTGCAACGCTTCATCAAGGTCGTCGGTTTTTTTATCGAGATAACCGGTTTCAATGCGTTTATCAATGTGCGTCGGATCACATTCAATGGCCAGCATACAAGCACCCGCCATCGTCGCCGCCAACGGCTGCGCACCGCCCATGCCACCCAATCCCGCGGTCAAGATCCATTTGCCTTTTAAATCACCGTGATAATGCTGACGACCCGCTTCCACAAAAGTTTCATAAGTCCCTTGAACAATCCCCTGGCTACCAATATAAATCCAAGAACCCGCCGTCATTTGCCCATACATCATCAAGCCTTTGCGATCGAGCGCATTAAACACATCCCAAGTAGCCCAATGAGGCACCAGGTTAGAATTCGCCAGCAAAACACGCGGCGCCTCTTTATGCGTCTTAAAAACCCCCACAGGCTTGCCTGATTGAATCAAAAGCGATTCATCATCATTCAATGTTTTCAGGGTTTCAATGATCTTGTCATAACAAGGCCAGTTACGAGCAGCCCGACCAATCCCCCCGTAAACCACCAATTCCGCCGGATTTTCCGCCACATCCGGATCAAGGTTATTCATCAACATCCGCATCGGCGCTTCCGTCATCCAGCTCTTGCAAGTCAGCTCTGTGCCCGTTGGCGCTTTGATTTTGCGAGAGGGGTCGTAGCGGTGTAGGTCTTTGGTCATGGGTTGATCGTCCTTTGTATCGTTGGATGGGTTATGTTAGCAGGATTTTTTGGGGGGCGCATGGGTTTGTTGTGAGATGGTTTTGAGAATGGGAATTATTTAGTATATTTGGTTCCCTTGCCTGCGCCCGTCGTTTTAAGCGCCCCTTTTTCAACCATTTCCGCCAGTTTACGCGAAGTGGAAGATCGGGGTAGGTTGTACGCCTTCATGACATCCGACACAGAAATTTCAGTTGCTACATCAAACAAGTCAAGAATTTGTTCATGAAGGGTGCTGTTTTCAAAGGTTTTGTAATTGTTCCTAGGTAAGATGCATTTAACGAAGCCATCGCCATCATGAATAATAGGATCAGGCAAGCCTCGTTCTCGGTAATTTTCAAAAACAGTAATGAAACCGCTTCCCAGTTTTTCGATTAAGTTGGCTTCTCTAAAGATGCGACAAATTGTCATATTGCGAGCATCGGTTAAGCCCAAGTGTAGGTTGGGTAAAGGTGTAGGGAAATTGCCGGGGCTGAATATTTCTAATCGATCATCATAGATAGCAATTTTAATGGGTGCGCGGAGATGGTAGTTGCGATGAATGATAGCGTTTAACAAAATTTCACGGATGGCAATTTGAGGTATTTCCAGTTGTTCTTCGCGTTTTATGCCCTTAATGGAAAAAGTATGTGTTAAACGTGAAATGATAAAATGATAGGCTTGTTCAAGTTGTTCGAATAACGTGCCGTTGCAATCCAGAGCGGCGATAGCTTCTCGTCCTTGTGTGCCTTTAAAATGTGAGCAGATGATCATTGCTTCAGAGAAGTAGTGTTGTACCTGTTTGCCAAATAATAAAATACCTGCAACGGAAGCATAGATTTTGGCGTGTTCTTCTGTGATCAGTTTGTAAGATAGCATAACGTCTCTGGTGACGTTGGCCTTGCTTTGCTGGCGCCGGTCGGCTAAAAAAGTTTGTATTTTTACGTGATCAAGTGTTTTCTCATCAGCTTGATATACGGCTAGATTTTCATACGAAAGTCCGCGCGACTGCCATGTGAGTTCTTCTATTGTATCGCTGCTAGCCCGTATTGTATTTTTTCCGACGCGAATATAGGTTCCCTTGTCGAGCCCCACGGCATGCCGGTAGTAGGGTTTATTCATACCCTCAGAAACCTCGATGACTAAAAGCATTTTGTCGCCAATGCGCTGTGAAATCACTTTAGGTAGGATGGGTGGCGAGGATGCTATGTAAACAGAGCGCTCTAAATATTCCATGGCTTCGAGCACTTGTTCTTCGTTTAAGCCGATGATGGTTCTATCATCATCCACGCCGAGCACGAGCTTACCGCCATGTTGATTGCAGAACCCAATGATTGTTTTGATGATTTGATCGTTTTTTGGCATTCTTGATTTGAATTCGAGTGTTACAGATTCGTGTTCAGGGTGTTTCATGGCTTTCTCATCATTTATGACTCACAACACGAAGTATGAGTTATAAAGTTATAAACGTCAATAAAATATAACCCATATGGCTCATAATATGCCTGCTAGTCATAAAGTGAGTCATAAACGCCATTTTGAGTCATAAAACCCGCGAAACCGACCAATGTTTGCCCGTTTTTATCGTTTCTGACCCACCAACAACCGATCAACCAACTGCACAGCCAGCTTAGCCGTACGATGGTCAATATCATAGGAGGGCGCATATTCCGCAATATCAGCGCTGATGAGCTTCTTGGACTGGCTCAGCGGTGTAATGAGCTGTAAGGCTTGCTGTAAGGTAATCCCGTTGACCTGAGGCGCACTCACGCCGGGGGCGAGGTGGCTGGCAAACACATCCAGGCAGACGGTCAAATAGACATGTTTGTGTTTTTTGATGATTTTTTGAATGAGCGCCAGGGCAGGCTGCATGTCTTGATGCATATCATTGGCGAGGACGTGCTTAACCTTGAGATCTTTCGCTATTTTAAAGCCGCCCTTCGTGTTGGCCGTGGTTTGAATGCCGAAGCAATAATAATGAAAATCCAGTCCTGCTTTTTGGCGATGATCGGCGATTTGTCGAAAAGACGTGCCGGAGCTGCCATAGCGATTGTCGATGATGGGGCGTAAATCAAAGTGCGCATCTAAATTAACGATAGCGATATCTTTTTCTTTTAAAAATTTAGCGATGCCTTGGTAGTGTCCCCAAGCTGTTTCGTGACCACCGCCTAGTACAATAGGAAAAAAACGGTGTTGAAGTAACAAATGAATTTTATTACCCAAATTTTCCTGTGCCGCTTCTAAAAAATCATCGGTACAAACAATGCTACCCGCATCATAAATCGTTTGTTTTTTTTGTAAAGGCAGAGAGCCCAAGGCTTGCTTAATCGCATCAGCACCTTTACGCGCGCCTATTCGACCTAAGTTGCGTTTGACGCCGATGTCGCTGTGAAAGCCTAATAACGCAATGCCTGGTTTTTTATCTTCTAGCTTTGGGGCGCGGGTTAGTTTTAATAACTGGATTTGTTGAAATAAATAGTCGTCTTCCAGTGCGTCTATGCGGCCATGCCAGGTGCTTTGTTTGGGGAGTAAGTATCGGCGTATGTTCATCAACGCGCCCCCACTTCAGCATCATGCGACGTATGCGCCGCCCACAGCGTGCTAAGTTCCAACGTTTCCTCAATGGGCTTAATACCGTTCGAATTATGCGAAGACGTAATGGAGCTTGCGGCGGTGGCGGTTGCTAGGCGTAGGCAATCTTTTTGTGACCAGCCTTCGTGTAGGCCGGTTAATATGCCGCTGCAAAAAGCATCGCCTGCACCGCAGGTGGCTTTGAAGTGTTCTTTGGGAATATTAAGCGAGGGATAAAACATTTCTTCGCCTTGATGGTTGAGCCAATGCGCACCTTCGGGCATATGAATCACTACGTTTTTCTTCACACCTTCGGCCATTAAAAAGCGCGCCGCTTTTTTAACGCCGTCATAAATGAGTTGGTTTTTGTGGCCGCGTACGTCATAGCCGGACGTTTTGCCTGCTTCTAGTTCATTAATAATAAAATGATCGATGTAGGGCAGCGTGGGTATCACGACTTTTTGATAACGGTTAGAGCTTTCTGTAGCAATATCAACAGCGGTTTCAATGCCGGCCTGTTGAACGTCATGAAGCAGGCGTGCGCAAACATTACCGTATTCTTGATCTTGTTGTTCCAATGCGTCCATCACCAATAAATGGCCGAGATAAAAAAGTTTGACGTCTTTTTCTTTTAAGGCTTGAAGCGGGACATGTTCTGCTGAGAATTTTTTATTAGCGCCATGATAGTGAAACATGGTTCGAACGGCGTTGGAGGTGAGCGTCATGACATCGGTGTAACTGGTTGCCTCGCCTGCCAATGTTTGCAAGTAATCAATGTTGATGTTTTTGTCTTTGCACATAGCCAGAATTTGTTGGCCTGCCGCGTCGTCACCAATGCAGCCAATGCCATACGTGGGAAAAGGGACCTTCAGGTTGGCAAGGTCAACAATTAAATTAAACGGCGCGCCACCATTGCATATTTCCTGTTCGACAATGTTGCAAAGTTCCGCTTGTTGCGGCCAATGATCAACAAATTTAATGCTATCTAAAACCCAGTGTCCTGCGCATGCGATACCTGCCATGGGGATGTTCCTTTTTAATGGTTGATGCTGGGGATGGTAGCGCTATCTTTGTTATATTTCAAGTCGCCAAACGCTGCTTTAACGCATCAACATAACCCTCAACAGCAATCGTCTCAGCATCACCTTGCGTCCTCGCCTTATACTCCAGCTGATTTTCCTTCAAATGCCGCTCACTGATCACAAGCCTATGAGGAATACCGATTAAATCCATGTCTGCAAATTTCACACCAGGCCGTTCAATTCTATCGTCATAAATCACGCTAAAACCTGCCTCTTGCAGTTGCTGATAAATCTCTTCCGCTTTCTGATTCACCATCTCTGATTTATTATGCCCAATCGGGATCAGCGCGATTTGAAAAGGCGCCATAGCTTCAGGCCAAATAATCCCTCGATCATCGTGATTTTGTTCAATGGCGGCAGCAACGATTCTTGAAATACCGATGCCGTAACATCCCATATGCAAAGGCGTTGATTTGCCTTGTTCGTTTAGCACGGTCGCTTTCAGCGGAGCGCTGTATTTATCGCCTAATTGGAAAATATGCCCCACCTCAATACCGCGAATAATTTTCAACGTACCTTTGCCATCAGGGCTTGGATCGCCGTCTTTCGCATTTTGTAGTTCGGGTAATTCGGTGTTCGCGGCATAATCACTCTCAGGGCAGTAAGCAAGCTCGTCTTCGCCAGATTCAGCGAGCACATGAAATTCGTGAGAAGTGTCACCACCAATGGCACCCGAATCGGCTTTGACGGATCGAAACGCCAGGCCTAAGCGCGTGAAGATATTGGTATAGGCTTGAAACATGGTTTGATAAGTCTCGCTAAGCGAAGCTTGATCCAGATGAAAGGAATAAGCATCTTTCATTAGAAACTCACGTGAACGCATGATGCCAAACCGGGGGCGAATTTCATCGCGAAACTTAGTTTGAATTTGATACAGTGTTTGAGGTAATTGCTTATAGCTACGGTATTCATTGCGCGCAAGCGTCGTGATCACCTCTTCGTGTGTTGGCCCCAGGCAAAACGCATTATCATGTCGATCATTGAATCTGAGCAATTCTTTGCCATACTGATCCCAGCGCCCCGATTCCTGCCAAAGCTCGGCAGGCTGCACGGCTGGCATCAAGATCTCTTGCCCTCCGATGGCGTTCATTTCAGCACGCACCGTGTTCGCCACATGGTTAAGCACGCGTAACCCCAAAGGCAGCCAGGTATAAATACCTGAGCTTATTTTCCTGATCATCCCAGCGCGTAGCATGAGTTGATGGCTGATAACTTCCGCGTCAGCTGGTGTTTCTTTTAATGTGCCTAGTAAAAAGTGCTTGGTTCGCATGATTGGTCTCGTGATAATGGTGTGCGGGTATTCTACAGAAGGAGGCGGTGTTGTAAAGTAGCGCGCTCTGCGCGATTTTGACTAACCTTATCCTCCTTCTTGCAGCAAGGAGTCGCAGAGGAAGATGAGGCTCGGTTTTGTCCTGAGTTAGTCAACACTTTCAAATAGCGCGTCCAATGTTACCACGTCTGCCACTAGATCCTTAGAGTAAGTATTTTCTTTGACGCCATTTGCCGCTACAAAAGATAAAAATAATTGTTTTGCTGTTCTTGTTTGCTCCTTAAATACCGTTAACTTTTGTTTTAGTTTATCAGAGTAATCTTTTGATATGGTGAAGGGTTTATTATTATATTTAATTTCACAAATTTGAATAATGCCGTCTTTTCTGTCGAATAACAAGTCAATTTGAGCGCCTCTTTCTTGGGATCCCTTTAATGGCGCGTATCTCCAGGTGTTGGGTATACTCATCGGCGGTAAATCTAATGCTCGTTTAATTTGAACCAGATGTTTGTAACACACGGTTTCAAATGAGTACCCCAGCCAACTGTTCCACCCTGGTGTTGCATGCATTGCTTGCCAGTCGCCTTTATCCAGAGATTGTCTTTTTAATAAATCTCTTATCGGTTCAATCCATTTCAAATAAAAACAGGTGTATTCGTCAATCAGTCTGTAATAAATCCCCTTCTTTTTATGATAGATAGGTTTAAAGCTAACAATAAAACCCGCGTCTTCAAGTTCTTGTAGCCGCAGGGAGCCATTTCCACCAATGCTGCCCATCATTTCAAGAAGTTTTCTTTTTCCAATGCCATATCGACTGTTAGCAAGAAGCTTGACAATTTTTACGTGAATTTCATGATCCTTGAATAGGGACACAAACAAATTGTTAAATTCATCAATAAGAAACGCTTTTTTCCTAAACGCCAATCTTTCGATGATTTGCATAGCAGAAAGGTTTGGCTGAACTTTGGATAGATAATACGGAACACCGCCTATCATCAAATACAATAATAAAACTTGCTTTTTATCTAATCGAACATTGTTGCTATTTAGTCGCTGGCGCGAAATGAAGGGAAAGACGGTCTAACAAAGCACATTTTCTTGAATATCGAACAGTTTTCCTCCGAATGCTTTAAAGAAACTGCTTGCAAAGCCAATGCAAATCCGATTA
>Ga0233437_1003193_pt1 | contig 22174 bp, 19 predicted proteins | sample SI_122_August201_FD_182714 | JGI IMG/M metagenome (GOLD analysis project Ga0233437, IMG submission 182714) | Seawater microbial communities from Saanich Inlet, British Columbia, Canada - SI_122_August2016_200_MG | ecosystem: Environmental > Aquatic > Marine > Inlet | place: Canada: British...
TTGTGATAGTTATGATCAGGAAGAAATTTGCGACGAATACGATGAAGAATATGTTTGTACATCTTATGGAGAAACATGTGGACGTCGTGCAAGAGATGAGGGGAGATGTGGATGTGATCAGTATAATAGTAGAATGTGTTTCCCAGATTTTGTTCCTGGGTGGGTTTTAGATAAATTGAATTTGAATAGATGTTATAATTATAAAGTATGTATAGATGATCATTATGAAGTTTGTGTACCAATTTTTGGATGTGGTGATATTGAAATACCTAGTTGGTTAGGTGGTGGTCAATGCTTTAACCCTAGTGCTAAGGAAGAATATGGTTGTGCATTAGCAACTAGATGTTCTTTAGCTTCTTGTGAAAGATGGGACACTGATTATAGTGATTGTATAAATGGTTATTATGAAGATACAGATGATTGTGTAGACTCTCATTGGGAGGATACAAATGATTGTGATAGTGGTCATTATGTAGATGGCGGATGCGCACGGATGGAAACAAAATATAAAGATGTCGGTTCGAAACGAAGTTATTCGGTTGTAGGTGAGCGTTGGATAAAGGATACGACAGGTGAAAAGATTTACTCAGAGAAAATTGAAGCAGGTTCAACTGATTGTTATGATGATGATCATTCAGATACAATTGATATTGGAAGTTGGAGTGAGACAATTACTTTGGATCAACAAGGTAAGTATAGTGCGGGAATTAATTTGAATAGTAATTCAGATGGGATTTATATTGAAGCACTTGGTGTTAAAATTGAAAAAATTAATTTACCAATAGAAGTTAAGTTGAATCAGAAGTTTGATGTTGTTGTTGATTTAGGAAATGTTTATTATGAAGATTTAGGATGGGGACGACATTCTGCTGGGGCGAAAGTTGATGTTTCAATTGATGGACGAACATTTACAAAAGAATGGAAGGATGAGTGTGACATAGCTGTGATTTGTTACATAGATCAGTTTGGTACGAAATTATATGGATTGGTCTTCGGTGAGACAGTTGTTACTGTAGAAGATGCTTATTCAACTACAATAGGGGAAAATACTTTGAGTGTGGAGGTTACTGATTCGGGTTCAGGAACAACGGACACGGGCGCAAGAATTGTTAATATTTTAGATGCTGAATTTGAACTTACTATTGAAACCAATACACCTTCAGCAAAAATTGTAATTGGCGGAACTGAGAAATATACAGATACAGGTTCTCCGTACGAAACAACTTTTAAGTTATCAAAAGGTAGTTATGATGTTGTTGGGGAAAAGAATGGTCATTTGTCAGACACAAGTAGTGTTGTTTTAGATAGTGATAGAAAAATTGTTTTGACATTGAAAGATATTTTGCCTGTAGCTGAAATTGAAATAGAAAAAATTGAATATGAACGATGTGGTATACGAGACATTACTAGAACAGTTAATAAATGTAGTAATGGAAAAGATAGATGTCCTGTGGATACTACACCAATACATGATACTGCAACATGTTTTTGTTGGGACGTGGAAATAATAGAACCTGGATTTACATGTTGGGATGATAATGAAACAGAAAACATTGATGTTGTTTATGGTGATTCTCTTGTTCATTTGAAAAGTACAATAAGTGGAACAGAACACGGTGTGGATAATGTAAATTCTGTTTATTATGAGTATTTCTTATCAGAAGATGTTTCGTTTGATGAGTATTCTGGATTGAAATATGGTGAAAGTTTTGTTGTGAAAGATCAAATTCGGTTGAATGGTGATAATAATCAAATTTATTCAGATGGTATAGTATTGCGCTTGAGAGATAGTATAGACAGTGGAACTAGTGTTGTTTCAAAAGAAGTTAAATTCCGACCTCAGCCAATGCCAGTAATTGATGATGTTAGTTTTTGTTATATAATGCCTAAGAAAGACGGAACATGTGATAAGGAAATTCCAATAATTAAAGTTCCTACAGCAATGGGAACAAGTACGTATGATTATCTTGGTGCAGAAATTGAACAAGGTAGACCAATAGCGATTTACTTTACTGTTGCTAATTTGTTTAAGTTCGATGAGTCACTTGGGTATGTGGAAGTTTCAATTGATAATAAACCTTCGGGTGTTTTGGAGGATGGTGAGAAACTTGTAAATGGTTTCTTATTAAATGGGAAAGATGATTCGGAACTGAAGCCAATTGTGTGGGTATTTAATTCAACTGAAAAGGGAAGACATTCAATTTGGTTGAAAGTTACAAACTTGCAAAACAATAAAGTTCTTGAAAAAGAAATTAAGATAGACATAGGCGATGGTGTTTGGGGTAAATTAGATTCACCGTTCCAGTATGCTTCAGGAGAATTTAATGATACTTGGGCAGATATACATACAATTTATTCAGAAATGAAATCACTTGAGCAAGGACGATTTACTGAATTTGAAACTGGGTTTGGTAATGGGTTTAGTATTGAGAATGATGAAATTTCTGGTAAGTATAAATCTCTTAATATGATTTATGAAATGTTGATGTATGATGAGTTTACTTATTTGGAAGGTGGTACACCTGAAGTCATACCAAGTACATCATCTACTGTTACAAGCACGATTGGAAATATTTTGAGTGGTGTTGCAGGTTGGATAGGAAGCATACCTTCAACTGTGGCGGGTATTGTTTCTGGTTTTTGGAATGATCCTCTCGGAAGTTTACAACAAGCTGGCGAATGGGCAATGAATAATAAAATGGAAGCACTTGGAATTGTTGCATTGACATTACTTTGTTTAACTGGTATAGGTGCGATTGCAGGTATAGGTGGGGCAGGTACATTATTAGGAACAATAACAACTACTGGATTTATTGCATTGGATATTGCGACTGTTGCAGTTGTGTTCAATGAAGCTATTGTTGAAAATCGAGTGTTAACAGGAAGTGATTGGTTAGTGTTAGGTCTAGTGGCTGCTGGAAATGTCATTCAATTTAGTGGACCGGTAATGAAGGCGTTGAAGAATACGAAGATCGGTGGAAAACTTTCTAGTTCGTTAGCTGCGATGCGAGGAACAGCTACAGTAAGTGATGATGCAGCTAGAACAGCTGCAAGAATTATTACAAAGGAAGATGATTTTGCTAACTTGATGAGAATGAAGCAGGTAAGTAGTAATGCAGACGATTTGAAAGGGCTGTTTAGAGGTAAGTTTAAGGAATGGCCAGCATTTGATAATGTACTTGATAATTTAAGAAAAGAAGGTGTTACTGTTGTTGAGAATGCAGATGAATTTTTAGATGCTAAGGGTGCTTATGCAAGTTTTGATCCGGGAACATCTACTTTGTATATTGGTTCAAAAACAAAAACACTTGATATGATGCATGAACTAAGACATTTTTCACAAGCACGTAATAGAGGTTTGGGTACATTGACTAAGGTTAGTGATTGGGATATAGATTTTATAGCTGAATATATTAAGAAAGATAGGAAATTTGTTATAAATGAAATATCTAAATTGGGTGATGATGAAGTAGCTTTGTTGTTGAAACATATTGATGAAGTAGATGCTTATAATTACGAAATACTAAATAAAAATACATTTGGGTTCACGCAAAGTGAACTTGATAGTGCAATAATAAATAAAAAGATTCATCAAACAGGAATTACAGATACGTTGTATAGGTTGAATTAATATGAAATTTACAGAAAAACAATTGGATGTTATATTTGAAGAAGAAACTAAGATTAAGATAGAGTTAAATGGGAATTTATCTTCGTCTGATATGTCTTTTAGAAAGGAATTGAAGAAGATGAATTGTGTTAAATCTGATAGAGTTATGAATACGTCGCTTGGTGTTAGTGATTTTAAGAAATTAGAAAAAAATGATACACTGTTAATTAAAGAAATTATAAAAAAATATAAAATGTCTGAAATTGAAAAAGTTTTAACACCTATGGAATGGCTTCGTTTTAGAGTAGTTCTTAAAGAATTTAAAAAGAATGGAAAAATAAAACTTGTTTCTATTGGGGGATTTAATCCTGTTAAATTTACAAAAGAACATGAAAAAACATTTTCTTATTTGTTAGAAAATGCAAAAAAACGTAAGAAAAAATAGTTTGGAAAATTTCCAAAGTGATTGGATGAGATACTTACCTATTTGATGACATAACAATATTATGATGAATAAAAATAATGAAAAGCGAAACATTTTCGTTACACTGTTGAGGCGTGGAACTTTTGCATTTTTATTTTTTGCGTATTTTTTGATTGCTAATGCAGCTGGTTCTGAGAATAGGGATTTTATACAGAGTGAATGGACTGTGCTTGGATTGATCTTGGGAATGAATTTGATATTGTTTTCAAGAGATATTATAGAATTTGTAAAGAAAAAGTTTTAATTTATTCTTCGATAAAAACTTCTAGCTCTTTGCAGATTTCGTAAATAGCCCATGCCCAAACAATTGCTTCAAAGCTGCGAACATAGTCTCCTTGTTTCATAAAATGTTTAGAATCGCTAATGTAGGCGTTCATGTTTGTGAGCATTGTTTGTGCTTTAGCTCGAGCTTCGCTCTCGTGAATAATATCATTTATTGTTAGCTTAGGTATAATCGGTTTAATCCGTTCGGTCCATTTTAGAATTTCTTCTTTAGTTACAATTTTATTTTCCATATTATCTCTTCCGTTTAGTTTTCTTTTTAGTAACTTTCTTTTTGGTTGTCTTTCTCTTGGTTTTTTTCTTTCGTGTTACTGTTTTTAATTTCTTGTTTAATTTTTTGGAAATCTTTTTGCCGTACTTACTAATTTTTTTATTTATTTTTTTACCAACTGTTTTTTTAACAAGTTTTCTGCTTTTTCCAATTGTTTTGTTTAGACGTTTTTTGACGCTTTTTACAACTTCTTCTGGTTTGATTCCTTTTCTCTTTTTTATTCTGTAGAATTCAATCATTTCTCTTTCTGCAAAATGAAGTTTCCCTGGAACAATAACAACTGCTGGTGTGTCCATCTTTGTTCTAGAAAGTTCGGAAGCTGTTCCGAATTTTATATCGGAATTCTTTCCTAAACGGGAAGCGATCAAAATCTCATCGGTGTTTTTTAAAAGTTTTCTGTGTAGAAGTAATTCGATTGCAACTTCTGGATGCATGAAAGTTTTTTCTTCTGCGCGTAAATCTAATAATAGTAATGTATGTAATCCAGATTTTTTATTTAGTTTTAATGTGTCTCTGGCAGAATTTGTATGGCCGCTGAACGGAACGGTAGCTGTTTTTCCGAATTTGTAAAGTTGGAGGCCGGTTTCTCCTATTGCGGAGAAGATAGAAGCGTTGTGTATTATTTTTACTTTTACTTTTTTCTGGCGAGCTTCAGCGATTAAGTTTATATGTGTTGTTGCGCATAGTGGGTCGCCAGGAACAAACAAAGTAATTTTGCTTTTTCTTGCTTTTTCAATAAATTTCTCGGAATCTTCTTCTAGGAATTTTCTGTTGACGATTTGAATTTTGTTTTTTATTTCAGCTTGGAGGTTTGGAATAGATCCGAACCATTTAGAAGTATAAAGTTCGCAGTAGCATTCGACTGATGCTTCTGCGGCTTTTTTTGCCCTTTCGCCGATGTCGCGTTCATCATTTAATCCTAATCCGATAATGTACAGCATAATAACACAACCTATACTTGCTTTGCAGTAAATATTATTTTGTTTTCTCCAATAATTTTTCTTTAGCTTTTTCAAAGTCTTCTATGATTTCTTTTTCGTTTAGCATTAATTTATAGTTTTCCATTAGTATTTTTCCATTGCATATTACAGTATTAATTTTTGCATTTATAATGTCTTCCCAGTCTCCTGTGGAATCAAGTATTATTAAATCAGCTTTTTTACCCTCTTCAATACTACCGATTTCTTTGTCTAATTCTAATGTAATAGCGCCATTTATTGTGGCCATTTTTACTAGGGTTTTTGCTGGGATTTTCCAATCTTGTATTTCACGAGCTTTTTTCATTTCATGTTGGATGCTTAATTGATCGTTGGAAGCAATTGAATCTGTTCCAAGTGAAACGGTTATTTCAAGTTCAAGCATTTCCTTTAACTTTATTATACCTGAGTTTAGCCATTGGTTAGAAGCAGGACAGTGTGATATTTTTACATTGTGTTTTTTGATTATGTTTAATTCGTTGTCAGAAAAATGAATTCCGTGGTCGAAAAATACACGTGAGGAAAGGAATTTTATTTTTTCTAAATATTCTACAGGGCGGAGATTTTCTCTTTTAATGATTTGGTCAACTTCTGATTGGTTTTCTGAAACGTGAATATCTAATGGAAGATTTTTTTCTTCAGCTGCTTTTTTAGCTAATTCTAATGTTTCAGTTGAACATGTGTGTGTTGCGTGTGCTGAAATAATTGGGCGAATTAATTCTGTTGGTTTTATATTTTCTATAAACTTTTGTGCTTGGTCTTTGTTTGTTTTCCCATTGGGTAATGGTCCGATAAAACACCAAGACGGTCTACAGCGAATTCCTATTTCTTCAACAGCTTTGGCTATTGAATCTGTTTCATAGTACATATCAGAAAAACAAGTTATTCCGTTTTTTATCATGTCAATACATGAGCGTTTTGTTCCGATTTTCATATCGTTGGGAGTCATTTTGTTTTCTATTGGCCAGATTTTTTCATTTAGCCATCTGTCAACAGGTAAACCTCTTCCAGATGATTTCATGAAGTACATTGCAGCGTGGCAGTGTGTGTTAATAAATCCGGGCATTACTATTTTTCCTTTTGCGTTAATGATGTGCTCATCAGTAATATTATTCTTTAGCTCGCTTTGTTCGGAGATATTACCAATTTTCTTGATGATATTCCCTTCTATTAAAATGTCTCCTTCTACTATTCCGGAGGTGATTGTGAAGATTTTTGCATTCTTGATTATCATAATTAACATTTTGATGGAAGGTATAAAAAGGTAGCAAAGAAAGTCTTTTTATGAAAACCTTTAAGAGAGTGGCATTTGACTTGATCGGGAGTAGAGAGAAGGCTGTAGCTGTTATTACTGATTTGAATATGGATTTGAAAGAGGCCAAGGAAGCTGGGGAAAATATAATGGCTAGATACAAACATGTTAAGTGTGTTATTCAGAAGACAGGAAAAAGAACAGGTAAGTATAGAATTTATTCTTATAGGCATTTGTTGGGTAGTAAGCGTTACTTAGTGGTGCAAAAGGAGTATGGATATAGATTGAAAGGTAATCCGACTAAAGTTCATTTTTCTCCACGGGAAGGGGAAGAACGGGAAAGAATAGTTAAGCAGGTGAAAGACGGCGAGCGGATTTTGTATTTATTTTCTGGGGTGGCGCCGTATGCAGTTGCTATTGCTAAGAAGAGAAATGTAGAAATTGTTTGTATTGAGTGGAGTTCTACTGCGGTGAGATATGCGCGAGAAAATGTTAAATTGAATAAATTGAAGAATGTGAAAATTGTTAATGGGGACGCTAAGAAGTGTGTTAAGTATGGGATGTTTGATAGGATTATTATGCCGTTGGGGACGATGGCTATAGATTATTTGAAGTATGCTGGGCGGTGTGTGGAGAAAGGTTCAGTAATACATCTGTATGGTAAGACTGAAAATGCTGGAAAAGATTTGGAAAAAGAAGTGAAGAAAATTTTAAAACAAAAATATAAAATTTTGAATGTTCGGAAAATTTCTAGTTTTTCTCCTGGTGTGGAAAAAGTTTGTTTGGATATTTTGATTTGTTAGAATTACCACTTGGATAATTCTCCCCATGAACTTGTTTTTTTCTTTGGTACATTGTCATCATGTAAAACAGGTGCGTAATGTATTCTTCCATCTTCATCTGTTTTTGATATCCAGTCGTGATTAGATAAAATTACTTCTTCTGTTTTGTTTCCTAATAGATATCCTCTTTCTTTAGCTGTTTCTTCATTTAATGGAATACCAGAAGGCCATTGAATTACTTCTCTACCCTTTTGTCCATAAACAACAACAGCTTTTGGAAAAATTCCTTCTTGATAATCTGGTTTTGTGTGTCCGCTGATTGGTCTACCGTTTTTGAATTTTAAAGTTAACATAAAGTAATTTACTACTTGTACGTATAAATATGATAAGAAAGTTGGTGTTTTTCTTAATTTGTTAATATTGACTTTTTTCTTGATAGTGGTGGTATCTATCTGTCGAGTCCGGCATGTGTTGAGGCTTACTTATGAGTAAAAAAGGCTTTTGTTCACTTGTTAGGGAAGGTAACTAATTAACGAGGTGTACGACAAGAAATAAGGTCTTTAATTGCCGTGTTTGGTCTATGGGGGGTATTTAAAGATTTATTGTCAAGTATGAATTATGATTGAAAAAACTTCCTCGCCGGCTAAGAGTGGTATGAATAATGGTATAACTAATAGTATAAGTAGAGAATTGGTAAATGAAATAAAACAGCAAATATATGCAGAATTGGGTTTATTTGATGGTAATAGAAGTATGGGTGGCTATGGATTTGGTAATAGCTATAGCTTTGGGCAAGGACAGATGCCTAATCAGATGGGAATGTATATGATGCCTGTTCCTATGATGGGAATGATGCCGTTTTACGGTGCTCAGATGGGTATGAATCCTCAGATGGGCAATATGGGCGGATATGGGATGGGTTTTGGGCAAAATATCCGTAAAGAGTCTCTGGATCATCGTGTAGCTCGGTATTTGGATGAATCAAGACCTTATTTCAAAGCAATTAGAAAACGAAAAGCGCTTGAGAGGAAGTCATTTACTGTTTCTAGCCAAAAGAGCGAAGTTACTGAAGTTGTTCATTCTGATGATATTGTTAAATATCAGTCTATATCAGAAGAACCGCGTTATATGATGCTTTTGAGGAAAAAACGTGTTAAATTGGTTGGTGATTGGGAAAAGGACATTAAAATGCTGACAAAAGCTGCTCATAAATACACTAGAAAGACAAATTTGGATTATAGATTAGCGACAAAATGGCGTTCTCCTGTGAAATTAAAAGAAAGAGCGATATTGGCTGAAACTGTGCGGTTTGAGTATAGGAACAAACGGCCGATAACATGTAGTGAGATTGGTAAGATACGAGAAATGATATACAATGCTTCATACACAGATCCAAACTATTTTGCAGAGCCTGAGAAAAGCAAAGGTATTTTTGGAAGTATAATGAAATCTACGATTTCTGGAATAAGTAAAGCTAAGCCTGCTGTTATGGCAGGTTTGTGACTTTGGGGAAAACACCAAAGTTGACAAGCTTTATATACCATGAGTGTACATATTATAATTAGATGACTCCACTAACAAGTAGTAACTGATGTCGTCTGGGTTTGGTGATGTTGAATATGTCTGGTAATATGTATCAATTCAGTGCAGATTCTTTAAAATCTGATGCAAAAGGTAGTTCTGATCCTTTTGTTACAATGTCTGATGGTTATACAACAGTTGAAACAACATACGACGGAAAGACATCTGAAGAAAGAGCATCTAGACCATTTAATGAGCATGATTCTCCAGGTGGACTTTTCTTAAGAGGATTTTCAATTGCTTGGTTGTGTTTTGTTGGATTTACTTCTACAGAATGTTATGGTGATAAAATAGTTGAAGACATAAATACAGCTGTTGGTGCTTCTTATGGTGATGGGAAGTTTTTACAAGAAGATGATGAAGAAGAGGGAGTTGATGTTGATCAACGAATTAGGAATGCTTTACAGGAACAAGCTGAAACTTATGATACGCAACGAAACGAACAGCTTAGATTAACTTATGGATTGGTCATAAATGATGAACAATTGGATGGAGTGTTTGGTCCAAATGCAAATGTTGTGAAAGGAAGACTAGATAGTTATGCTGGGGACATGGAAAAAATTTATAATTATGTTCCTGGATTTGGATTGTGTATAAATGTAGAAAATAATGACTTTAGAGATAAAACCTTTGAAATAATGGCAAGAAATAATATAGATACAAATATTCTTGATGGGTTAGCAGATGCTGGTTATTTAGACAGTACATTTGAAATATTGGCACATGGTAATTAAGCGGGTTTCATAGTTTTATATACCCGCGGGCCTAGTTTTTTATTATAGAGTTTATTAGAGAATTAGGAGTGAAATTATATGGCGTCATTATCATTCCTGATTTCAAATTTGGTTAAGTTGGAGATGAATTGAAATGGCAACATTTAATATCGTTGAATTTATTTTAATGGATTTGTTACAGATTTCTTCAGATTTATTGCGGGATTATTCTTCTACACAAGAGCAGTTACTTTATTTATTTTTGATACCACACGCAGTTTTACTTTTGTTTGTGTACATGTTTGCAGGTAGTATTTCTAGTATGGCTATTAGAGGACCACAACCACACAAAGGGTTTAGAGTTTTGTTCGGAATAGTTGCTTATATTACTATAATTTTTTCAGGATGGTATGGTAATTTGTTAGTACCTATATTTATTTTATGGTGGCAGATGGCATTAGTTGTTGCATTGATATTGTTTTCAATGAGTAAATTGTTTATTGATCCGGCATCTTTACAGGATGTTGCTAAAGCAGGTGCAGCTGTATCTTCTAAACTTGGTGAAAAGGGTAGAAGTAAAAAGAAAATACAAAAAGAACTTAGATTGGTTAATGAGCAAATTACAAGAGTTACACCGTTAGCAGCAACTGGAAATTTCACACATCAAAATGAATTAGCAAGATTGGAAGCTAAGAGAGCACAATTGGAGGCAGGGTTTGCAGCACTTGATTAATAGGAGATGATTTTATGGCTATGACAATTCCTTTTGAAATGACATCAGACTTTTTGTTACCTTTCTTATTCATATTTGCGGTTGTTTTCGGAGTGTTGAATCTTACAAATGTTTTCAAAAATAAATCAGTTAATGCGGTTGTTAGTTTTGCACTTGCAGCTTTTGCAGCGACAAATACAACTGTAGTTGGAAGTATAAGAGAGTTTTTCCCATATGCAGTTGGGTTCTTTGTTATATTGTTTTTCTTTGCATTCACGCTTAGATTGTTTGGGTTGAAGCCAGCTCAGAGTTTTCAACAAGAAGGAATGATTGTTGGTGCTGGTGTTTTGGTTTTGTTGTTAGTAGTTGGTTATCAAGTTTATGAATTGTATCCTGTGGAATTTCCATTTATTGGTGGTGGGGAAAATTTGATTTTCACAATGGGATTTTTAATGATAATTTCTATATTCTGGGGAGTTCTTAAGATCGGTGAAGGTGCTCAACCACAACAGGGTAGATGATAATTTTCAAAAAATAAACCTTATATTTGAGGAAAATTAATAACATTTAGATAAAAGGGAGGAATGACTTATGGCATCATGTACAGGTATTGAATGTTTTATAATTGCATTAAGAGAAGCAGGTTTTACTTTAGTTCTTTTGTGGTTGTTAACTCTAGCGATAGTGTATGGAATGCTTTCTCATGCTAAGTTGCCAAAGTCAGATACGATGAAAGGATTGATTTCGATTTCTTCAGCATTTTTGGTATTGTTAGCAGCAGCGGCAAGTCCTGCAGTTGCATTTTTGCAAAATTTGATTGTGTCATCAATTATGATAGCATTTGGATTGATGGTATTAATGATATTTTTGGAGATCACTGGAACTAAACACGAGGGCGCGCATATATTTGCAAAATATCCTAAATGGTTTGGGGCTGGAATTGTTGTGATAATGATTTTGATTTTTATTGGAGCTGGTGGACTGGGAATAATTAATATTCCTAACATTGGATTTGATGAAAGCATGACAGCTGTATTGTTGTTCGTGGGAGTTATGCTTGTTTCAGTGTGGGTTATAATTAAGGAAGGCTCAAAGCCGAAGAAATGAGCTTTTTATGGGTTCGAATGCAAAAAAGCTCAACCAAAAATTATTTAAAAATTTAGTTAAAAATTGTTTTGAACGGCAGCGAAAAAAATATGGTGAATTTAATGGCGATAACAGATACATTAGCAACTCTTACAGATTTGGGATTTGAACACGTATTACTTTGGCTTTTTACATTTGCTATTATTAATGGATTGTTAGCGCAGGGAAAGATTCTTGATAATGCGCGTGAAACTCGGGCTATAATTGGAATCGTGGCTGGGTTGTTTGTTGTTCTTTCTACTCCAGTGGAAATGATTGCGGTTATTTCAAATATGTCAGCTGGAATGATTTTGGTTATTATGGCATTTTTGGCTATAATGGTATTTTTCGAAGCTGCTCAGGTTAAGCATGTTCAGCATTATCCTGAAACAGATGCTAGTGGTAGGCAGACAGGTAAGATAAAATCTGTTGAAAGTCCGTTTTTTACACATCACACTTACATAATGGCAGCTGTTATAATCATAATTGCTGTTTTGCTGTTCTTTGGGAGTGGTGGCGGAACTTTACTTGGTTTTGAAGGGACAGAAATAACAAATGATAATATAAGTTCTGTTGGTTTGATAATTGTTGTTATAGTGGCAGTTATTTGGTTGATTAAGGAAGAAAATCCTAATGCGAAGAAACAATAATTGTGCGAATGTAGGGTAATTTTAGATAATTCTAAAGGCGAAATTTCGGTGTAGTAAGGCATATAAAGCTTCGTACACCATCTTAGCCAGTAATTAAGCGCCTAGTGATACCTTTATGGTGTTCTGGTGTTTGTTAATGGTTTGGTGTTTGTATGGTATCATTGAGAAGTGTAAAATTCAATACGCGCGTTTACATAACGCAGAATGGGAAAGAACAGTTGTGTAGATTTATGAAGGGTAGTAAGATTTCTACTGAGGTTTTTAATCCTGATGGTTACAAAGCTATTGAAGAACGGGAAAAATTTTATGATAATAGTGATGAAGGCCGAGCTGAGATTTCTGAGAGAGTTGGGGTTTCTAAAGCGGGGTTGAAATTCAAAAAAGGCACTATTAAGAAAAAGGATAATATTAAATCTGGATCACTTGTTTCTACTTATACTGGAGTTGGGGATGTTGTTACTGGTGTTGTGCCTAAAACAGAAGAAGACGCATTTGGAATGTATTTGAATTTGACAGATGCAGAAAGTTATGGATTTGTTTCTAGTGGAAAGGATTTGAAAATCTGGCTTGATACTGTTAAGAAAGATAAGGATGCTTGGAATGTTTTGCGCGGGAAAATGTATGTTGAGGATCATGGGGGATTTTGTGTAACTAAGATTGCGTTAAGAGAAGAAGAGCGAGAAGCGTTGCAAAATTATATTGATGATTTTTCAAAATCAGAAAACGTTATGTTAACACTTGATACTTTGTTTACAACTGAAAAGTTGAAAGGTGTGAATTTGTATTCTCGAGCGCGAGTTGAAATGATCGAGGAAGAACTTGAAGGATATGGTATTTCTTCTGAGCGATTGATAGAAGCTAATAAACGTTATGGTAAAGTTTCTACAATCGGTTTGAAGCGGGATGATTATAGAAAATATAAGAATATTTTAGACGGAAAAGTTTTGATTGGTGATTCTATTGTTGCTAGTCGCGAAGAGATGTTGAAGTTTTTTAGAACTGGTTTTAAAGAAGAGATTGAAGCGATGGCTAAAAAATATGGATGGAATAAATCTTGGGGGAGTGTTTTGGATGCTGTTGAAACGATTTCTAAGTTTGGTGGTGTAGACGGTGTTAAGATTGGGAATATTGACATGGCTCTCAATACTTTGAAATCGTATGCAGAGGAACTTAAGGAACTTGCTGAGAAAAATAAAATTTTGGAAGTCGATAATGAAACTATTAAAAATATGTTCCATGAAATTAATGAAGCTTATGAAAAACTTTCTGGTGAAAATAAAAAAATGTCTGTGGATTATGAAGAAAAATTAGAAGGGAATGGCAGTGAGTTGAGAAGATTGGGTGGTATTATTTATGATTTAGAGATAGACAATGTAGAAAAAGATTCGAGTATTGATGATCTTACAGGGGAAAGAAATACGCTTGTGAGGGATAAAAGACGGCTTCTGGAAAGTGTTGCTGATCATGTGGAACGTGAAAAATTATATAAAGAAATTGAGAAAGATAAAGAAAATACTGGATTACAATTACACAAGCTTGCTGATGAAATAGCGGAAAAAAATAAAAGAATAAAAGAAGTTGAAAAGAAATCAGGAGAGCAGTATGATTCGTTTAATGCTACTGTTATTAATTTAAAGGATCAAAGAGATCAGCAGGATGTGGTGATTGATAAATTGAAAGTTGATAAACAGAGCCTTGTTACTGAACTTGAAAATATTAAATCTGGTGAATTTTCTGAAATTGTAATAGGTAAGGATAAGGAAATTGGTAATCTTCAAAAACAAATTCAAGAAAAAGATACGCAAGCGGAACGTGTTTTAGAACAAATTAAACGTGAAAAAGATAAATATGAAAAAGTTATTGATGAAAAAACTGAGAAAATTGGTGTTTTGAATGGGGAAATTAAAGAAATGAGTCAAGCATCTCGTGTGACTTTAAATGATTCTAGTGTGGTTTCTGAAGAAAATTTGCAAAAGCAACAAGAACTTGAAGTAAAACAAGAACAACTTGAAGTGGGTGAACAAGAACTTAGAGTTGCACGGCATAAATTGGGAGAACTTGAGAAAGTTGAAAAGTTGCGAGAGGAAGACGAAGAGGAAAGGGAAACCGTATTTTCTGAACAGCTTGAGGGTGCTCGGGAAGAATTTAGAGTGCGAGAAACAGAATTTAAAGCGCGAGAAACAGAATTTAAAGCGCGAGAAACAGAATTAAAAGCTTACGAACAAAAACTTGATAAAAATGGTAATAAATACCATGAAGATATGTTAAACCTTAAAAAACATTGGGATACTTATGATGAGCAGAAAAAAGAAATAATAAAACGCGAAGCGACATTACAAGCGCGGGAAGACGCGGTTAAGGTTGATGATGATATGAATAACGGAATTAAAAATACAAACGGTGATAAAGAAAAAGAATTAGCAAAAGCATATGAAGTTTTGGATGCTGAACAATTGTTTTTAAATGGGGAAAAAGGAGTATACCAAGAAAATCTTGTAAAGTATCAAGCCGATTTGGAAGCGTTTGAAAAGAAGAAAGGAGCATACCAAGAAGAATTAAATACTCTTATGAGAGATAGGGATAAAGCTGAAATTGATAAAGAAATTGCGCGCGATGCAAGAACTGATTATGAACATAAACTTGTTGGGCTTACTGGAAGAGAAGCTGCTTATGATCAATGGCAAGGACGATTGAAAGAACAAGAAGCAGAATTAAAAGCACGGGAAGATGCATTTATAAAACAGCAAGAAGCAGAAAGACTTAAAAGTGTTAGTGTTGAAGGAGAGGCTGTGGAGAAACCAAAAGGTTTGAGTAAGTTTGAACAAGCGATGCAAAGCGGTGAGCATACTGATGCTTTGAGTAGAGCACAAGAAAGAAAAATTAAAAATAGAAATTGAAAAGTGATTGAATGAAATTTGATGAAAAATTATTTAATATGAAGGCAGGGGAAGATGGTCTTGATGCTATTTACTTAGCTGTTGATGGAATGAAGTATACTGAATTAAAGGCGTATTCTGATTCACTTAAAGAATCTTATAATAATCGTGTTCTTGAATTAGGAATGGAAAAGTATCGTGAAGAAATTGAAAGAGATGAGATGGGTGTTGGTGATGTTACTGTTGCTTTAAAACGAGATTCTGATTATTCTGTGGAAATTTTAACTTATGGTGATGTTCGTAATTATGTTGTTGCTCGATTGGATCTTTTGGGTGAAGTGGAAGAGAGGCGGGCTGAATTGAAAGCGTTGAAAAACGAAAACAAAACGTTGAAAAAAGCTTATACTGATATGGAAAAAGAAGTTATGGGTTATCGACCTGAAGAGGAAGAAAATTATTATCGATCACTTTTTGCAGAGGGTTTGAAAGCTGCTATTGGAGTACAAGATGAAAAAGCTCAAATGGGTGCTGATTATTTATTAAGGATTTTTAAAGATGGTGGTATTAATCCTGCAGATATTGATTCTAGATATATTGCTGGTTCTGGGGAAGTTGGAAAACAACAAAGGTTGAAAAAGATAAGAGCGAGAAAAATTGCAAATATTTTAGCACAGGAAGAAGGTCAGACAACTTTAGATAAACAATAGCTTTATTTTTTTTGCCCTTTTTATGGGACACCTTTTAGAAAAAGCTGTACCAAAACTGGGAAAAACGTTTGCGAAAAATTAATTTATTTTTTCTTAGCAGTTTTGTGAATTGGTGTGTGCTTTCGAATTGGATTATGTGCTGGTGCGTGACTAATTGGTCGGACTGGGCTTGTTCGTTCCATTACTGCACCTAGGCTTTTGAAAGCTTCTTCCAAAGCGGAAATTCTATTTTCCATAGAAATGATTCGGGAAGAGACTTCATTTACTTTAGAATCTGTTTCAGCAATTCGATTTTCAGTTAATTTTGCAAGTTTGGTTATTTTTTTGTTTATTGCTGTCATACTATCAGAAGTTTTTGTGTTTTTATTTAATATGTTTGTGATTTTTTTATCAATCTTTTCTGTTTCACCGGCGACAACTTCTTCTACAAGTTCTTCAAGTGTTATATCTTCACGGCGATGTGTTTTTTGTTTTATCGGTAAAGGTGCTGGTTTTGGAGTTTGGTGAGTTTGCGGTTTTACAGGAATTGGTTTTGGCATTGGTGCTTGATGTTGTGGTGTAGGTGCTCGAGCTTTCATAACTGGTAGTTGAACAGGGTGTCTGGTGGGTTGTGTTTGTTGAACTGGTGGTAATTGTTGTGGTTCGTGTTGTATTGGTTGTGGAGCTGGACTTGGTTTTGATGGTTGTATTTGTTCTATAGGTTTTGGAGCTGAAGGAGCGATAGGTGCTTCTTCAATAAAGTCTTGATGTGTTTGAGGGGAAGCAGGTTGTTTTTCGACTGCAGGGAAACCAATATCTTCGAGTTCCATTGGTTTAAGATCTTCTGGAAGTTTTATGTTTTCTGGTGGTTTTGATAATGGTGCTGATTCTTCTATTTGTTTTGAAGATTGAGAAGGTGGTTGTAAAGCGCGTTCAGGGCGACGTGGAATATCAAAATCACGTTCGCCTGCATCAACATGTGGTCGAGCTGGTATACCAGGTTTTCCGACAACACCTTGTTTGATTGCTTCGTTTAATGCGGAGTTTATTTGTTCTTCTCTAAATCCGCGTAATTTTAATTGGGAAACTATTTCCATTTCTGTTAATCCTTGCTTGGATAATCTTTCTACTATTTCTAGTGGAATAAAGTCTGACATAATTATTATCTCTTATAGCTACTTAGTAGCAATATTATTTTTTCTTTATATTGATAAAATCGGTTTAGCTATTTCTTTTTCAAAAACGGCTTGTATAATTCCATTTGATTTCGAAGTTCTCGGACTTCGTTTGCTGAAGCTGATTGTTCCATATTTTTTTCTAGTTTTGTTATTGAGTTATCTAATTTCAATATGCTTTCTTCAAGGGTCTTTGTATTTTTTTCTAAACGCTCAGTTTTTTCTCGTAGGTCAGTTGTTTTTTCGATGACATTGTCTTGGGTGTTTTTTATCTGAGATTCGAGAAGTTCTTGTCGTTCTTCAACATCGCGCAATCTGCGGAGACTTTCCTTTATTTGTCTGAAAGCTTCATTAAGTATTGAGTTAAAGTCTTGTTGAGGCATAGGATCACAACGTTTATGTACAAGTATTATTATAATTTAGACTGTATATAAAAGATATCTTTTGGTGCTAATTTTGGTAATGTTGTAGTGGTTTTGGTGAAATGAATGGTTTATGAAATAGAAATTGAAGAAGGAGTTCTGAAGATGAATTGTATGGGCGGTATCTTTGGGGCTAGTATTGAAGATTTTGATGTTATCATGGCTAGGGTGATTGATAGGCTGACAGTTGATAGTGGGGTTAATACGGTTATTCTTTCTGAGACTCGTGATCATGAATATGATGTTGATCAAACTAGAATGCTTAAGCAGGTTGCAGGTGTTATTAATTTTATAATAAAAGAGCAAAGAATTTTGTCTAATAATTTGAAAGAAGAGGTTAGTAGTGAGTTTCCGAAATGGTATCCTTGGCTATATAATGTAGTTACATTTCAGATGCGAGGGGATCCGATTGGGGCTTATCTGAATATTTTAAGGCAAATTAGGCACTTGAAAATACTTAGGAGAAAGGAGGTTGGGCATCGAGGAGAATTGATAGATAAGTATATTTCTGATGTTCTTGGTTTGATTCAGGAGAAATTTGAGAAAATAGAATTGATTTCTAGAATTTCGGATAAGTTGATGGGTTATCATATTGGGGATAGAAGTTTGTACAGAAAGCTTTTCCATCCAATGACTCGGCCAAATTTCATGTTTACAAAGTATATTACTAAAGCGCCTAAAGGGGAATTGGTAAAGCGTTATACTGTGGGGGACTCTACTGTTGAGATTTTTAAATTACCAGATAAAGTTCGGCCAATTTATCATATTGTTCCGCCTGAGTTTAAGCTTTCTGAGCGTGAATATACTGTGTTAGATGATGCTAGAAGGTATCTAGCAGAACGGCAGCCTCATGAATTGGAAGCAAAAGATCAGGATAAGATGAGAGAGATTTTCAGAGATATTGGTTTGGAATTGATAAGAGATTTGGCGGATATTAGAAAAATAAATTTCTCGACTGATCAGATAATAAGACTTTCAAATATTTTGACACGATACACTGCAGGTTATGGTGTTATTGAACTTTTGTTGAATGATCCTAATACAGAGGACATAAGTTTGAATAGTCCGTTGGGTTCACAACCTATGTTTTTGAATCATAGTGAGTTTGGTGAGTGTGAAACTAATTTAGTTCCAACAAAAGCAGATGGTGATAGATTAGCTACACGATTTAAATTATTAAGTGGTAGACCATTGGATGAAGCTAATCCTGTTCTGGATACTGAGATTAGAATTCCTGGAGGTCTTGCGAGAGTTGCGGCTATTGGGCCGAGATTGAGTCCAGAAGGGCTTGCTTTTTCTTTGAGGAGACATCGATTTAAACCGTGGACATTTCCGTTGTTTATGAATGTTAATTTTATTGATCCGTTGTTTGCTGGTTTGTTGTGGTTTGTAACATCTTATGGAAGGACTATTCTTGTGGCTGGAACAAGGGGTTCAGGTAAATCTTCTTTGTTAGGTTCGATGATGACTCAGATACTTCCTTCTAATAGGATTATTTCTGTGGAGGATACTTTCGAGTTGCCAATAGAATATTTACGTAAAATGAATTACAATGTTGAGCGAATGAAGAGCCGTTCTGTTATTACACGGGTTGAGTTGGAATTAGCTGCGGAAGAAGCGTTAAGAACTGCGTTAAGGTTGGGTGATTCTTGTTTGTTTGTTGGAGAAGTGAGAAGTACAGAGGCTAAAGCTTTGTATGAAGCGATGAGGATTGGGGCATTAGCTAATGTTGTAGCAGGTACAATTCACGGTGAGAGCGCATATGGAGTATTTGATCGAGTAGTGAATGATTTAGGTGTTCCTCCAACCAGTTTTAAGGCAACTGATTTTATTGTTGTTTGTAATAAGATACGAACAGCAGATGGATTGAGATCTTTTAGACGAGTTGTTGAATTAACAGAAGTTCGAAAACATTGGAAGGTTGATCCTGATGATGAAAAAGGTTTTGTTAATTTGATGCAATATTCAAGTGATGATGATAAATTAAAGCCAACTGATATTTTCTTAAACGGGGAAAGCTATATTTTAAATGAGATATCTAAGCGAGTTCCTGGATGGGCAGGCCGTTGGGATAAGGTTTGGGAGAATATTAATTTACGAGCGAGGATTTTGGAGAAAATCAAGAATGCGGCTAATGAAACAGGTAAAAAGGATCTTATGGAAGCAGAAACCTGTGTTGCTGCTAATCAGGTTTTTCATTTGCTAACAGAGAAGATTAGAGAGGAAGTCGGGGAAATTGATCACAAGCGTGTTGAGAATGAATGGGACAAATGGTTTAAGGAGCATGTGAAAAAATTCAATTGAATAGTTATGAGGTTTTATTATGGGAATGTTTGGAACTGATAAGAAAAAAGAAATACTGGACACGTTGAAGAAGTCCGGTGATGCGCGTCGAAGGAAGCTTGAGGAGATTGTGAAATCCACCGAGTTAGGTTTGCCTACTGCGAAGAAACTTTCAAAACATTCTACTGTTTATCAGAATTTTTTAGATGAATTAAAACACAAACCGAAAACTAAATTTGAAAAAGTTTGTAAGCTTTGTGAGCCGTTGGGTGGTTTGTCACTCGGGGAGAAAACAGAATTGAGTTTAGGGGAAGACATATCTGCAAGTTATACAAATGCCACGGTTAAGGGTGTTACAGGATTTGCTGTTGCAATGTTTACTTTGTTTTTTATATTGTCTACTATTTTTATGATTGGATTTGGTGATTTGTTTTTCGGGATAGGGTTGTTCTTTGTTGGTGGAATAATTTCGCTTAACATTTTGAATTATGCTGGAAAGCGGGCTGAGACTTTAGTTGTTAGGATGTCTGCTGATACAATTCTGGCTATATTATATATGGTTATCTATATGAGGAGTTCTCCTAACTTGGTGGGTGCATTGAAATTTACTGCTGAGAATTTGGATGGTGAGCTTTCATGGGATTTGAAAAAGCTTGTATGGGACATACAGGTTGGTGTATATCCTAATGCAGATTCTGCTTTAGCTAAATATGCTATGAAATGGAGAGATAAAAATCCTGAGTTTTCAGAAGCAATTAATTTGTTGCGGGGAAGTGCTGTTGGAAACGAAAGGCGTGAAAAACTTTATGATGAAATAATTAAAGTTGTTTTAGATGGAACTTCTGATCGAACTAAAAAATATGTTTCTCAGTTAAGGATGCCTGTTATGATCATTCATGCTATGGGTGTTTTACTTCCTGTGATGGGTCTTGTATTGTTTCCTATAATTGTTATTTTCATGGCTGATACTGTAAAGCCTATATTTTTATTTATTGGTTATGATGTTTTGTTGCCAATTGCTTTGTGGTTCTTTATCAATAAAACATTGGCTAATAAACCTCCTACATTTTCTCAGCCAGATTTGAATCTTGTAAAAGGTATTCCTAAGATGGGACGTTTTAAATTTGGAAATAAAATTTTGCCGTCAATTTTGCCTCCAATTATTATTCTTGTAGTTTTCGGTTTGCTTAGCTTTTTGATGTTTTCAGACGCATTTACCGATCCATTTTCTGAAAGTGGGATGGTATTTTCGGTTTTCTTTATTGTTGCTCTTTCATTGTCGATAATTTCTTATTGTTATTTTGATAGTAAGGACAAAAAACAAATTAGAGTAGACATTGAGAAAATAGAAGATGAATTTTCTGTTGCGTTGTTCCAGCTTGGTAATCAGATTTCTTCTGGTAAGCCAATTGAAAAATCTATGGACGGTGCAGCAGATAATATGAAAGGTATGAAGATAAGTAGAATATTTTATGATACTTCTTCAAACATGAAACAATTTGGTTTTACATTTGATCAAGCATTGTTTGATGATAAAATTGGGGCTGTTTGGAAATATCCTTCTAAACTTGTTCATTCTATTATGAAAGTTGTTTCAGATTCTTCACGTAAGGGAATGAAAGCTTCATCAAGTGCAATGTTAACAATTTCAAGATACTTGAAAGGAATGCATGATGTTAAAGGTAATGTTCAGGAGTCTTTGGGAGAAACAACATCTTCTATGAGTTTTTTAGCGACTTTCTTAGCTCCAATGATTGCAGGATTGACAATTACTATGGCTGTAATAATTTTACAGATACTTACTAGCTTAGGTGATCAAATTTCTACACTTGTGGTTGATCAGTCAGGTGCAGGAATGAATCCTGTGCAGTTTGGGTTTTTGTTTGGGGCAGGAATGAATGGTGGATCTTTACCTATTGGTCCTGTTGAATTTCAGTTTATAGTTGGGTTGTATATGATTGAAACAGTGTTGGTACTTTCGTTGTTTATTAATAAAATAGAATATGGGGACGATGCAATTGGTTTGAGAGATACAATCTTTAAAACTTTATTGATTTCTACAATTGTTTATGTTGTGAGTTGGTACTTTACAGGGATGTTGTTTGGTGATCCAATTAAAAAATTGTTGACGCCGACGTGATTAACCCTTTTATGGGGTAAGTTGGTTCAAAAGCGTTAGCGGAAAATTGGTCAAAAGCGTTAGCGGAAAATTGGTCAAAAGCGTTAGCGGAAAATTGGTCAAAAGCGTTAGCGGAAAATTGGTCAAAAGCGTTAGCGGAAAATTGGTCAAAAG
>Ga0233437_1003197_pt1 | contig 22155 bp, 16 predicted proteins | sample SI_122_August201_FD_182714 | JGI IMG/M metagenome (GOLD analysis project Ga0233437, IMG submission 182714) | Seawater microbial communities from Saanich Inlet, British Columbia, Canada - SI_122_August2016_200_MG | ecosystem: Environmental > Aquatic > Marine > Inlet | place: Canada: British...
GATTTTACCTTTAAAATAAATAATATATCAGATTCTCAAAAACAACTAAAAAACTCCGCTGAATCACTTGGCTCATATGCCAAAAAAATCGGTTCAGTGCAAACTGAATTGGCATCGAAAACACATGATTTTTCAAATACTGTAAATCAGATAGGCCGGATTGCAACCGAAATTGACACAGAGACTCAAGCCATAAAGACAAACACCCATAATTTTAAAACAGAATATCAGAGCGTTGCCAATGCTGCGGGCAGTCTGAATAAACAGGTTGAAATTGCTGAGCAAATGGTATTGAGATTTTCAGGGCTTATATCCAGCCTTTTATCAAACGATTCTGGCTCGACAAAAACTAACCAGGGATTGGAGGAAATAATTACGGAACTTAGAAAGACCTTAACCCAAGCCATACAAACCTTAGACAACTTCCGAGAACTCGGTGAGAAAGTATCCTCTACTCTTATTTCCAATGGAGACAATATAAAAAGTGTACTGAAAAATATCATTCAAGATACCAATGCCTTAGAAAATGAAATACGTGCCCGACTGAAAGAAATCAGGGACCAGAGGGATCAAACCAACACGAAAACCTCTGACCCGAAGAGCTCTTCCTGAAATTAGAAGGAGAAAAAAATGGACATCCTCATTCCCTTTGTTCCAACATCCGCCTGGCTGTTTGCTACAGCAATATCTATAGCTATTTTATTAATCGTTTTAATGCTTTACCTGTTTAACTACCGAAGGATATCCCAAATAACTGATTTGGGAGGGTCTGTGGCCGATCTTGTTGCAAAAAAGGAACTAATCGAATCAGATTATGAAGCCATACGCAATCACATTATTGTCCAGAAAGAAGAACTATTACGTATTGATGGTGAACGAAAAGAACAGGAAACCCTGCGCCTTGAACTGGACAAGTTGACGCGACAAGTGCAGGCAATGGATAGCCAAAACCAATTTCTCAGGGATGAAGTCGGGCAACTGGAGTTAGAAAAGCACCGGCACGATGTATTGTTACGCCAGATTACCGATGAAATGCGGGTGGTTACACATCAACGAGATGCTGTTGCACAAGATCTCAAAATATTAGAAGAAGAAATACCAAAGCGCAAACAGGAAAACGCCCAAGAGTTGTCACGGATAGACGAAGAGCACAAAAAGGTTCTTGCAGAAAAGATACAGACCATCGATGAAGAATTGCTTCAAAAGAAAGAAATCATAGCAGAACGAAGACAAGAATTTGAGATATTACAGGAGGACCTTAGGGCGGCAAAGGTTCAACAACAAGATATGCATGAGAAAGTTGCTTTGGCTGAAACTCGCCTTCAAACTCTTGGGGCTGAGTCGGTAATCAGAGAATCTTATCTGGCTGAATTGAATGAAACGCTTGATTCTATGAGAAAGCAGAGGAGTGAACTTGGACAAGAAATAGAAAAATTCAGTATAGATAAAACAGAGCAACGTCAAGCTCAAGAGCAACTCTCTACCGCAAAAGACACGATTGCTAATTTAGAAAAAAAAGAACTGATCCTTAAAACTTCTTGTGATAGGCAGGTAAGCATGCAAGAGCAGCTTTTGAGAGAACTTGACCAGAAGAAAACAGAGTTAGCCAAAATTCAGAAGCACCTACAAAATTCGGCCAAAGAATATAACCAACTGCTTCAAACCGAGAGCAGGCGAACGGAAATAGAGCGTGCCATAAACCGGTTAGAAATCGAAGAAAACCGATTACAAGAACACATCAGCAATCTTCGCAAGGAGTTAAATCAAGAGGATACTACAACAGGCACAAAAAATGTTATCAAATCTTACAGTGATTTGCTGGTTGAACCTGCTTGCCTCAATACACAGGAGTTCTCGGCAAATGGTCTTCAAATGGATGAACTTCAGGCCTTGCAAAAGTTTCAAGACCATCTTGAGAAGGAAAATATCATCTTCCCCGAGCGTGTGATAAAGTCCTTCCACACATCCCTCAAGTGTGCGGACATCAATCCTTTAACCGTTCTGGCCGGTGTGTCCGGTACAGGCAAAACCCTTCTCCCAATTAAATACGCACGACTCATGGGTATGCATTCGCTTGTTATGGCGGTTCAACCCCGCTGGGATTCGCCCCAGGATATGTTTGGATTCTACAATTATCTGGAAAAACAGTATAGAGCAACGGATCTTGCGCGAGCATTGGTTCGGATGGATGAATATCATCCCTCTGAAGGCCTGACCGGGGATAGCAAGAACAGAATGCTTTTGGTTTTAATGGATGAGATGAATCTGGCCCGAACAGAATATTACTTTAGTGAATTCCTGTCAAAATTGGAACTAAGGCGGGACGTAAAGGATCCATTGGATCCATCGGATCGTGAACGAGCTGAAGTCGTTTTAGACTTAGGTCCTGGCAGTACTGAGGCTTCCCGTCTCTGGGTTGGAGATAACATCCTATTTGTAGGTACTATGAACGAGGACGAAACCACCCAAAGCCTCTCTGATAAAGTTCTCGATCGATCAAATGTGCTACGTTTTGGTAAACCTGCGAACCGGCTTCCGAATAACCCTGGGCCCCAAAGCCCTGAAGAAAAAACCGGCTTCCTTACCCACGAGCTATGGAAGGGCTGGGTTCAAGAATACAATGACCAGGCGTTTTGGAGTAGAAATGTTGCAGACTGGACCGAAAATATTAATACTGCTCTGCAAAAAGTAGGCAGGCCATTCGGGTATCGTGTCGAAAAAGCGATCAGAGCATATGTTGCCAACTATCCAGGGGTCGAATCAAGGGATGTTTACAGATTGGCCTTTGCAGACCAGATAGAACAAAAAATCTTGCCCAAACTGCGGGGATTAGAGTTGTCTGATCGCTTGACGCTTGAGTGCTTGGGCGACATGGAAATCGTGATTGCACAGTTGGGAGACACACTCCTTTCTGATGCATTCAATGAAGCAAAACAGTCAAATAACACCAACATGTTCATCTGGCCAGGTGTATCAAGGAGCTAAGCAAAACTATAATGCCAGAGCCTATTGCCGTAAGTTTTCATCGCTGGCCATGGTCCGTGGATATCGAAGAGGAATCAGTTCCTGCTGTGGAAGAGGGAATCGTCTTTCCATTTTTTGGGTCTCCTGTGGTCTCTGTGATGAACAACGTCCAAGTGTTGCTTGCCGCAAGGTATGAAAAGTTTGTCCCCCTCGGCCCATCATTTTCAAACGGGACTGAGGTGTATGAAATGCCCCACGGTATTCTGTCTCAAAACGATTCATCTCAGGGACAAGGAGAGGTGATGCTGCTCACGAGCGGTAAAACCTGGAATCTTGAAATCCAAGCAAAAGGGGCAAAAAGTCGGACAAAAGATGACAGCAAGACCCAGAGTGAACTGGCTTGCATGATTCTTAGCTGGTCTCAATTTTTTGATGATCTGATGGATAACAAACCTGGCCGACGTGTAAAAACGGGAAAAATCCCGTGGGACATAGTTCTGGAATTTCTCAAAACACAAAGGAATGATCTACAACAGCCCCGCCTTTCCCTGATCGTTCGTATTGCCGAAGCGCTTCATACCAATCTGCCCAGAACGGTTTCCGGAATGCGACGTATCCTTCTGAGAGAACGAAAGATGCAGCGAATTAGTAGTATTTGTGAGACAGATGTACGCTGCTTGCAATGGTATGTACGCCAACCCGGAAATACTATGGCAGAGAAAGGAGGGAGCCGTCAGGAATTATTAGCCGTGATACGGCAGGAATCTTTTGACGTGTTGGAAAACCGTGTACTTAAAGATTTCCTGCACCGTTGCAGCGCAGAGTCTCTAAGGTATATATACAGCGAGATAGACATTAACCCGCAGTTTGAAGATTCCAAACGGGCACAGGACGTGCGCCGTTTTCGGGAGATTTGTGCCAGTTCGTTCAAACATCCGGATTTCGATAGTGTGCCAAAAGCCAGGCCTGGTGTGCGACCCAACTATGTATTACAGAATGATTTGCGATACCGTAGTGTTTGGGACTGGTACTGCCGTCTACTACGCCGGGAAGAAGAGGAGGACCAATTTTGGGACTGGCAACCCCGTACTTGGACGGATATTGTTCGTTTGCTAATGAATCTGGCCATTGTTTATCTCACAAGAGAAACCCCCCCGCTAAATGGCATTCATATCAGGCAATTACTCCGGTCGTCTTTACAGGTTACCCGCGAACAGTTGCTTGGCAGTCGAACACGCGGTGGATCAGAACCCGGACCATTTATCATCGAACGGATTACCAACGGCGCCCCCTGTTCTGTTGCGATTCTCGAAGTCGTACATTCAAATGATGCCCATGAACATATACTGGCACAAAACTTGGGTAGAACTGGGGGACATCTCTATCTTGTTATACGTCCACTGGATGACTCTCTAAATAAAAATCATGTCCTTATTATATGGGGTATCAACACGGCAGGCACTGACCAAGAAATTTCATGGGAAGACATTTCTGAATCCGCAGAGAGCGGTTTGAAATTTCACAGAAATGTTTTGGCCGCAGACCGAATTTTAAATTTACCATTGTTGAATGGCCTGGTAGTAGCGAACGCCTTGCATGCCGATACGGCAGATTCCGTTTGCGTGGAATCTAAGGCCCCTGTTGCCATCATGCCTTCCGACCCGCGTCAATGGTACCAGAACATAGATTATCTTGCTATTCTTTTATATGACCAGCTGGAAAGGTTATTATGAGCGAAAAAGAAATATTCGGGTGTACTGCATTTGGCTTGGGGGATCAAGTATTTCAAGTCGAAGGTGAAGCCAGTGCCAAATCCTTTTACCTTGCTGATGCCGTGCTGCCCGTAAACCCTTCTGGAAGAATCCTCACTGGTGACATAGCCGAAAATGAACGGATTCACTCTGGCCTGTATTGGCCCCCAGAGGCGCGGGTTCAACAGGGAGAACCGCTTCGGCGTGCCCCCATTCCCTGTGTCTGGTACGGACTGGTGGAGGCTGGGGATCAATTGGCCCGTTGGCATGTGGGGAGGGGGGTCAGCTTCACATTAAGCAGAATTCTTTCTACTCACGTGTTGGATTTACTCAAACAATCGGGATGCCGGCCACAGGATATGGCCGTACTTGCCATACCGGATGCTTTGGACGAGTTCGGCCAAGAGGCATTACTTCGTGATTTTAAATTCTCTGGATTTGAAAATATCCAACTCCTTTGGCGCCCTGTGGCCTCTGCGCTTTCATGGCTTTCAGAACTTGATCAACATAACGCCTTTGATACGAATACTGATGATATGGAGCATATCATTGTCGTTTATATAGGACCTGATGGTATAGAAATGAATACGTTTACGTTACGGCGACAGAAATTTGATAATGTCACATTTATTATCCCAGTGCGTGAACGACCACAGCATATCTCGCCTGTTGTGGGTTTTGATTGGGCCGCCAACACACTTGATGCTGTTTATCCGAACATAGCTGATGGTGCCTTCTGGCAGGCATTCACTGATTTTCCCCATGTGTGGGAGGCCATGTCTGAACGACAGTTCTCTTCCTATCTGGAAGAATGGAGTTTTAAGGATCGTTGGACATTCTGGAAACCGGACACAAATCTTAGAAACTGTGCCCATCAATTATCGACTGCACCCAACACCCGTTTACGAAAACTTTTGGAATCCTCTTGCGGGCTTTTTAAGATCAGTGTCAGGGAAGAAGATAGTCCTAACGATGAGAGCTTGACAAACCTTTTTGCTAAGGTTCTGGAGTCCAAACGCCAAAGCCACCTGCGGGGGGTTATTGTTGCTGGCCCACTTTGCCCTTCCTCCCTGCCATCATGGATTCAAACCGCTGAAGAAGGACTCCAAGCCCAGGGGATTAACGGTATATCTGCCTCTCCTCAGCTTGATACGATTTGGCTTGCCCACGAAAAGAATGCCATTCTGGACGGTTGTGCCGAGTATGGTCGCCGCCTGGATATGGGACTGCCCACATATCTTGATACGCTTCCGCAGTTAGCTATGCTTGTTGAACAGCGAGGAAAGCATGTATGGGAGACTTTGCTGAATGCAGAAACTTGTGAAGGTGGCAGACCTTATAGACCGATTCCTATCCAGAAGAAGTATGGGATTAAGGCAGGGTCACAAAATCTCCAGGTATATTTAAAAAAGGAGGGATTAAAGAGACGAAGTACCTTGGAAAAAGGAGTATTAAGGGAATATGAAACTAAACTATCGCCAGAAGAGATAGCTGTAATTAACGATAAAATTCAACGAGCAGGAACTTACGAGGATGTACTCAATCTTTTTGCAAATGAGAACAATGACGTGAGTGTATACTCCAAAAAGACAGCCCAAGAACTGTTTGGCAATCCTTTCCGAAAAGCAAGCTTTCCTTTCCCATCTGTGCCGGATAAAAATATGCCTGTGGACATTTCTGTGGAAATTAGACCGGCAAGTGGTCTCGCACAAATCATTCTTATTCCAAGCAATCCTGATGATAGTTTATTCCTTCGAGGACGACAAATATTTCTTGATTATTCGACAATGGAAGAATCAGATCCGCCACCTCCACCTACTCGGGGTTGGCCAAGTGTGGTCACAATTAAAGTTGACCCTGATGCATATTTTTTCCATGAGTATGGGTCTAATTGGAGAATCAGGCAATACCTACAAGCAAATCCAGCAGATACTCATTTCATGAGTAAGGTCGATAAGATTAGTGATGTTTTGAAAATTATTCCATATGTGCATGGTGTTGTTTTAAAAGGATTAAAAAATATTGATCAAGATGGTATTGCAGGAACTGAAGAAGCTTCTCGAAAAATTGATGAAATAGCAAGTAAGACTGCAGAAAATTTTTCAATTATTCAGTCGAATGATAATAAGAAGAAAAAATTTATAATAAGAATGGCTTGGCTTTTTGCTAAAACTCCAAAAGCTTTGAAACAAAAAATGTATGAATATTTAAATGGGCCATATGGTACAGACTGGACACATATGATCGAAGCTGCTGGACGAGTATTTATCACCAAGCAAGAGCACATTTTTATATATTCTAAAATAATTGAAAGAATAAAAAGTAGGCAACCAATACAATTCCCTAACCAATGCATAAAAGCACTCAGTTTTTTATTAAGATTGCGGGAGAATAGCCCAATTGCAATGAAACGAGTGCAGGCCAAAACATTTACAGAAGAAGCTGTCAAAAAAATGGAGCAGGAAAAAAATAGCGGCAACTATAAGAATAAATTTTTCAATGCCGCACGTCTTTTTCTCTTCCTGTTACGATTCCGAATAGTTGATCAGACTTTTCTTGATCCAGACAATCCATTGGATAGCAATCTGTTTAACCGTACAGTAAAATGTCTTAAGTCTGCAGAAAATTTTTTTTCTCGCAGCGATGATGCAGATGCTCATCGAGCTAAAAAGATTGTGATCGGTATAGAAAAATTTATGCATTACAAGGGCACCGATGAAATCCTCATTGATCTGGACAAACTATCTGGAGATAATTAAAAAGAGACCAAAGACTATTTCTTTCATTACTATGTAATGGATTCCCTTGTTCTTCTCTTCATTAGCGATATTCCCATTTGATGATTCCGTAGATTCCTTTTCAGTAGGCCTTAAAAGGACATATTCTATATATCAGGTAGGCCTTATTGTGTCGACAACTCTTTAATTTTATAAAATAAAAATTGTCCACTATGAATTTCACATTATACTCTAATACAATCTCTAAGCTTGATTTTATTTTGCGATATCAGAAACTCTAAAAGGGCAGGTTTAAAAGACGAGACTACTAAAATCAGGATCTTCCGATCTTAAAAAACATACCTAAAAAATCCCAGGGTCTCAGCAATATTTATAACCCCCAGCCAGCACTCCAGAAACACCCAACAAAGAAACACAGCCCACGGCCACAGAGCAATAGCAATTTATTATTTTACAACTTCTCACCCATCTCGCTCGTGTCTTCCAGCAGCCAGGCCGCCAGGCTGCTTGGCGCTTAAAGAATTAATATCCCGCTGATTTTCGGCTGGCTTTTTTTCCCCTTGTTATGTGTTATCCGGGGATCTTAAAAAGAATGTTCAGTTTTGGTTTGCGTGGTGATTTGGTTTTGTAGGTGGTGTATCTCCAATTATGTTGAGCAGATCGATATTGTGAATTTGTTCTGCCACAATATATCGATTTTTTATTTCTTCAAAACAAGGCATCTGAATCTTAACTTTTGAAAAAAATTAAGACTCAAGTTCATTTAAAAAAAACTGAATATCATCCCATAGGCAAGTTTTTTTAAAAAAAACAATCTTTTTTGCAATACCAGTTATCCAAATGGGCTTTCCGTTTTTTATTTTACACTTCATTTTTGAATTATTATTTTCTGAATATAACAGGGTAACTTCAACCCTATTATCTGTACTTGGCCCAGGCGCATCTTGTTTTCTTATCCATTCATCATCAGTTGTTTTTTTCATTGTCAAATCGCGTAAGTAATATGCATCTTTTTGGCAAACCCCAAAAAATATACCTTTTGATGGATTTAATAAAATCAGACCGTGAAAATTCTTTTTATTCATCTCTGACCTTGGTCCGCCCAGATTTAGATAATATGGCTCACCTTTTTTATTTTGCCTTGCGAGATATCCTAATTTTTTCAAATCTTTTATTATTACTTTTGGTTTAAGATAAATTTCTGGCTTAGGGGGAAGAAACCTCGTGGATTGGTGCGAGAAATTTTGTAAATTCAACTTGTTAATTTTTATCGATACATTTTTACTACCAGCTGGTTCTTTTTCTCTTAACTTTTTTAACCCATTAAATGCATTGTCATTTTCAACGCATATTTGAATTTGATTTATATCAGGTGAGCCCGATGGTCTTAAGGCAGGGCTAACGCATATTCTCTTTGCTTTAGGATATATTTCTCCAACAACCCATTTTAGCCAACGAGCTCCATCGCCATCACCGTGAACAAATTTTTTATATTTGGAATGAAGTTCTTTCTTCATAAAGACTAAATTCGATAGATTTGTAAATAGGAATGACCTTTCTTGGACGTTTAAATGAGACAAACCACATTCATAAACATGATGAACTCTCCATTTATTATTAGCAATTATATTATCTTCGCAGATAAGTTGACGGTTCGCATTTTTTTCCAAATCCATTGGTTTTAAACCAATTGCAACAGAGGCAACATTCCTTGCGGGTCTCATGCTCCACAAGGCAAAGTACTTATTATTATAGAATACTGGAGAACCATTAGTATGCTCAACATCAAAGTGTTTAGGTGTCCCCCTAAATGCAAAAGGCATTACCACAAGATCACCAAAGTGATTATAAAATTTTCCAGTTAAATTAGGTGACAAAAATACTGTATTTTGATTTAGCGCGTGCCATTTATTATCCATTATTAACCTATAAATAGTTTCGCATCTTAAATATTTAATTCAATCTAATAAAAAAAATTATTACAATCAATTCTTTTTCAGAATTCTTCAATTTAATATCCATTAAAAATAAAATTAAAACCAATCCCAACACAAAACGGGGCTTTTTCAGTTCAAAAGAATTTCTCCCATCTCCTATTCTGTACAAATTAATTTCTGGATTTAGACCGCCCCTCTACCGGGCAAGCGCGTAGAGTTGTTTTTTTTGATGAATATTCTTCCAAACTTCAAACCCGGGTAGAAGTCACCGGGTCTTTTTTATGTCAAAAAGCTAAAAGCCTTCATTTTCCACACAAAGCCAGGTGCCCGGCTTCCATGCTGCCCGTTTTCTGGTCTTTCAGAAGCTTTGAATAGTGAGGGTATGCCTTGAATAGACCGGGATTTAAGGACGTTGTGTTGGGGTTGTTTTGTTTGCTGTTTTAAAGGGTATTCGGCTATGAGGCTGCGGGGCCGGTAAGTTGTCGGCATCTTGGCAACTATATGGATCATATTATTATCTTCCTGTAGATTCGAATTCTATTAACATAAGGTGTGAAGTAGCTCTGCCGCATAGCTGCCTGGTATTCGTAGGAATCCATGAGGGAATTTTGTGGGAACATTCCTAAATAGTTTTAGGGCAAGGAGACAAATTACTTGGTATCCACTGAATGTGATATGGTTTTGTCTGGACAATTTTAAATGTACGGTGATATCCTCAACATTAATTGATCTATTCAGGTTTAACGCAAAAAAAATGCTGAAGAGCATAATTATTCCCTACCAAAAATTACGCAACCCATAATAGGGAAAGAATTATTCGATAATTATTTAATGGAGGAGTTACCATGCCGGAACAAACATCAAATTTTGAATTTTTAAAAAATAGTAGCCCACCTATTTACAAAGTGGCTGCTGATGCAGAGAAATTTATTCATAGTGATCCAGACATCTCTCTTTTTAGGTTACGTCAATTTGTAGAATTCTTGGCCAAAGAAATTTGTGCATTAATTAAAATTGACGTAAGTACATGTAGCACTCTCGATGAAATATTAAAAAAACTCAACGCTAAGAATATACTCACCCCAAAAATAAAAAATAATTTCTATAAAATTAAAAAAGTTGGAAACGACGCCGTACACGAGCAGATAAGCTCTCAGGGTTCGGCGTTACATCATCTACAAATGGCAAGGGATTTGGCTATATGGTACCAAGAATCATTTGTAAAGCAGCTAAAAAGAAGAGGTCCTTTTGTTCCACCTCCAGACCCTCAGCAGATAAAAGAAATATCAGATAAGGAATTGGAAGAACTAAAAAGGTCTCTTATTTCTTTTGAAAAAAGAGCTGAAATACTTAAAAAAGAAAGAGATACTGCGATGGGTTTTGCACAAGAAATGGAAGATCATTTAAAGGAATTAGAAACGCTGGCAGTCACCAATTCTGATGATGATATCAATGAAGCTATAAAATTAGCAAAGGTCAATGGTGAATCTATCGTGGATAGCAATGGCGAAGGATTAATGGGAATTGTTCAAATTAAATACTATCTTGAAGGCTTTAGATATGGCGGTGAAAAATATAGTGACCTCTCGCAAAATGAATTAAATGAAATCCGAACGATTTTCGGAAAAAGCGATGATGCTATTTCGACTATTGATGAAATATTTTGTAAATATGCAGGAAATGAATGGAGTAAGTTTTTCGAAAAATTTAATGACTTATATATTTTGTCAAATTTAAAGTTTGTTAAGTCGATAAAAGAGTTACATGATGATGAAGTCAGTGCTGAATATTTTTCTTATTACAAGGATGGTTTTGTTAATAGATTATTGAATGATTAACGTACTAAATGAAATAATTCAGGTGATATCTGACGATCATTTTATAATTAAAAGGTTTTCGGTTTTTAGAAAAGTGACGAAACCTAAAATATGAAAAAACTTTCAACACAAATTAAAATATGTTTAAAGTAAAATTTTAACTCTATAACTTATTCCAATAATCACTTTTGGGATTACCATACCGTTGAAGTTACTGGCATGATCATGGTTTTCACCTTAAGGAGAAAATTGTTCTGATTCGAACTGATATCTTAAAGATTTTACATTGGGGGCTTGTTACATTACTACAATTATTTATGCATTTCCTTTGATGCAAAGAATCATGTTATAATAATTTTAAGCCTTCAGGAATTTCTTTTCCATCTTTTTTATACTGTTCGATTAAATCATCCCGCTCTTCTATTAATCTTTCAAATTTTTTAATTAAGTTTTGGCAGGATTCCTCTATCGTTGTTTTTAAGAGTCTAATTTCCTCGGGCCAACGCTTTAACCTTTTGAGATATCCATCATTTTTAATACGGTAAACGGCTAAAATTCCATTCACATTTTCTAATACAACATACTGTTTGTTATCCACCTCTGCAACATAACTTGAATTTGCAGGCTGCACATCGTGCAGACCATTTTTTTTCCTGGTGTGATAAAAAGCTGATATCGCCCTGTCTAAAATTTCTGGATCATCAATCATTTTCATTAGTATTTCCTATTTATTAAAGTGTAAATCATATTGGTAATCTTATATTGTTAATATCAGCTTGATCACATTCAAATATTGTAACGGATTTTTTGCTTCAAGATTTCAAGAGGAGTATGATTTTTCTTTATAAATCAAGGAAATTAAGAGGATGATCAAAAACAGTGGGATTTACAAAATAATGTAACGATCCAAAAAGATTTCATAAATCAACTGAAGTTTAGCGATCTCCGAGAGTAAAACAAACAAAAATCGGCATCAATGGTTAAAAATGAAGATTATACACAAACAGGCCTTCACCTGATTAAATCAGAGAGAACCTGTTCGTGAAGATAAATTATTACAAGGCTTATTGGGGAGGGAGATCAGATATAAATTCCAGGGCAAGATTAATGTCAACAAATTGGTGGTTCAATTCATTTGCCCTGTCCCTGCAGTCTGTACAAATTTCTTTAAATTTTCGCATATCGCCTTTGACGGCCATATAGATCTGCTCAACTGCTTCCTGCTGGATGTCTTTGTATTTTTCAATAAAAGCCTCGACCTCTATGGGATACAAAATCAAAGTTTTCAACCTGCTGAGTATATCAGGATGGTTACGGCTCAAATAGGTTCTGACCTTTGGAAATCCGGCAAAGATAATGGGAACGCCAGCATCGATAATTCGTTTGAGGTATGGCCATACCCGTGTATCCAGATCGTTGGCCTCATCTATGATAATAAAGCAGTTGGACAGGTTGCAGATCATCTTCAGGTATTGGGGAGTCCGGCGATAGGTAGCGGTGGTATCATAATTTAACTCTTTGAGTATGGATGCCAGGGTTTCGTGTATGTTGAACAGAGACTCCACCCATACAGCATGAAGTTTTTTTGGGCGCAGCAATTTTAAAAAACGGGTTTTCCCCGCACCAAAATCACCCTCAATGAGCACACTCTGTCCCCGGTAAATCCGATTATAAGTTGCACCCAGGTATGATACCCTTCGTTTATCACTGATAAAATCCTCTTTCATGTTATGTCTCCGTGGGATGCATAAGTGGCCACATGGTTCGTATTGATCAATTTTTGGCAATCAAGAATAAAGGCATTGAATAATGCCTGGTTTTTTCGTGCCTCGGGCTGGTTGATCTTTTTGATGTAATCTGTGTACCTTGATTGATTATAATCAAGTACTTGTTGAGCCCGGGCTAAAGTGAGGCCCCTATGATAAACTTCAATTAAGGCGGGCCGATCAACTGCCATGTTGTGAGTTTCCAAAAGAATAATAATCGTGTCAAGTTCATCCGGCTGCACAGGAGCCGGTTCAGGCGGTTTATCAAACGGCTTCTGGGCAAGGGCTTCGCCCAACAGAATGCCGTCTTCCCCTCGCTCAAAGATGAAAAGCTTGTCCTTGTACCTGGATATTTGCACTGGTGTGCTTTTATGCTTGCTGAATCGGTCTGCGCCACTGGTCACATAATAGTACCGATTGTCATGGCGGATGGTTCTTTTGTTGGATACAGTGGCTTTTATTTTCCTGTAGCCGTACTTCATATGCTCTTGTACTTCATCAGGGGAAAAGGTAAAGATGTCGACTTGTTTTGATAAAAAATCTTCCAGCTTCTGTGCAGGGATCCATGCACTGACCTTTCCATTTTCACTAAAATAATGTTTTGTATGGTTATGTTCGTTGCGGTATTCTTTTATCAGGGGGCTGTTCTTTAGATCCTGGATGGTAATATCAAGGAGTGTCACCGTGATCTTTTCTTTTTTCCCCTGATTGAAAAGATATCCTGGAACGGTCTTCACAATCCTGTCTTCAAGCGCCTTGATGATCCGGATTTCAAAATTATGAAGGCTGCGGTGGGAAGACTCAAGATGAGCCTTGTCTTTGGCTGAATGAACCCTTGAAAAATCCGGCGCCAGATAAAATCCTCTCGGAACGGAATGCTTTATATTCAAGGCGTTGATAACTCTTTTTAGATTTACAAATCCTTTGGCATTATCCGGCCTGAAGCGGATTTTCTTTTGGGGGAATGGCGTGTTCAGTAAAAACTGGTTAAACAAATCCACTGAGTTTAGGCTGCTTTCAGAAAAATAAGCGTCAAGCTCAAACATATACCGGGAACCGGTATCAAACGTTTCAATTACCTGGGGTTTTTGCCAGTTTCCGGTTTCATCTTTGATTTTTAAATATCGAAATTTGCAGCCGTCCACCTGTATCAGGTCAAATACCGGCTCCGGTTTGAATGTATTTTTCACAGGGATATCTTCTTCAAAATCTTCTTTTTCAAGGTAGAATTTAAGGTTTTCCCTTTTGGCACAACGTCTGAGTGCTGGAAGGCTGATGGATTTGTTCAATTCTTTTTCAAGCCAGTAGTGATAGTTCTTAATGGTCCTGGCTTTCCGGGTAATAAAGATAAACCCCTGGGATGAAGGATCACTGGAGGTTTTGACCATTTCAATAAACCGCCTTTTGGTTTGTCCATCTATGGACCGGGGCCGTCCGCTGCACTTGCGACCATCCATAATTCCTTTTTCAACCAGCAAAAGGGGAGCCGGGATAATACCGGTTTTCTTGTACTGGTCCTTGTAATATTTTTTGCTCCTTCTTTTGGCAGACCCGGTTTTGTTCATAATTTTTTTGTGAAGCAGTAAATGAAAATGGTCGTCAATGCTCAAATTGCGTGTGACCTTCAAGTTATCCATTGCAGGTCTTCTTTGACTGGATCTTTTCTCTTATCACCCGATTCCACAACAATGCGGCTTGTCGGGAAGTTTTTTGCCAATGATCATGCTGGGCCACCCGGACCTGCTCAACCATTGCCTGTACAGCGGCCATGTATTCAGCCGAAATCCGTTCCGTCAAATCCGGTTTGTTTTCCGAGGGCGCCTTCTGGGTGGCAATAAATTTTTTAATGTTCAGCGCGGTTAATTCCATTCCGTTGTTTATGATCGCTTTCCAGATACGACGTTGTTCCAGAGAATCCAATCGGGCAAGGGAACGGATCTGGGATTCATTGGCCGGCAATTTGTCGCCAATTGGAGACAAATTATAGATGACTTCATAGGATTTGATCAGGCGGTACGCATGGGCTTTACCCATATCCCACCGTGCTCTGGTATATGCTTCAAATGTGTCGAACAAGGCCAGTTTGTACAGGCGATTGTCACGAATTTCCTTCAAAGCCTGACCAATTTTGTAAAACCGCTCCTGATTACGGGCAATAAGCGTCTCCAATTGAACCAAACGTTCCATTATGATTCCTTTGGCCAGGGTCGGCCGATACCGGCGGCAAGAGATGTTAATGCCTCTGCCGGGACACGATGAACAGTTCCAAGTTCTTTCAAAAATAGGACACAGTCCCTGAATCCATATCCTTTGACTTCCATGACAAGATCTATAGTGTTAAAATTTTTCTCACATCGAAAGCACCTGGCAAGGTTGGTCGCCGGATTTACAGCGGTTTGAAACTCATTGCACAAAGGACATAAAAAACGGAAAAAACCATCCCTGACCTTGGACGGGATTTGCAAATGGTCCCTGATCAGCATATCCACAGGGATATTGTTCCTCAGTTCAAATAATTCCCGGGATGGAAATCTGTTCTTCATGGGGCATCTCCTTTTTCAAATTCCAGATGCTTTGTTATATCACCAGCCACTACCGGCTGTCAGTTGCCTCTTGAACTGATATTGGGATTAGTCTATGAATATTGCTTTAATTATCAATGAGTTAACTCCATGATGTCTCTTAAAATCAAAATCGGATTAGTCTGTCAGAATCTTATTACATTACAATGGGTTACTTCAATCATGCCTCTTGAAATCGACCTTGGATTAGTTTGTATATTGGCAGAAGAAATTTCATGGAAACCCACGGATTCTGTCAGTGGTATGATTGATAACCTGGGTAATCAGATATTGGATAATGACAGCCGGTTTGAGTCCGTATTCTGTTACGATCACTTCAATTGGCAGAACAGGTTTTGTCTGTTTTTTAGCTGAAATTACTGAAGATATAGCAGACGTTTGTTGAACAGCAGCGTCTTCAAGTTTTTTTGCCAGGTAATTATTTTTGTAGATGGCTTTGTTTTTTCTGTTCCATTCTTTACATTGCCTTCGGTGGCGTTCTTTTTGGCATGCCGGACTGCATGTTTTCTGTCGTCCCTTTTGCCTTACATTCGAAAGAAACCATTTTCGGCAAATGGAGCAAGGGCGTTTTTCACGTAAATTCTTTGCCATTAATTTTTCTCCAAGATTCAAATCAGGGAGAATATATATACCAAATTTTATAGAGAATTGGCGGCGGGATAAGCTGGGTATGATTTATTGACTTGATTGGCGGGATAAGCGGCGGGATATCTGCCCGTTACAGTATTTTGTCATTCATTCGGACATACAGCGTTACACTATTTGAATCTTAGCATCAGCTTGTCAAGCATATATTAATAATATAAAGTCCCACCCAACATATAACTCTGGTTACTTTGAATAGTCTGAATACTGGCTTTTAAAACATTTGGGATATTAGATAAGAGAGCCGCACCTGGAAAAACGATAAAATTGATATAGTTATTAAGCTTTGTTATGCTTGCCTAACTTTTTATCGAAACACATTGCTTACTTTTAATGCCGGGCTGCCAGGCTTCTAAGCGGCACGGTTACTTTGAAACAACTGGATAAACTCAGGGAGACTGTTTTCTTTATCAAACCACCAAACTGCCTGGTTTGGTACAATAAGGTAAGAAAGTATTTTGGCAGCCGGCGGTTTGGATGGAAGTTTTCATTTAATAAGTGTCCCTTAAATATTCGATTCTTGCAATTCAGCTGCGAAGCCGGCTTGTACCTTGGCAAAATAAGCCATAAATGCTTCATGGGATTTGCTCTCGTGTGACATTATGAGACCTGCCACTTTGTGGTATGTTTTGTAACGCATATGTTTGGGACGAAGGCCGATATTTTTCGGACCGTTCTCAGATTGTTTGAGCTTGTCCCGCCATAATTTTTCTGCAGCATAAGAATTCCTGCTGTGCTTGTTGAGCCGCTGCACTCGATATCCGAGGTTGTTGCATAGGCGGCAGGAGAATGTGCCGTCAGATCCAAGGTAAAGCTGTTTTCTTTTAGTTCCGCACTCTGAGCACAAGAGATATTGCCTGATGTATTTTTTAAAACAAGGAGTTGAAATGATTTTTATATCCTGTTCCCTGTATTTGCCTTTATAAATAAAACTAAGTGCTAAGGATTCTTTTTCAACAGCAACTTTTATGGTTATGATATTTTGAGAATTGGCTGAATATGAAATGTCTAAGCAATTACCGGGCTTGAAGCCTTCATGCTTCTTCAGATTTGTTAAATCCAGAGATATTGCGTTTTCAATAATTTCTTTAACTTCACCTGCCCAGTAACGTCTTCCGGATCCTATGCCTCCCATATTGGGCTCCTTATTTTGATCATACTCATGATGGGTTTTTTATGACGTAAAATATTTTTAGATTGCTGGTTGCCAACTATTTCCAACTTTTAAAAAAAAGTTGGCATACCTAACGATCTGTTTTTACAATTTTTTTTGTTAGTTCAGCCAACTTTACCAACTTTTCAAGAAACAATATCATCTATATAATAAATTTATTTTTATTACATAATTAAAAAACATTTTATATATAAAAACTTTCAAGTAAAAAGTTGGTAAAGTTGGCTGAACACATATTATTTCCTACAAATTCAAACATTTACCAGTGCCAACTATTTTTAAAAGTTGGAAATAGTTGGCACTGGTAGTTAATAGTTGGCAAAACATCAATTAGATTCACTCTCCAAACTTTTATAATTACCATGCGAATCCTCAGTAACTATCAATATTTCCGTGTTTACAGCCTTTTCCCTGAGGGCAATACCCGCAAACGATCTTTTGCCATCAACTTTAATTTCTTTCAATTTTACTTTTGCCCGTTCATAAAAGGTGTTACGCCCCACAGGATGAACACCTGCATTGTCTCGGGCCCATATCGAATACGCTTTATACAAAGTTTGTTTATAAATTGCTTCCTCTTCTATATATTCAACCGCCTCATCATCATTCAAAAAAGTGAACACACTGTCACTGACATTCCTCCATTTCCTCATTTGTTCCGTGTGCTGTTTTGTCTTTGACAACTCGAAATTATTTTTGATAAGACGCTCAACTCCTTTTAAACCCCAAGCCAGGAATTGGTCCATTTCATTTTCAGCAATCTTTTTGCCCAATCGCCGTATTTTCATTGCAGGGGGTACTTTCTTCTGATAATAAATTATCTTCCATCGCCTGTAGAAGCAGTCACTGTGATCGTTCGTCATTGGAAAAGCGTTAGCAGAAAAAATGTGCCCTGCTTGTGGTAAAAATTCAAACGGATTAAGATAAAGTGGCCTGGCCGTCAAAAGAGTATCCGCCGACACTATGTCTTTAAAATCTGATTTGATTGGCTTCGTAACATCTACTTCACCAATGATATTAATTATTTTTCCTGACAACATAGCTTTAAAAGAATCCTCATTCATTTTATCCGGTTTTATCGAGCATCGAGAGTCTGGATGAAAAGCATGACTGAGAAGATCAAGCACAACACTTTTGCCGTTATCCCCTGAACCCAACAACAACACTGCTTTTTGCAATGAGCACATACACCCAGTCAGTAAAGCCCCAACTGCCTCTTGTAATAGCAATTGCTGTGATTCATCCAGAGCGTAATCCAAATAATTCTGGAACATCGGTGCCTTTTCAGGACAATAGGCTTTTGCCGGGTCAGTCTCTAATTTCCATCTTGCCCTCAGTTCTGCTGTATAACTTAAAACATCAACACCATTTTCTGTAATTTTATAAAATTTACTTGCTGCTGGTAAGCCATAGGGTGCATCACTAAAAAATTTTTCATCAACTTTAGAATAATACATCAGGCGCGTTGCCGCTTTGTAATCTGGTCCTTTTTTATAATTTTTTAAGCCGGTGTATTCTCGTGCACTTTCAATTTCTACTCTTCCAAAACCATATTTTTCGTACAAACCATTTGTGCTATCTCCATACAACCACAAAGAATCTTCAGCTCCAACAACCTCCTGAAACTGCAGTTCAAGATTTCCAATAAAATTATCAGCGATTTCAATGTGTGTTGCATCTTCCCGGAGAACAGCTTTGCCCATGCAACTACCATTTGGATGAGTATTATTTTGAGCGAGAAGGGTTTCTATAGTCTTTTTGGGAATTTTTAAGTCTTTTTTACAAACATCCTTGAAAGCATGCAACTTAAGAGGGGCGAATTCTTGATTGTTTAATATTTCTTCAACAACCGGAATAGCCGCTAAGATATTTATACTACCGTCCTCAATTTTGGACGCTATTTGCTGTATATGACAGATTGCATCCTCGATGTCCCAGTTGTATTTTTGAAGGGAGTCCCCTTTCGCCGGCTCATCATTTACAGATTCAGCATGAAGGATATATTTAATACCGCCATGAACAAATGAATTATAACAAGGACTCTCATCAGCTTTATTAGCATAGAGCTTACCCTTGCACTTGCCCAATTCAGGTTCTTGCGGATCAGCACCCGTTGCTTGATCATATTTTTCAAGATTCTTCAGTACCTCTCGAACGGATACTGTTCCGTATATATCAAATATCAAAACATCATCCGGGTATAAACGTTGGTATTCGCCATCTTCACGCCTTGCACGAACAGTTTTCTTGGCGTCCTCAATAGAAAGGTTTGAACCATTCTCTTTTGCAACCTTAACAAGCTTAGGAGCCTCAAGTTCTATATATTTTTCAACAATCTTCTTCTGATCAGGTTCAGCCTTAATCTTTTCAGCCTGCACTAATACTTCAAGTTTATTGAGTTCATTTAAGTCCAGAGAAGACATTAGTTTGGTATCCATTAACATGATGCACCTCCCGGGATATATAGCGGATCAGGTCGTCGCTGGACCATGCCTGGACCCACCAGCTTTGCCCCTGCCACAAAATCAAAGCGTTCCGGACTGAATACTTTATCATCAAAAATAGTTCTCGGCAGCAATGATCCTGAGCGTGAGATCTTGATGTATCCATGGCCGGCAAGCCACAAACGATGGAATAATGCCTCAGCGAAGCGCGGCAGGTCTGTTCCATTTTTTACAAGAAAGTAAAGATGAAATCCTGCTCCCTTACCACGGAGCTCAGTATTGCCATGGTATATGCAGCTTGAAGTTGAATAAGTTAATACTTTGGGTATGGCTGCGAACCCAGGGCAGACTGAATCAATAATTTTAATAACTTCCTGATAATCACGTACCGGCTGACCGTCTTCTGGATCATGGTCGATCATAGCTAATGTTGCACCATCGGAGTAATGGAAATAGTCTTTTGATCGTGGGATTGCTTCCGACTTGTTTTTAAAGTTTTTCAAGATAGTAATCTTTGTTTTTTCAAACTCACAGATGCCGTGTCCAATAGCCCGGTTAATACCCAGTCCCATTAGATACTCTGGAAACCCAGGCAATGTCATGGGTAGTTTTCTTGCAGTACCGCTCTTCATTGTGATTGGGTCTGGATACTTTCTTATTTTCCCTTCGGAGTCCATGCCAATTTCCTTGGTAAGGATTCCGTTATCCGTGGTATATTCTGTAATCTGGAAGGTTTCATCTGTTTGTACTCCTTGATAATTATTCATTCAACCCCCCCCATTTTTTCTTTTTTCTTTTAACCATGCAATTATTTCTACTATATCAAATCTCACGTATCTTCCTATTTTATAGCGTGGAATAGATCCCTCGCCATTTTGCCGGGTCATCGAATAAATTTTAGATTTTGGAACGTTCATAAAACTTGCAAGTTGATCTACATCCAAAAGCTGATTAATATTATTCTTACCGTGTGTTATAGGAGAAGCTGAGTCCTGATTTATAGAATTTGTTTCTATAATTGATTTGCCCATAAACGATTCCTTTTATTACAGGTAAAAAAAGCCATTACTAAACATCAGTAATGGCTAACCTTAAAGGAATCTGCTTGGACAATCTACTGATATAACGACGAAATATTGCATGATACGTCGTTATGTTAAACAAATCGTCGTTATGTTTATTTTTTTATCACTATTGGAATTCCTAAAATTTCTTCAGCTTTTTCTAAATATTTTTTTTTAGCTGAATATGACGTCGGCAATTCTCTCTTCACAAAATATAATTCCAGGGTTTTTTTAGAAATAATATAACCTGACTCTATTGAACTACTATTTCGTTTGATAAACGTTGCAAGATTTTGAATCTTCAGCGCTCTATTTTCTGTAGAACCTTTTACTGATTGAGTATTAATCCTTGATTTTTCGATCTTCTCATACATAAAACCTTTGGCAGCCATGGTATCACGTTGAATATTATTGGTCAGTTGAGATAAATAAAAAAATGGACTCTCTTTAATTTGAAAATTATTTGCTTCGGGGCTATCTATCAGCTTAGCAAATATGCTGTAACAAAAATTTATTATCCTGATAACTTTACCATACAATTTCAGGATTTTTTGTTCATAAAAATTTCCATGATAATTACCAGCAGCGATTAAGATATTGCCATGATTAAAATTAGTTTCGATCTCAATTTTTCTTTTCTGATACAAATCTTTTGCTCCGATATTATGCCCTTCATTAGCTTGTAATTGTGAAATAAAATCTAAACAATCGGATAAACTATTTTTGAGTTCATGTATACTTGCATTATTTAAATTTGAATTATTGTACCTGCCAGTTTCACTATTTTTAATTCTTAGCAAAAACTGAGATTCGCGTTCCTTTGTAACCTTGGAAAAAGGTTTCAACTTTTCTTTTGGGTCTTCCAATAATTGGGAGTGGAGAATAAGCTCTTCTATATCAATTATTATAAGGCCATTTATTCTAAGTTGATTTTGTAAACCCCAAAAAAAACCTTTTTTTACGTCCATGTGTGACCTCCAATATTTCTATCTTTAATTTGGTCTCCATTTGGTCTCCATAATAACCAATATCAGTGGATAATAGTATCAACTAATACAAAATGAAAACTTTCAACAGTAATAATAACATACATATATAGAGAATATTGAATAACAATAAAAAAAGCTGTGAAATGCTCTTTTTAGATCGACACGGTAGAAGTCAGCGGTTCAAGTCCGCTCGTGCCTACCATGAAAAACACAAGGATTTAACTTGAATAAGGTTAAATCCTTTTTTAGTTTTATATTCATAAACAAAACCTATAAGGTATGGA
>Ga0233437_1003198_pt1 | contig 22144 bp, 19 predicted proteins | sample SI_122_August201_FD_182714 | JGI IMG/M metagenome (GOLD analysis project Ga0233437, IMG submission 182714) | Seawater microbial communities from Saanich Inlet, British Columbia, Canada - SI_122_August2016_200_MG | ecosystem: Environmental > Aquatic > Marine > Inlet | place: Canada: British...
TGTTGAGCTACAAGTATAGAGGTACTGACCCTTTGCATAGGGATAATGTTGGATTGCGGTCTTTGATGAAAAATCAAATTCCGTTGGTATACTTTCATGGGATAGTCCCTAATAGGTACTTGGCTGTCTGGCCAGCCTTCATTGTTGGTGAAAAACCTAATAGCTTGTCATTTCAGGTTGCGATTGAGGATATGGGCATGCTTGCTCAGTCTGCAATTAGCGAAATTGCTGAAAGTGACTTGGCAAGAAGAACATATTTAACAACTACCGTGAAACACCGTCTTCATCAACGGAACTTTAGAGAAAAAGTATTGCACGCATACCGAGATAGTTGTGCAATTTGTCGTCTTAAGCATAGAGAACTCTTGGACGCAGCCCACATTATTCCTGACAACGAGCCAGACGGACATCCAATTGTATCAAACGGTTTATCACTCTGCAAACTTCACCATTCAGCCTTCGATTCATTTATTATCGGAATATCCCCTGATTATAAAGTTATTGTGAGAGGGGATATTCTAGAAGAGACAGATGGTCCGGTACTGCAATATGCCCTGAAAAACTTGCACGAATCATCATTGATATTGCCATCCTCGGTTAGGGAGAGACCCAATCGCGATAATCTTGCCTGGCGCTTTGACAGGTTTAAGGCAGTTGGCTAAAAGCATAGAGCTGACTCACACGTAAGGGAGAAATCCCAAATAACTATGACCTATAAACAACTCTACGAATTCATAAAAACCAGAATGCGCATGTCGCATATCTATCAGCCTGTCATGCTGAAACGCTTGCTTGAGGCTGGAGGCATCTCTCATCAAACGGATATCGCTAGAGCCATCCTGCAGTATGATCAATCCCAGCTTGAGTACTACGTTAAAGTCACAAACAACATGGTTGGGCGAGTTCTCAGGAATCATGGGATTGTAGAAAAAGAAGGCACGCGGTATAGTCTGGCAGGGTTTGATGAACTTACTAAGAGCCAAGTGGCAGAGCTGATTGCACTGTGCGATCAGAGAATCGGTGAGTATATAGGTCAACGTGGAGATCAAATCTGGGCTCACCGAGATCATGCCGAGGGATACATAAGTGGGACTATCCGCTATGAAGTCCTAAAGCGAGCAAGGTATAGATGTGAACTCTGCGGCATCTCCGCACACCTCAAGGCACTTGAAGTTGATCATATTATCCCAAGGAATAATGGTGGCAGCGATGATATCAGTAACTTCCAGGCTTTATGCTACAGCTGCAACGCCATGAAACGGGATCGCGATGACACGGATTTCCGCGGACTCCAAGAATCATATGATCATCGCGAAGATGGATGTCTGTTTTGCGAAATAGATAAAAAACGGATCATTGCTGAGAATGAGCTCAGCTATGCGATTCGAGATATATTCCCAGTTACAGATTTTCATACCCTGATCATTCCCAAAAGACACGTCCATGATTATTTCGGGCTCGCTCAGCCAGAGGTCAATTCTACTAATTCGCTTATAGCTGGATTAAAGAGGGAACTTGAGCTGAGCGACAAGCTCATCACGGGATTCAATATTGGTATGAATAATGGGCAGTCTGCTGGACAAACGATCTTTCATTGCCATATTCACTTGGTTCCTCGTCGGGATGGGGATGTTGAGAACCCTAGAGGCGGGATAAGACATTTTATCTCAGGGAAGGGGTTCTATTAAAATGCCCGGTGAACCGTCTCTGATCTGGGGAGCTATTATTTGGCTCTTGGTCTTGAAACAACGATGAATTACCTGTCCCACTTTAGTACCGCTATCATGCTAGACCCTCCATAGACCCTAATTGAACCTGTGGGTTTATTGGAATACCCTGCAAACTGCCCTATATTTGGGGATGTACATAACAGATGGACAATTGAACATCCCTTTTAGAGGAGGATTGATACAATTATCGAGCAAAGCGAGGCTGTTTCGGGAAGCAGCTCAAGCCTAAGACGTTATACGTATTATATACTATGGGTGGGAGAATGATTGTCCTTCACAAAAACAAGATGATTGGACTTCCCCTGGTTTAGTAGACACCTGCTAAGGATAATTCTATGCAAGCAGGAGGAAGTAACGAGAATAAGCGCAGGTCATTACAGCCAAGTGATCAAGATTTGAAAGAAGGGCACAACATTGCATCCCTTAATCATAGGAGAATAATCTAGTGGAAAGTATTTTTCATATTAACCAAGCGAACGAAACGGGGCTGTTTAAGCTCGATGACATAGACCTGAAGTCAGCAGTTGACATATGCAAGGCGCTCTCTCAGCCAATTCTATATCTTACCGATGAAAATTTGTCGGAAGAGGCTTTGAAATTACTTGCAACGAAGACCGGGATTGACTCAAAAAAACTCAGTGACGGAAGTGTCTCCCCTGAAAAGTGGGATGAACTAATGCAGGAAGCAAACGAGCTAGGCGAGTCACTGCTATATATTGATAGAAAACCAGCTAGTATCGAAGACCTCCAGTTGATTGCTTTCGAGGCTAGAAAGAACCTGGGTGTTCGCCATCTAATAATACAGGATATGGCTGCAAGCGATAAACTTGAAGCTGCGGCTACGGAAACGGGTACACTAATTATTATAAAAGGCTAAAGCATGACTAGCGAAAAAAAGAATATGCCAGAAAAAATTCAGGTGGAGGATATTCTAAAATTATTGGATGATGAATTCGGAGCATTGGCTAAACGGTTTCAGTTCCACAACATACCTTTAAATCAGGCTCGTGATTGGAAAGACAAGAACGTGGCAATGCCTGGGGTATATGTTTTCTGGACGAGGGATTATGGTATAATACGTGTTGGACGATCTTATGACAATACAAGAAAACGAGCACTCACACACTTACCAGCAAATACTGGTGGTATGGTAAGCATGTTGAAGGGCGATGATTCTGACAGGCTTCTTCTTTTCAATTCTGATGTAAAAGAAAACCGCCACTGGATTGCAGCCCTAGAAATCTATTTTGAAAGAGTATTGATTCCCAAGGTACCACCCGGAAGAAGGTAATTTTCACTAACAAGAAGTTCATTGTTTGGATTGAAAACTAGAGAATAACAAGACCACCTCAATCACGAGGGGACTTTTTCCTTTTCAGCCTTTAACAAAATTTCCAACACTCCAACCATCTCTTCCACAAATTACGATCCAAAATGTCGATGTATTGTTATTTGCACACCGTCCGGGAATCGAACCTAGAACCAATTCATTAAGATTTTTCTGACTATGTTATATAGCTAACTGTTGATCAATTGGTTCAAAGCTTTGCTAATATTTGGCTAGCTAAGAAAAAAATGCGAGGGGAACGACATTAGATGTCTCTTTAAACCCTATGTTCACGATTCTGGAAGTGAGAATCAAAACATGGGAAAAAAGAGTAAAGCAAAACAGAAAGCTTCAAAATCAATAACACATGTCCAAGAAGCTTTAGATCAATATTTTATAGATATGGATCAAGTCCAGAATGATCCGATATTTGGGATTAACCCGGAATCAGGATACAAATTCATTGATCAGTTACTTTGTGGAAAAAACGCACCTCGCTTTTCTATTATCTCTGTTCCTGAAAATTACTGGACCACCGCTCTTGGAGTTTCAATCATAGCAGCGTTAACCGGTCAGTTTAATCGATCAATTGGCTATTTCTCATTGAACATTTCCAGTTCATATTTCACAGGTGTTCTGTTAAGTATTGTGGCTGATGTTGATCCTTATTTGATGAGATCTGGTAGATTGCCAAGTGAACGTTGGCCTGATTTAGCTACGGCCAGCAGAGACCTTGTTGCAGCAGATTTGTATATTGATGATACTCACCCTCTCACTGTGAAAGCTTTTCGTAGACAGGCACTAAAGATGATAAAGAAGTCGAAAATTGATCTGTTCGTGATTGATAATCTTCAATTTATTCTCTGTAAGAAACCTTTTAAAAACAAGGCTCGAAACTACCAAAAGATCTGTCAATCATTGAAAGATATATCAGAAGAATTGAGTGTGTCAATCCTGCTTATGTCGGAATTCTCAGGTAAAGTTGATCCGGATGATATTGATGTTACAAATGACTGCCGATCGCTACCATTCCTGCAAGATTTCGGAAAGATACCAGATGCTGAACTTTGCTTGATACCAGGGGAGCGGGATGGTAATTATCGTGCTTATAACCTTCATATCTGCCGAAATCGTGAGGGTATTACGGGGACGGTTAAGTTGAAGCAGAACCTGATCAATAGTGGATTCAAGGACAGTAAATCCTAATTCGTCTGATCTGAGATTTATGTAAAACCAATCCTACTCATATTATTCTGCTGTGAAATTTCACACTCGATGAAACAATATTTATCAAGATCCCTCTGCTTAAGAATTCGGTTATTACTTATTCTGGATGCTGCTTCAGTTGCGGCGTTCTGCACAATAATTTGGATCTGTCCACCAGTTAACTCATAAGTCTTTGCCAATTCGGTGAAGCTAATATCATCTACTCCTGGAATGGAACCAGGTAAGTGGAGCCGCCATAACTGTTCACGTTCAATGGCACCTGGTATTGGTAGCTCTAGTTTGAGATGGAATCTGCGACTAAAAGCGGTATCAAGATTATCTCGAAGATTTGTCGTAGCAATCATAACCCCTTTCAATCTTTCAAATGCTTCCAGGAAAAGATTTTTCATCGTGTTGTGCATTGCATCTACAGCAGAGTCTGTGTTTTCGAGTCGCTGACTCAGGAATTGATCCGCTTCGTTAAACAGCAATACTGGTGGATTTTCAACTCTTCTCACTATTCGTTCGAAAGTTGCAAACATTCTGTTGACATTACGCTCGCTCTCTCCAACCCATCTGCTCTGTATTCGAGCCATGTCTGTAATGATCAATTTCTTCCCTAAAGCATTGGCAATCGATCCAGCAGCGAAGGTTTTACCGGTTCCTGATGGACCATGGAATAATATTAACAAGCCCGGTTCTGATGATTGCTCATTGTTACCACTGAGCTCTGCTGCTCCTTTATAAAGATTCCATTCCTGCAGGGTAGTATCCACATTATGATGATACTTTTGAATAGATGTATGTATTGTTTGTTTTAGATCAGGATCCAAAATGAGTTCATCCAATGTTTGGGTTGGGTCGAGAAGTGTGAAGAAACTATCATCTTTTAATATTTCCTTCAGTCTCTCATCATCATCAACAGCCTTTTGCATAACTATTCTACGAGTGATATCCGGCATAACCCTGATATCATTTGAGCTAGTGGCGAAAACAGTCTCCAAAGGAACTTCTATGAGTCCATTCTGCACCAATCTCCCTTCAGCATTCAAAAATGCTCTATTCCGATACATATCTTGATGTGACTGACTGATGATTTTCAAAACGTCCTCCTGATCAGCCGTGCGCTCGTCCAGATCTGTTTTTACTAGATACATAAGGATGGTAGCATCCTCCTCTTCCAGTGCATATTCCTCGATTAGATTATTTAGTGGCAAATTGATTTTTGTGATTGATAGTCGTTGCTTAATTCGAGATTTCCACTTCATAGCTGCAACCATATCGTTGGCAACATCCATCTCAATTCGACGTCCCTGCCTGCGAGCATTGAATTCATAAAAATTCAATTCATCTAAAGAGGATAAATAGGCGAACCAATCATCCAGGTATTCATCATTTGAGGAATAGGGTTTATCCAGGTTTGCTTCTGCTTGGCTTCGTTCATCTAAAAGAAAAGCCAAGAAGTTCTCGTTAAAAGCAATCTTCTCTTTTAGAAGAAGTTGTCGGTTGTGACTGAAGGGAGTTGGTTTTCTTGATCTCGAGTTACGATTGGGTGATCTTACAACTTTTGAAGTCGAATCAAGGACTTGGTTATCTAAGAGATCAACTAAGAGTTGTAAGTGTGCAATTCGATCTGGCATGGGACCAAAGATGACCCTCAGAACATCCAGTGATGCAAATTGTTGTTTCTCCTCTTCGATGAGCTCATGCCACATATATCCTAGAATAATCATGTCGATCCAATTGAACGAGTAGTTGAATACAGAAAATTGCGGTAGCAAGAGTTTGGCTTCCCGCCTAACCCTCGTGTAATGGGTGGATCTATATGGATTGAGTGGCTTGTCGTTCAACTCATTTCGAATTGCCCCTACTTGTGCACCCAAGTTATGTAAAGTGTTAGTTAGTTTTGCTTGTGATATCATTCTCTTCTCCTGTTAGTATCAGGAAAAGGATAATATTCAATGCGTCAACTGGTGTCGCTCCAGATGGATTTAGATCAATTTTTCTAGAACTCGATGTATTTCAACCATAGCATAAGTATCCTGGCCGCAATAGGTGAGTAGATCTTTTCGGAGCTGGTTTTTCTCTTCAGGATTGTCTGTATTAATCATTTTGTTCCACCCTGCCTGAGCTTCAGTACCTCCGCTTACATTGAGGTCTTCATATGAAAGGTCCGGTACTAGCACTGGCAATACGGATTTAATACTGGCAGATCCATGAAATTGGTAATCGATATAGTGATTTCGAAAAATTGGCAATTGATCCCAAAATCTATCAATCATTGCTGCGAGATCGGTTTTAAGCGAAGGTATCCATTGTGCGAGGTTTTTAACGAAGCGTATTTCGAAAGGAGCATTGTAGGCTATTATGCTACCAACAGGTCCTATTGCAGATACCATAGCTTGAGCAACAGATTCCCGAGGATCACTCAGATCATCGTGCAAGTATTCCACATGAGTTACTTCACCTTCCGCTGTCAGGACATGACAACTGAATTGAAAAGGAAACTGTTCAAAAGGTCGCATGCCATCAAACCTGGGTATTGCGGGACCATCCGTTTCAAAATCAAGGAAATACAGCGGGTATTCAAGTTTCTCTAGCTCATTACGAATTGCTCTGCTGTTAACATGGGGTGTTTGGGTTCGGTAACTTTGCACATATTTCAGCTGTCTTTCATTTAGGGTAGCCTCATTGACATCATCAAGATCCAATAAGTCATTCTTAATGAACTCTGTTTTTGCACTCCACCTTGCTCCAGGAAGGGTAAAAATAGAATATTCAGGGACATGTTTCCAGCAGTAAGCAATAAATGGGCATTCATAGGGTGATCCACAGTGTTCCCCAATCTCGCGAACCGGTTCAGTGGATTCCTCAAGAGTTTTAAGGAATTCTGCTGCCTTGGAGGGAATCCATTTTTGGGTAGCAATTACATCATCACTGATATCTTCAATTTCAAAAAGGGTATCTAAATCAGGATATACACATTGGTTATCAATATGCATAAGATGGGAACTTGCTATTGTTAACCCACATCCCTCAAGAACATGTTTTTGGACGGCTACATCAATAACATGTTCAGGTTTTACTCTGGTTGTAGATTTTACCTCAATGAGCTGCCAGGATCCCGAATCTTCTAGAACCATCACATCAGGTCTTACCAGAATATCATCATGTACAAAACACCCCTCGAATAGAATTGAGATGCCAGAATCCAATGCTTTTTGTGTTTGGGCTATAGCTTCTGGAATATGAAAATGATCAGCTTCAATCTCGACCCCACCAGGAAATTGCTCTTGCGCTAATTCACCAACACGAGTTCCTTGATCGAGGATACGTTGGGTTGACTCTGAATAGGGAGCCATGAAGTCCCGATGGTGTTTCTCGAGCCACAGCTTCTTTTGACATTGGTATCCACTAAGAAAACGACTTTTTGATAGATTGTGTGTTCTACTCATTTGTATTCCCAATTTCATACACTTTTTGCATTGCCAGGATTCGTTCCACCACCGCATCCTGCAGTTGCTGAGGTGCAATCACTTGTACATAGCTACTCCATCCTAGAATCCATGAAATAAGTTCAGGGGTTAGGCCAACATCCATTCCTAAAAGGAGATCTCCCTTTTGATTAGTCTCGATGTTTTGACTGGGATGCCATATACGTCCCTCGATATGATGCTTAATTGATTTCTCGAATTTTAGGTTTACATGTTTAATCTCAGCTGAAAACAGACCGAATTTCCCGTCCCAAAATTTTTGGGCATCAAATCTCGGATTATCAGGGAAGCGTTCATCCTGGACTCTGAGTTTTTTAATTCGTTGGATTGCAAGTAGCAGGAAATTGTCAAAACGGCGGATATAGCCAATGACATAAAGACCGCCTGAATAATAAACAAGGCGATGTGGCTCATATTTGAAATCCTTCTGCTTGTCTTCATCTGCATTATAATAATTGATAAGACAGCTTTTTCTCTCCAGGATAGCTGTTATGAGGTTCTCAATTATGCCATTCAACTTTGAATAATCATACATCCCCGCACTATAATTTTCATAAAGCTGATTCGGATCGATTTCTTCTGTTTTCAAGAACACATCATCAGGAACGATTTGTTCAATTTTTTCAAGGAGCGAATCGATTTGATTCGATAGAGTTGTGTTCCGAAAGACTTTTAAGTTCTCCCGGAGGATATATGAGGTCAGATATTCGTTCAGGCCCAATGTTCTTGGCAAGAATGAGCGAAAAGCTGATTCGAGAAACCATTCGTTTTCATTAGCTTTTGTTTTTCGAGAGCGTAAAGGAATTCCGGCTGCTTGTATGCGTTGGAAATCACGTTGAAGTGTGCGAAGGGAAACATCATTATCGAACCGAGATAAAAGAGTCCCTGTTGTTAGTTTTGTTCCGGCACTCAGGCTTTGAATGATTCGCAGAATACGTTCTATTTGTGTTAATTCGGGCATCAGTATTAAAATATTATGTAAAGAGTCAAATCGTGACGTATTAACTTACAATTTATCCAGTACTGCGAAAGTTAATTCGCTTGTGCTTTTGTCAATGGCAATGGATATTTAGTTCAAATTAAGGAGGGAAACATTATGGGGTTATCATACTTAGGTGGAGATTCTTGGAACGAAATCACCAGGGAAGAGAGGTTTTTTTGCCTACAGCTCTATAATCACATCAAAATTTCAGGAATAAAAGGATTTGTCCAGTTACTTATAGATTCTGGCCTAGATATTCCATTGGAAACAAATTGGGAGATTGGATACGAGGTCTGTTTTTATAGAGATGTGTTATTCTCAAGAAATAAACCTGTTCAGTCACGTTTTCAAAAACGTACTTTTGATCTTTGCTTGATGTCAGACGAAGCCATCGTTGTGATAGAAGCAAAAGCAGCTGAGGGTTTTAAATCTGATCAATTGAAATCAATATCAGCCGATACAAGAGAGATAAACAGACTAACAAAAGTTAGCAATATCAAAACTATTGCGATTCACTCAAGCATCTATCAGCCCAGGGAAACTACTAAGCAATATTTTGATATGAGTCTTTCATGGAAAACGCTATCAAAATTCTATAATAGTGATCCAATTCTTGCGAGAGCTGATGCGATATATAGACACAAAAAGACCAAAGAATATAAGCGGGGTCAAAACTCTGGGTAATGAAAGTATTTGTCATTAAGAAAATAGCATTATACAGTAATTAATTAGGGAAAAAGGAGACGGGTGATGATAATAGGCTATGGAGAAGATTCGCTAACGTATCATGTATTAACTACTCAGGTGCGACAATTTTTGGAAAATGTCCATGCCCCTAATGTGTTATTAAATGATGTGATATTTTTCTATCGTCCTAGTTTTGGTCGAAAAACAAATATTGGGGAATTTGATGCTATTATTGGTACACAAACACATATCTATTTGATTGAAAGCAAATGGCATGAATCAAACGAGGTGAGAAGGAGAGCAGAAGAAGTCATTCTGGATGTTCCTCAGGTCAGAAGGCATAGACGATTCTCATCTCTAATAAATCTATGGCAGACTCACGAAATGGAAAGTTGGGATGATCTTCTCGAGTTAGAGGATGATATTATCGTCGATGGAAAAATCTATGATTGGAAAATACCTGCATCTAACAGCAAATTGGCAGCTAATATTCAATCGGTGATAGTAACACTTCTTAATCATGCCCCAAATGCTATAATTAAGAATATTATTCTTCTCATCCATCCCGAAAATATAAATTTATTTCCGAACACACCTGCAGACGCTCAGCCGACTACACAGGAAGATTTAGAATTTGAGTTGGTGAAAATGACCTATACTGCCATGGAGTTTGACGGCATTCCGAATCAAAATCGATTTTTTCTTTTCTGACGACACGAGTTGACGTATTAGATGTAATATTTCGGGAAAGGAGAATTTAATGCATAAAAATGAATTAGAGAAATTGGACTACAGAAAGAATCTCATTGCAGATAAAAACAATCCAATTCTAATCCAAAAAGCTTGGCGAGATTTTTATTCAGGCGGCAGTTCATACGGAAATTCACTAGTTGGAAAAGCCTATTTGGGAGTAGAACATGGAGAAGATGCTCTCACATGGAATGTTTTCAGGTCTTTACAATTACATGGCCCCAAGGGACTTCGCGTTATTGAAAAAACTTTCGGTCTTGATACCATTGAAGGCCTATTGTTTTGGGGCTGTGACGTTGAATCTGGATCAAACTCTCAACAATGGTTAAATGCCACAATCAGATATATTGATGGGGGGATAAAAGGACCAGTAACAGAACCTGACATGGTTATAATTACAAAATCACAGGTAGTATTTGTAGAGTGTAAATTAAAACGACATGATTTAACAAGTCCATGGAAAGCGAGTTCAGATGGATCAAAACACAGATACAGAAGATATATTGATACTTTTGGTTATACATCCCTCGATGATTTGGGCTCATGGAAAAATGTTTATCAGCTCATCAGGAATTATGTATACGCTTGTGAGTTAGCCGCAGAACTTGACAAAAGCCCACAAGTGATTCCTCTTATTCGGGAGGAAGACATCCCATTCTGGGAACCCTTTTATATCGAGTTACAAAGTCGGGAACCCAGCATTTTTAACCAAATTTATTCTTGGCAGGATTTTATGCCGCATCTATCAAATGATCGATTCAAAGTGACTAAACAAAAACTAGAGAATACCTTGGCAGCATCGTTTTAGGATATATGTAATAGAGGTTTATTGACTTTTTTAATATCTAATTGAAGGGGTACGAATGCTAACAGCTAAGAATCTCCAGAATAATTATAAAGATATCTTTAAGAAAGTGTCCTATCCAGAATGGGCATATCAAATTCTCCCATCAATCCCGCTAATCGGTGAGAAATATCATGAGAGTACAACGAAATGTCTTGTGTACGCAAGTGCTGAAAACCTTAGGTACATAGATGTAGAACATGAAAAAGGTAATGTTTGTGATATTGAGAGGCTTGGAGATCGGCAATTAAACCGTCATGTAATCCCCCCTAAAAATAGTGCCATTGATAAATAGAGAGAATCAGTTAAACTTAAAGCTGATGAAGGAGAATTATCAATGCGCAAGAGTCGTTATACAGAAAGCCAGATCATCCGGATCCTGAAGGAAGTTGAAGGTGGCCGTGCTGTTAAAGAGGTCTGCCGCGAATATGGTGTAGCTGATGCCACATACTACAATTGGAAATCTAAGTATGGAGGCATGGAAGCTTCAGACATTCGAAAACTTAAAGAGTTAGACGATGAGAATCGTCGTTTGAAGCGATTATATGCCAATCTGAGCCTGGAACATGACGCATTGAAGGATGTGATCGCAAAAAAGCTCTAAAGCCGGTTGAGAAGCGTCCTATGGTTGAATATCTGATAAATGAGCATGAACTGAGTGAACGAGCAGCCTGTCGTGTCATGGGCATATCTCGTACATCATTTAGCTATTCACCTGATCTCACAAAGGATATACCTGTGATCGATGCACTTATTCAACTGGCAGAAGACAAACCAGCCTATGGTTTTGGTCTTATGTATGATATGATCAAGAGACAGGGTAAGCCCTGGAATCATAAGCGAGTGTATCGAGTCTATAAATTATTGAAGCTAAATCTTAGGCGAAAATACAAAAGACGTTTGCCAGCTCGTAACCCTGAGCCATTATCTGTTCCTAAGAAAATTAACCAGTCTTGGTCCATGGATTTCATGAGTGACTCACTATTGGATGGTAGAAAGTTCAGGACCTTTAATGTGGCTGATGATTTTAATCGCGAGGTGCTTGCCATTGAGATTGATTTTAGTCTTCCTGCTCTGAGAGTGATCCGGGTTCTGGATCGTATCGTATCAGAGCGTGGCTATCCGAGAAAGATACGCTCAGACAACGGACCGGAGTTTATCTCGATTGCTTTGGCAGATTGGTCAGAAGAACATGGAGTTATGTTGGACTTCATCGAGCCAGGCAAACCTACTCAGAACTCATTTATTGAACGCTTTAACAGAACCTACAGAACTGAGGTTTTGGATATGTATGTATTTCAATTTCTATCTGAGGTTAAAGAGATCACCAATAAGTGGATAATCGAATATAATGAAGAACGACCACATAGTTCTTTGGGCAAATTAACTCCTAGGGAATATGGGTTGAATAACACAGCTGAAAACTCTAATGTCTACTGGTACTAAAAGGGGTGGGATTACAACACCTCAGGAACTACTAAAAGCGGTACAACTTATAGTACGGTTACTACTAAAATTGGTGATACGTACACTACATCAAAGACTACCTATGGTAATGGTGGTTGGAGTTCTTCCTCCACTCAAAAATTTGGGAATCAGTCTACTACCACATGGAGCGGCTCAAATGGTAATAGTGCCAGAGCAACTACAACTAAAATGGGTAACAATACTTACACAACAGGGTCAACATCTAGAGGGAAGACATGGCAATCTTCAACAACAAAAATTGGAAATACATATTATCGGACCGGTAGCTCTTCAAAATGATACCCGGTACAAGAATTATAAGACTTCGTTGATATAATTCAAATTGTAAGCCTCTAACTATTTGATAGTTAGAGGCTTAATTATTTTAACTATATCTGACGACTTTGATAAATATTACAGAAGTACCATTCCGCAGTCTAGGTTTTGACAGGATTAATTGACGCCACAGCCAGGCAAATAGGGATCTCCCTCACTCATGCTTATTTGCCTATGTCTATACCAAATAGGAAAAATAGTATTTGCTATTCTCCTTGTTTCAAATCTCAGCTACATAGTCAGCGTGTCTACCCACCAATATTTACCAGTCCAGGAAATCTTTTTTTCTAAAAAAAATATAATAAAATGAGAAAAACCATTTTCGTGTCCGTCTAAAGATAATTGAGATGAAAAATATCAAATCAAACCGAAAGGAAAAGAAAATGAAAACAATGAAAATGATCGTAGCCTTAACCCTGGTAATCTCAGCATCAATAATGGCTCAAACCACTAATGGAACATCATCGAATTATGGTGGCAGCACCACATATCACTCGTTTAGTGATGGTACTACTGGAACGTCATCGAATTATGGTGGCAGCACCACATATCATACACTTAGTAATGGAACTACTGGAACTTCCAGCAACTATGGTGGCAGTACTACATATCACTCCTCAAGCAATGGAACTACTGGAAGCACATCAAATTATGGTGGAGGTACAAGTTATTCTTCCTTCAGTAATGGTAATTCAGGGAGTTCAAGCAATTATGGTGGGAGTACAACAACTCATGACTATGATACGTTTTCTGGAACTTCCAGCAATTATGGTGGAAACACTACATACCATTCAATCACGCCAAAAAAGAAGTCCTCAAGTCTCTGGGATGATTAATAGGGTTTATAATTAGCACAATGACTAACTTTCCTCAGAATAAAGAAATGGTCTCCTCTGATTCAGGGGGGATCATCTCTAATTTCATAATATCCTTTGATGGGGAGTCTTCAATCTGGTTGTTTACGATGCGGATGAATGTAAATTCGATAAAAGTGAATCAATCAGAAAACATTCAGGGTGGAGCTTCTAACAAGGACACCAAATTTGCTTCAGCCCTCTGTGCTGAGGATGGAAAAGCCATAGCAGAATTTCAGAATGTGTATTGTGATGAGGTATATTTTGTTGCCTCCAAGCTTAATAATCGAGGCATCAGCCAGGATAGTTGGGAATACCGAACGAAAACTGGCTATACTATTCGGGTAGATGATGATATTGCTGATACCTACCTTTGGTTAATTAAGCAGGCTATTCAGAAGAGTTGCTCCTATGCGGGTAGGACGGGTGCATCTTTTAGTACGTACATTACTACAATATTAAATTCATCATTCACTTTTAAAGACTGGCTGCGATGGAAAACTGGTGATACTGGGTATGTCCCAAAGTGTATTCAAGGTCTCTCTGAAGCTCATGCGGAAATCTTTCTACATCTTCGCAGGAATTTAAGTATTGACCAAATAGCAGAACGGTTATCCATCGCTGAGGAAAAGCTAATTGATATTATCGAAGAAATTAGATCTACTCTTACCAGGGATGGATTGATAGATTTGATCACTCGACATTCAGTTATTTCGATAGACACAGACAAAGATGACGAACTTCATGGGTTCGACGAAGGACAACTCCAGGACGACTCCTCAAAAGATCCTGCTGCAGCTCCAGAGATTCAGGACACAATCGATCTATTAAAGGCACTTATTGCTGATCTCTCTGCGGATGAAAGGCGAACTTTACTCCTTTATTGGAGGGAAAATTTTAGCGTGGATGAAATTTTTCAACTAACGAAGAATGCTCGGGGCTTACTTTTGTTTGAGGGTTTACATTTTAAAACCTCCAAAGAAATTTACCCATTCATTACAAAATTAATTAAGAAAATGGTCATGAATGCCCGAGATCACTTCGCCAATATGGTGGAAGAATATGAGATCGATACCGCTAAATTAAAGACACTATTGAAAGTGTATTTAACAGAGTTCGAGCTAGAGAATATTGAGTAAAGAATGTACGTAAAACATTTAAATACTGAAGAGATGATGGCCCTTTTAGAAGGTTCACTATCGCTTGAGGTAAAATCGGATTATGAGAAGCATATTCATAAGTGTGACAAATGCTTTTTAGAATTTAGCCAATACAGTTTGAGTTATGATGAATTGGAACAGATAAAGTTTGAGGTTACTCCCGACGATCTAATAAAGCGCACAGAGCATGAGTTTTTCCTGATCCCAAAAGATAATAAGATTTCAATATGGAATCGGATCAGAAAATTTATACCTAATGAAAATTCAATACCAATTTGGTCTGTAACTAAAAGAACCGCTGAGTTACTCGCTTTTGGAATAGCTGCGATAATTGTATTTATAATTATTGGGTACAATTCTGAGAATGAACAAGTCTCAACATCCATTGATTTTAAAACTTTTAAGCAAAATTATATGATGAGACCTACTGAGGATATTACTGAAGGTGGTCTTAAAATCTCTGTTATGAGTGATACTCTGAACATTAGTCAGCCCATACAGATCATACGAAAAGTGATGTTTTATGATAGTCTGAAAAACCCAATAGCAGAGCAATTTGTTTCAGGTCTATCGAATACACTATCATTACCGCCTTCTTTGAAGAATGAAAAAATTTACATAGAAATCACTACCTTTGATACCATAGTATGGAGAGGTTTGATTGAGCCAATCAGTGAACCTTGATGTTGTATTTATTAGTTGTACAATAGGGATAATAATCTCGTATATTAACAAATAATTTTTCAATTTTGGGCCGGGAGGGAAAATGCGAATACTAATACTGGTACTATCACTAATTATTGTTGGTAGTGGATACAGCCAAAGGGCTGAACATTATTTGCCTAATGTTAATCTAAATGATAAAAAGTTATCCCAAACGAAATATAATGCTAGCACCATACACTCATCATTAGATCATAGCTCTAGCAAACTGAATCCTGCAAAAGTGTTTTATGCAAATTCAAGCAAGTCAATTCAAAATAGATCTTTGGGATATGATCCAGTGACTTCGGGCATTAAGACACGCCAGCTTACAGGAGCCTCACACCTATACAAGCGGTGTGTTCAAAGCGTTGTACTCTTAGTCTCAATAGATGCCACCTCCCTTGGATCCGGAAGTATTGTAGATTCTGATGGATATATAATCACGAACTGGCATGTGGTTGAGGGGAATGATCAAATGTTAGTTTGGCCCCATAGCAAAGGTCTATCACAACTAACTGACCTCGACCCTGAATCAGCTTTGTTGGCCAATGTTGTAGCCATTGATCCTTCAAGGGACCTAGCCTTACTAAAATTGAAGTCAAAAGAAAAAATTCCTCCCAAAATAGTCTTTGGTAGTCCAAAATCTATTTCAATCGCGGATGATGTATTCGCAATCGGGCATCCAGAAGGATACATCTGGTCATTTACATACGGGGTTGTGAGTCAATTACGTTCAAAATTCTCATGGGCTTACGAGAAAAATGATAAGTTTAAGGCAGACGTCATTCAAACACAAACACCATCAAATCCAGGAAATTCAGGGGGGCCATTGTTTAATGGTATGGGGCAGTTAGTTGGGATTAACTCGTTCAGCTCTGAGGGACAAGGACTAAATTTTGCAGTACATGTTGAGGAAGTGACCAATTTCATCTCTGGAGTAAAATCAGGCAAATATAGAGATCTCTCTAAAAACAAATCAACAGATTCAGATAAAATTGAATGGTTGCCCATGGATCTTGATGAAAATGGAATCATAGACGGTTATAGAACTGATTCCCAGGACGATGGATACTATGATTTTGCTAAAATTGATGGTGATGAAGATGGAGAAATCGACTTTATGATTTTTGATGCTGATCACGATGGTGGAATCGAAATCTATATTTTTGATGAAGATGGAAAAGAAGGGTTCGAACATTTCTATTTTGACCATGACCAGGATGGAAATTTTGATGAACATGGTGTTGATAAAGATGGAGATGGCTGGCCAGAATCTACGGCTCCTTACAAAGGTTGATCGATTTTTAGAGTCTATTGCTTCAGCTAGTAATATGCAAAGTGCATCCATAAGAAAATTCCAATCTTGATCCTATGGTCTATGATGAACTATCAAATAAATAGATTAGTCAAACAATCACTCTATTGGTTAATTATAATTCAATTACCATCCCTCTCTATTGCACAGCCTGAAATATCAGATCTTAATCAACAAATAGAAGAACTCTCTACTGATCTCAGTTATTGTACATCTCACAATATGCACCCGCAGATAGACGTTCTACTTAAAGCATGTGAGGGGATCGATTATCTTGATGGAGCAATCACATTAATTCAGGAAAAAATTGAAGAAGCTGTAACCGTTGGTAATTCTACCCTGATTGACGAGATGGAGGACAACTATTCTCACTTGGCAGTACAAGCTGTTTCATACGGCATGTCAGATAAGTGGTTCTTCTACAAATTTCTTCATTTAGTTATTCGAGATTATACAGATGGGTATCAATCAATTAGGGAGGAAATTCAATCTCTAGTTGAGAGAAATGACATAGTTATTAGCAATGAGAATAGATTGGTAGCGCTCATATACATCTGGGAAAATGCGGTTGGTGATAATTCTAAGTCAGAATACAAAATAAAAATAGATGAGTTTTCCAGCCAATATAAAATTGCCATAAACACTCCTGCCTATGCTAACTATTGTTCCCAAATGGGATTCTCGAATCTAAACGACGGAAATTTTGAAGCAGCATTAGACTACTTTTCACAAAGTAAATTGATTCTGGGGGAAGTCGGATTGAAACATGGCATAGATAGTAGGGAGATGGTCTGCATGAGTACTATTTGCCTATACTTTTCCATGGAAGAGGATGAGGAATTACTTCGCAAGACAGTAGGGATTATCGACCAAATACTAGATGATAAATATGGACTTCTATTGAGCCCGGATTTATCAAACACCATTATTCGGTTTAGCCATGAAATGATAGACCATGAAATGTATGATGAAGCAATCAGTATGCTTAAACGATGTGTTGAGTCTTGGGAAATAATATTTGTTGATTTGGAGGATTGCTTACGCGCTACAGTAGAACATCCGTATACAAGGGACAAATATGGAGTACATCTTACTTTTGAACAATTTCAAGTGGCTTATCCCTTGATGCTCACCCAGAAAATAGCCGATCATATGAAGGAGGTCGGGGATAATCTTGGTAGGGTAGAATCTTTATTAAGCCTGTTGGATTACAATATAAAGTATGGGAATATTAGGAATGCCGGGGAGATATGTTTACAACTATCGTTCCTCTATGCAGATGCTGGTGAATGGAAATCTTCAGAAGAATATATAAGAAAGGCTGAGAATTTTTTGCAACTATTGCAGGGTGAAGAGTACATGACATTAGCATTTGGAATATCATATGTATTACTCGAATCTGTCAATCTTTCTGACAACAAGCACTATTTAAGAAAAATTGACAACTTCATCAACAAATCCCTTGAGATAGCGAAGGATCTCAGCAACCATCAATTTGAGTATGATTTGTCCATTATGTTAGCTCGGGCTTATTCATCCGCAGAGCAGGATCGGGAAAAACAATATGAGTTATTGTGCTTTGCTGATTCGATCGCAAATTCAGCTAACCTTGAGAAGCATCACGATATGAATGGAACCTACATCGATTTGTTGGTGTGGGATCATAATGATTATGAGGCAGCCAGAAGGATTATTAAAGAGGACTTTGAATACTATTTTAATGAGGCGGACTATGTAAGTGCATACTTTAACGGGCTTAGCTTTCACAAAACGTATATTCTGGGCAGAACTCTTGAACAACAGGACTATCAGACCCTAGTACAATGGATTGATAAGTTAAGGAATAAAGTTACTGAGCAGGAGTTCTTGCTGATGCTGCAACTCGATGAGATGCATGCAGAGTTAACTTTGCATTATTCTAGGGATGACTATAAAGCTGGGCTCAGGCTTATTCCAGAGTATGTGAAGATTAAAGATAGTGCGATAGATACGAAAATACAGACAGTTATAGACAATTACATAAATTTAGGGAAGACACTCCTAAATCACTCATCATTTGCAGCTGACACATTAATGGTGAATATGCTCATGCCCGTGGTAGAGCCACTACAATGGGAATATGGTAATGATCTACCAGGCGATACCTGGTTTCTTCAATTTGTGGATGGAGAAAAAGCTGATTTCAATGAAGTACTCTACTTAAAATATATTAATAGAATCCTTTCATATCCACTTGACAAACAAAGGCTTGAAGAAAAATTGTATCATGCGAATAGGCTGACCAATCTCTTCGGAAATCATAGCTTATCTCTTGAATTATATGAAGAAGGCCTTCTGGAAGCGAAGGAGTTAGGTGATCTAAAGCTAGAACTATTGATCCTTTCAGAGCTAGCTCACAAATATGTCTATAACCGTCAATTCAATCTGGGAAGGCGCAGATATGTTGAAGCATATAATCTTGCTAAAACCCTAAAAGACGATGAAAATTTATTAATCATATTATCAAATATATTGGATAATAATTTATTTGAGAAAAAATCTCAGCTGCACAGTTATGCTCAGGAATATTATGATCTGGGCAAAAAATTAGAGGACTATACTGCCCAGATTCAATCCCTCGGCCACATAATTGAATATTATCAACTGGTTAACATGCCTGATAGTTTAGAATCATTTATGGTGAAGGGGTTTACCATAAGGGATTCTGTAATTTTACACGTCTCAGAGCTAAGATATTTGCATTTCGTCCAAAAGTGCTACAAAATTCTGAATAGTGATGGTTCGGGGCAGCTTTCAGAACCAATTAAGGATTATGTATTTAATGGTATTCCAATTAGTGATAATAAAATTCACCAACTATATCAGGAACTAGTCTACTTAAAGGACTTTAACTATCGTTCAATTCCAATCGAATTATCTAGTCAGTACCCGTTTGTATACTATCAAACAAATGCTAGCGCAATTCAACTGAAAGAGTTTTGGGATGATGAATATCTCCAGGCAGAGGAGTTCAATGAAAATTTACAAAGGTTGTTAAATTTGAGCAATCAACATGAGCATTGGGGAAAAATAAATGCGCTGTGGATAGTAGAGGAAAGAATAGAAAAAATTGGAGAATGGCCAGGTGCAGAAAAATACTATGGATTTGGTTTCCGATATAATTTCTTAGATAGGATCAATGGTATTGAAGTAACCAGCGTCAATAGAAGAACTTCCGCTCATGGCATTTTTTACCCCAATGATATAATATTATGTGATCCTGATGTATTGCTTTCTCCGGAGGATGCGAAAGGATATTTGGTCGCTAAGGCAGGTGAGGCAAATCATGACATTAATCAACCGTCCTCGTTTACAGTATTAAGGAATGATTCGGACACATTGATAATACATATTATGCCAGATTTTATTCAACCAAACCCCTATTCGAACAATCCTTCAAATGAGCTTTCAGAGTTAATAGATATTTTCTTTGAAGAATCGGATAAGCTAATTAAGACAACAAAAAATATCCGCTCATATGGGGGATTTGCATCTACATATAGAGACTTCTTAATAGACTATCCAGCATGGTACACATTCATTAATAAAATATACCCCCCTCAAGAAGAGATGCTAAAAACTCTTGAGCGGTATGAAAAAATATCAACATATGGATTGTTATCTGAAACCATGAGGCACAAAGAAAACTTGGAAAGAAATCCACTTCTTGTTTCAGAATACAAAAAATATTCAAATAAAATCAGTGAAATTCAGAAAGAAATGCAAAAGGAACATTTAAGTGAATCAGATTTGTCCAAAATGAATACTGATCGAGCAAAAGCATTTTCCCAACTTGACTACTTCGAAAATTTTATCCTTGAGAAAAATGAGCAAAGAGAACAAGAACCAACCTTTTCTTTCAAGGAGAACCAATCCACGTTTAACAGCTTCGACAAGATAGTTAGGTTTTGTGCTTCTGATTTCAGCAATAATGGGTTTTTTGAATGGTCGAATCAGACAGGTGAGTGGAATTATACCATTTTAAAGACTGAACAAGAAATTAATGCACAGATCAAGGTATCTAAAAATTTGATCATGTATACAGCAGAGAAGAATACTCTAAGCAAGTTGGAAACGGATCTAGTAAACTTATCAGAGACGATTTTTAATACTCCAATAATCCTCCCTGACGAAATGAAAACTAAAGTAAATAGTTGGTTGATTATTCCTGAACAATCAACCTATATGATTCCATTTGAACTTCTCCAATTCCGATTTCAATCAGATACGACCAATTATCATTATCTTGGTGAGTATGTGAATATATCATACGCGCCATCTTTGACTTCTTTTGTGCAATTTGCCCAAAAAATTTCAAATACAAACAAGCTTAATAGCGCACTATTAGTCTCTGCAAATCCAAACATTCAATCCACCACTAATTATGTATCAAATCTTTTTGCGTTACGATCCGATTATGGAAGTTTAGACTATGTAGACGATGAAGTGGCTGACATTAAAAAAACTTTACTTAAATCAAAACTTTTCCAGAAAAAATATGAAGTGAAATCATTCAATTCAAAAAATATTTCGGAGGGAAGTTTTAAATCGGAACCTCTGATTGATTACAAATACATTCACATTGCAGCTCACGGGGTAATTGATAATGATGACCCACAGTATTCAGGGCTATTGCTAGGGAGTGGTGAGCACGATCAAAATGATGGTATTTTACAAGCCCATGAAATATTTCCTAGAAACATAGACGCTGACATAGTTACTCTCTCTTCATGCTTTTCCGGATTTGGAGAAATTGACCATAATGAAGGGAACTTAGGTATATACAGGTCATTCATGATTGCTGGCGCAAGAAGTGTAATTATCAGTCTTTGGAATGTTGAAGATGAATCAACTTCCATTTTGTTTAGTAAGTTTTATGAATTTCTTAAAAACGGCAATTCAAAAGCCGAATCACTCCGACTTGCAAAAATATACTTAAAAAATGAAACAAAGTTTTCGCACCCCTTTTATTGGGCGCCGTTTATCCTTATGGGAGAGTCCTAAGCAACTTCGTCATTACAGAATAGTTGGTTATAATGAATTGTGCCGATTCATCGGGCAGGCTGCAATCGGGCAGGCTACCATTTTCAGTATCATAGTCTAAGTACAAAATTATCAAATAGATGTAATTCGGCGTATGCTTTCTTACAAGCAGGGGGTCGGGGGTTCGAATCCCTCAGCGCCCACCACACTCGATACTTCAAACGATTACCTCGATTGAAGTTCCAGCTCAGGATGCTGAAGTATC
>Ga0233437_1003200_pt1 | contig 22127 bp, 23 predicted proteins | sample SI_122_August201_FD_182714 | JGI IMG/M metagenome (GOLD analysis project Ga0233437, IMG submission 182714) | Seawater microbial communities from Saanich Inlet, British Columbia, Canada - SI_122_August2016_200_MG | ecosystem: Environmental > Aquatic > Marine > Inlet | place: Canada: British...
GATATGTTAATTCACCCTTATTCTCGAAATCAGCTTCAATTTTGGTTAATTGGCCTGCTTCAATTGATTGAGGGATTTTAACATTTGTAAGTTCACCAAGAATTGATAATGATCCTCTCTCTGCTATTATCAATGGTGATGTTTCTTCGTGTATCAAGCTCCCGTCTAAAAATGATTTGAAACTCACGTCATATTTTCCTGTTGGGATACAATTGTATTGTTCCATTTCATATGGTATTTCTACTAAGAAGCGATATTCTTTTGTAGGAAGCATTGATTCGGTTGTATAGCTTTTTGTTTGAAAGATTTGTTCATCATCTCGAACAATAAATTCAAAATCAGCCACTGTCCTAACATTCCCTATATTCACAATAGTTATATGTGCTTCAATAGGACGACATTCTTCTGTTGCCGGAACTGAAAACCTTCTTACTTCATACCCCTTATCTTCATTATCAACAACTTCAGCTGTTATAGCTAAACTGACACCACCAACAACAGACATCTGACCTTCGCCTGAAACAGCAGGTCTTCCGATAACAAGAATGTTGTTTTTGTAAATGCCGTTTGCGATGTCTTCTGGTGGTTCTACTTTTATCACAATCCTTGCATTTGATTTTGGGCCGAGTTCTATTGTTGAAGGGAAAGCAGTTATCCACTCAGATATTTCTCCATCACCGCCGATGGAAACAATTATATCAGATTCTGTTGGATTGCTCACGGTAACTGTTTTTTCAGAATACCCACCGCGGAGCATGTTTTCAAATGACATACTTGCAGGACTCGCACCTATTGAAGAATAGACAGGAGATGATAAAATAACAATGAAAATTAAAAATAAATAGAGAGTCTTCATAGAAAAGAATTGTTAAATTCTATATATAAACATTTAAAAAGTGTTTTTCGTCTATCAACTTCCGACAAACCATATTGTTCCTTCACATGTTCCTCGGCTCTGAGAAGATTGAGGTAAATAAAGTCTCCACCATGTGCTGTTGACAGGTGCGACTGGTGTTGTTGCCGTGACAGTTGTATTTGGATAAAGATTAAATTCTTTTTCTATTAATGTTCCTGTTAAATTATAATCTCCCCAAGTCGCTGAAGGTCCTGTTACATTGTATGAAATGTTTCCTACAGAAATATTTGGTGCTGCTCCTTCACAATCTAATTCAGTTCCATTAACACTTAGGTTGAATACTATATTTCCATGATTTGAAATTTCTTGAGCGATTTCATCAGAAAACGTTAATGGTTCTAATGTACCAAAGGCCATTGTTGAATCATTAATATTTATTGCTTTTAGTTCATTGAGACCAGTTGGAGTCAGACTTACACCATGTCCTGTAGATCCACCATTATCTGCAACTGTCATGTTACATGCCCAATTAGCAGACTGGTTTGTGTTAAATTGCATTGCTACTGATAATGTACATGTTGCTGTTGTTGTATCTGTGTTTGGACAAATATCAGCACCTAACGGAGTAGAAATTCCATAAGTTATATTTTCATAACAATTTAGATTATTTGGTGTACATGTTGAGTCTGTAGCAAGTGTATTATAAACTGTTATGTTTCCATACCCAGTTTGTATATCTGAATATCCATTTGTGTCTGTTACTGTTGCTTCGCAATTAACAACTTTGGTTGTGGCTGCTGTTAGATCTATTGGAATTTCATTGTTCAGTTTAACATCAACTAAAGAGGGTGTTGAACTTGATTCTGTTACTGTTGTTGTGGATTGATTCCATTCATCATCGACTGCAAATCCAGTTATGTAATTATCAGAACTTATGAAAAGGAGCGCGGACAAAAGTAAAACAAAAATTATCGCTGAGTTAAAAGATTTTTTTCTAGCCAAAATTATTCACCTAGCTCTGGGTCGCAAAGAACCATATTACTCCTTCACATGTTCCTCGGCTTGCTGCAGCTTGAGGCATGTAAAGTTTCCACCATGTGCTATTCACTGGACCGATTGGAACAGCAGTTGCTGATTCGTTTGAATATAATTTAAAATCTTTTGTTGCTTGGCCTGTTGTTAAATTAAAATCTCCCCAATTTCCTTCGCCTGAACTTCCTGTTATATTGTATGTAATGTTTCCTGGAGCAATGTCTTCCCCAGCTCCTGAACAAATCATTGTCGATCCATTTAATGTTAAATCAAATACAACATTTCCTACATTTGAAATTTGCTGAACAACTTCATTAGCTGCAAAATCTAATGATTCCCCTGGTCCGAAACTCATTGTTGATGTGTTTATTCCAATAGCAACTAAGTTTTCTACTGTCGCAACTGCTGAAGTCGCATTTATTGATTTTTCAGTAGCGTCATCAATTGTCATGTTACATTTCCAAGCAGTTGTATTAGCTGCATTAAAATAAAGATCAATTGTGAAAGTACAATTAACAGCTGTTCCGTTTCCAGTTCCGACACAAGTGTCTGCACTGAATGTTGTGTTTCTATAACAGTTTCTATAATTTGCTGTACAATCACTACCAACTGCATTTTCATAAACTGTTATGTTACCACCCCCGCCTGTAATAATATCAGATGCTCCGTTAGCATCGTTAACAATAGCATGACAATAAACTGTTGTTGTTGAGTTTGCTGTTAAGTCAATATCGTCTGCACCATCTGTCAACACAGGAATGCCCATTGTTGGGGTTGCTTCTGTTTCTGACACAGAAGAAGTTGATGTATTCCACTCATCATCAACTACAAAACCTGTAATATAATTTCCTGAATTTACAAAAAGAACTGCTGAAAGAACCAATACTATTGCTACCATAAAACTGGTTGTGTACTTTCTAGTCATAATTATCACATTTTTCAAATATCATCATTTTGATTCATTTGTTATTTCTGTCACTGAAGTGATTGCAGACCCAGCACCGCCTAATGATGGTGGCTCTTGATCAAATATGTTAAATCTTGGTATTATGTTTCCTGTTGATACATATTCAACTAAAAATATAGCAAGTACTAAAAATACTAATAATATAAGGAGATTTCTTTTGATGACTGCCATATTTCCCACTTCATAATAAGTAATACATACGTAAGCTATTTAAGCGTTAATTGCTTCGTTTTGTGCCGTATTTGATTACTATAGGTATTTAAACTGTGTATTATTGTCTACGTTGTAGATAAATTTCATGTTTTATAGAATATAAAACTATCAAATCAGTAGGTTCTTGCGAAATGAAGGTAATGTTTAGCTGACTTTCCGCAAACACACTGTCCAGAGGCTTTTTCTTTCTCGTCGATTCCTAAAGCAGAACCCACTAGTTTTTCTTCTGTTGATTGGCCACACTTATCGTCTCCGCACCAAGGCAGTTTGATGATTCCACCAGCTTCTAGGGATTTTTCTGCTGATTTTAGATCCTTTGTTTCTTTGATCATAGAAATTAAAAAGTCAGATGCTGTTTTCTTTAGGTTTTTATCTATATCTGTTAATGTTGATGAGATTGTTTTTTCCAAATCGGTAATTTTAACAGAAGTTTTCTCACCTGTGTCTCTACGCGCAAGCATAACTGAAGCACTTTCTAAATCTCGTGAGCCGATTTCTAATCTAATTGGAACACCCTTAACTTCCCAGTGATTGAACTTCTGCCCTGGACGCCCGTCAGTTGAATCGATATAAACCCGGAAAGGTAAATTAAATGACTCGCATGTTTTTAGGACTTTTTTGTCATTGGAATCGCCTTTTAAGATAGGAACTATTACGATCTGTGTAGGTGCGATCTCTGATGGAAATATAAGACCTTTGTCATCCCCATGAACTGATAATGAAGACCCCAAAGAACGTTCTGATAAACCAAATGTATTCTGCCAAACATATTGCTTTTTTTCATTTTTATCCAAATATTGAATATCATATGTTTTAGCAAATTTCTGGCCGAGATTTATAATTGATCCTAATTCAACTGCTTTTCCATCAGGCATTACTGTGAAAAAATCATAGTTGTATAATGCACCTGCGAACGTATCCCAACTAGGTGTTTTTAAAATCAGATAAGGCATTTGTAAGAAATCGAAAAACTCTTTGTACATCTCTATTCCTTCTTGTATGTTTTCATCAGCTTCTTCTTTTGTTGCTAATGCAACGTGAGTTTCATTAAATTTTGTAATTTCTCTACATCTAAACATCGGTTTAGTCATTTTAGTTTCCCAACGGAAAATTGGAACAGTTTGATAAACTTTTAATGGGAGATCTCTCCAGCTCCGAACCCACAAATTAAACATTGTATAAATTATTGCTTCTGAAGTTGGACGAACAATCATTTCTTCATCTAATTTACGACGACCGATAGCAGTTATCCTAAGTGCTTCACCCACGAAGCCATCTAGAAAATCTTTTTCTTTTCCGAAAATTGCTTTTGTTGCAAACAAAGGGAAATAACATTCTTGATTTCCTCTTTTTTCTAGTATTGTGTCTACTTTTTGCATCATCAGCTTTACTGCTTTATGGCCGTAAGGCATCCATACATAAACTCCTTTAATTGGATAGCGGTCATCCATTAGCTTTGCATAGCTAACTACTTTGTCCCACCATTCACTGAAATTTTTCTTTTCAAGTTTAAGTTTTTCTGCCATGCTAATCAATTCCTAGCTATCTTTACCACTGTTTAATTAACTATATGCTGATTTAAAGGTTATTAGCTTTTGGGTCCATATTAGAGTCATGAAAATTTCTATAATTCCTGATGTTCATTGTGGTTATGGTAGGGGCACTGAAAGGGAAGAAGATTCGTTTCTAGCGCTTGATGAAACTATAGAGAAAAACCTTGATGCTGATTTAATTTTAATGGTAGGGGATATTTTCGATTCTCGAATTCCTAAACAAGAAACAGTAGCCAAAGTTGCTAAAAGTTTAGTTAAGGCACAAAATGTACCTTCTAAAACACAATTTGTTGATTTGATCGGAAAGGAACGGAGTGAATTATCTCCTTCTGCACTAAGAGGTATTCCGATTGTTTCGTTACATGGTAATCATGATCGTCGTTCAAAACACATGACTAATCCTGTTCAAGTATTAGAAAAGGCTGGTGTGCTGATTCATTTACATAAAGGGGTTATTATTTTTGAAATTGAAGGGAAGAAAATCGCTGTACATGGAATGGGAAATGTTCCTGAGAGATATGCAAAAGATGTTTTGTATAGTTGGAATCCTACACCGGTGGAAGGTGCGATAAATATTTTACTATTGCACCAGAGCATAGATCCGTATATTTATTCTCCTCTTGAACCACCATCAATTAAAATGGAAGATTTACCAGCTGGTTTTGATTTAATTGTTGATGGTCACATGCATTGGCATGATACGCGCACTTTAGGTGGGTGTTTGTTTTTAGTATCTGGAAGTTTGTCACCGACATCTATTCATAAAAAAGAAAGCGAACAGCGAAAAGGTTATTTTGTTTATAATGGGATGACTTTGGAATTCAAGGGGATTGAAAACCAAAGAAAAATTTATAACGAAAGTTTGTACTTCAATGACAATTTACATTACGATTTAGATAGTAAAATTTCTGGAATAATTTCTAGAGATACCAGTAAGCTAAAACCAATAATAAAAATAAACATTAAAGGCACAATTCCAAAAGGAACCAATAGACCTTCTTTCATGGCTATTGAAAATAAACACAAAGACAAAGCGATTATAAAAATTGGTCGTAAGTTTAAGACAGAAGACTTTGAAGAACAGGTTGAACTGTTAAGAGCTTTGCGGGATAAAAGACTTTCTCCTGAAGAACAGGGTGTTTTATTATTGAGGAAAAATCTAGAACAAACAAAATGTGGTTTAAGACCAGATGAACTTTTCGATGTGTTAATGGAAGGAGACACTGAAAAGGCTATGATTATTTTAAATAAGTGATTTTTATGATAAGTTTAATAGAATTAAAAAATTGGAGATCTCACTTAGATACGAAAATGGATTTTTCTGACGGAACAAATGTTTTAATTGGAATAGTTGGTGCAGGAAAAACAAGTATTCTTGATGGGTTATGTTTTGGTTTGTTTGGAACATTCCCTACATTGATGAGCAAGAAAATAAAATTAGAAGATGTCATAATGAAAAAACCTCATAAAAAAGAAAAAGCTGAAATTATTATTAATTTTGTTTTGGGTGACGATACTTATTCTGTTAAGCGGATGATTGAAAAGGGAAAAACAACTGCTGAACTTAGAAAAAATGGAAAACTAGTTGAAGCACCACAAACACAAAGAGTCACTGAAGAAGTTGAAAAACTTTTAAGAATAAATTATGATTTGTTTACTCGCGCTGTTTATTCAGAACAGAATCAAATAGACATGTTTTTAACAATTCCTAAAGGACACAGAATGAAAAAGATAGATGAGTTGCTTTCTATTGACAAATTTGAAATTGTCAGAAAAAATACTGTTGTATTAATTAATAAATTCTTTGCGCTTTCAAATGAAAAGAAAAAAATAATAGATGGGCTACAGGCTGGAAGTGGGATGGATATAAATAAAACAAAAGATGATCTTAAAAAACTTTCAAATGAACTTGGAAGAATTGAGAGTAAATTGGTTTCTTTGAAAGATAATAAAAAAACACAAGAAGTAAAACTTGCTGATCTAAAGAGAATTGACAAACGAATACGTGACATAAATCAAGAAGAAAAAATATGCATTGCAACTATTCAAGCTTACAAAGCAGATATTGATAAACTAACTGATTTGATTGATATAGCTGAAAAAAGTGATTCTGAGTTTTTGGAAAAAATAAATGAACTTGAAATCGAAATGAAACGTGGTGAAGAAAGTCTTAATGCTGACAGAGAAAAATTAACAACCACACGCAAATTAATAAGTAGTAAAGAAACTGAAGTTAAAATAATTTCCGAAGAGCGAGTTCCTAAGTTAAAAAAAGATTTAGAAGATAAAGCAAGTATATCTAGAAAATTAAAAAGATCTGGCCCTGAAAAAATAAATGAAAAGATAGAAAACAAACTAGGTGAACTTGATGTTATAAAAGAAAAATTGAACAGACAAGAAGTGAGAATCGAAGAAACTGAAGAAACATTGAAACAAATGGAAGAAATTGAAAAAAGATGTCCGTTATGTGATCAAAACATGACAGAAAAAAAGAAAATGCAAATAATTAATTTGAAAAAAGCTAGGATCGCCAGAGCAATTAAACTAAAAGAAGAATTTTCAAAAGATGTTATGAAATTAAATAAAGATATTATAAACTTAAGATTAAAACTAAAAGAGTCAGAAAGATTTGAAACACAGCTATTAGGTATGGGTAATCTAGAAGAAGAATTAACTAATTCTGAAATTATTTTGAAAGGGTTGAGATCTGAAATGAAAAGTTTGTTGACTGAAGAAAAAATGCTTGACAAAAGCGTTTCTTTACTGGAGACAAAAATAAGCAAAGACCGTATTAGTCTTGAAAAATTGAAAAGTGTTTACGAAAAGAAACAAGAACTAATGCACAAAACAAGAAAGATAGAAGAATCACAAGCAAAAATTAGTGTTCTTGAAAAAGAAAGAGATAGTTTTGTTGGATTTTATTCTGATATAATACCTTCAATTGAAAATGAACTGATGGAAGTTTATGGAATGGAGAAAGGGCTAGAAGCTAAAATTGAAGGATTAAATAGAATGATAATTGAAAAGGAAAAAGAATCTGATGAAATGGAAAAGAGAAAAAAAATAATTGAAGGTTATGAAACAGACGCTAAAAAATTCGATAGTATTGCTGAACAATTAAGATTATTTGAAACATCTGTTAAATTAACACAAGATCAACTGAGAAAAAATTTCATTAATGCTGTTAACCAAGCTACAGATGAAGTTTGGAATCAAATTTACCCTTACAATGATTTTCATAGTTGTAGGTTGGGTGTTGAGGGAGATTACACTCTTCAACTTCTGGATGATACTGGTTGGATTAATGTGGATGGAATTGCTTCTGGTGGAGAGAGAAGTATTGCTTGTTTAGCTTTGAGAATTGCTTTCTCACTTGTATTAGCACCACAACTAAGATGGTTGGTTATGGATGAACCCACACACAATTTAGACGAGCGAACTGTGAGAGATTTTTCTGTTTTGTTAAGAGAACGGCTTCCAAACATGATTGATCAGGTTTTCATAATTACACACGACCCTGCGTTGGAAGGAGCTGTTTCTGGACATTTGTATAAACTTGAAAGAAACAAAGGAATGAATGAACCGACAAAAGCGGTCCATATGAATTCTGAATAAGGTTAAATCTTTTTGTATTCCATACTAAATATGAAATTTTTATACAAAGATCCTAATGGAAAACACATCAATTACATTACTCCAAAAGATAGTGATTTCGTAGATATTCCAGGAACTAAAAATAAGATAATGATATATCCTTTTATGACTGACCGAAAAAAAGAATATCATTCGTCTGAAAACAGAGGATTTAAAAATGAACCGTTTAAATTAAATTACAGAGAAGCACAGCTTGCTTGCTTGTCATTATCAGTTCAAATGGATAAAAAACTTAGATTACCACATCCATCTGAAGTGGCTCTTCTTTACAAACATTCTGAGATTGTCAAGGATTCACTAGCTGTACACTATGAATGGCTAAATGCATTTGTTTATTTAGATATGCTTCACATCAATCCGGGTATGTTTGATGAAGATGGAAATATTCCTACCAGTCTTCCTTACAGAACTGTTCCTATCAAACCTGGTAATTTTTCAATAAGTGATTCTGTATTTGGGTATCCTTTAAAATTTAATAATGGTCTAGATAGAAAAGAAGGTGATACTGGTTTATGGAATGGTTGTTGTTATAATTGTATAAATAATGCACGTCCAGTGAAAGAAAGAAAAAATCTTTCACATGGTCTGTGTGTTAGTAAAAATCACCCAATTTCTATGTCTCGTAGTAAAGATATTTTTTGTTTTGAATCTACAGCATATCCTAATAGTGATGGAAACAGATTTAATGTGTTACGATTTGTTATGGAGGGCGAATGATGAAAACTGTTTTTGTTTTTTTATTATTGCTATCAACGTTAGTTGTGGCTGATTTTGCTCCGTTAGTTTTTCCTGAAGATTCGCCATTAAAGTTTTTTGAGGATTTCGAGGGAATGTATATTTCTACTTACACTTTTACAAGCGAAGATATTGGTGGATTAGTAAAAGGGACAAATACTATTTTGATGGTAGAGAAAAGTCCTGTGGGTGGGATTCCTGACAAAGAACTGCTTTGTTCGCTTGATGTTAATGTTTATCTTTATGATGGGGAGAAAAGATTTATGCACGCTAAATATGCTATTAAAAACAACCAAAGCTTTTTTGTCTCTACTGAAAATTTCGGCGGGTTTGATAATCGTGGGTGGGGTGCTGTTGTTAATGATAAAGAAGTTGAAAAATTAATTGATATTTTTTGGGAAGATTTAAAAGACTCTGAAAAATTAGATTGTGATGGTGTTAATAAAAAAGAATTGAGACGTGTTATAGATTTTCAAGAGTTGGAATTTATTGATGGGGATATTTTTGTTTTTACTGAAAATCATTTGGAGAATTTGGTTAGATTAATTAGGGAATCAAAAATTTTACACATACAACAATTTTATTTTCATAAAAATTGGGGCGGAAAAGAATCCCCACTGATAAAGGAGTTAATTGGTAAGGAAGTAAAAGTTATTCTAGATGGAGAATGGTATAACTTGGAAAAGAATAATGAGGTTATTGAATATTTACAAGCGCGGGGAATAAATGCGAAAGTTGAAGACATGGGTGTAAAAGTTCATACAAAAGGGATGATAATGGATGGGGGAAAGGTGTTAATATCCAGTATCAATTGGGCTGAAAATTCTATCACAAACAATCGAGAAATTGGAGTTGTTATTGAAGGGGATGTTTCTAAATTTGAAGATGTTTTTCAGAAAGATTGGGAAGGTAAAGAAATAATTACTGAACAAACAATTATTGAATTTTGTAAAAATGTTTTTATTTTCTTTATTGTTGTCTTTCTTGGGTGGGCACTAGCTAAGAGAAAAAGTCGCCGATCATACTGAAAACTTCTGGTGCACCAGCAAGCATATCAATAAACTGAGTTATTAATTCTGTAAATGCGTCAGCGTCAACTGTAATAAAACCAGTTGGGCTCTGAGAAGAGACTACAGTGAAAGCTGAAATTGAAGTTTCTAACCCATTTGAATCACGAACAGTTAGCATGCATGTCCATGTTCCTAAAGAACTTGGGATAGAAGATTCACAATCTAAACAAATTAACTGTTCTTCAGAAAAAAACTCCCCGTCTTTTAACCATATCAAATCTGAAAAATATTCATCACCATAATCAATAATTTCCCAAGAGCAGGAAATGTCGTTTGAATTAATAATTGCCAAATTTGTTATTTCTGGTGGGGCAAGAATAGTTACACTAGTTGTAGCTGATGACAATGAAAACGCTGTTGATGAAATTAACATTATCATTAATAATACTGTTAAGATGTTTTTCTTGTTCATAATAGAGAAATTATTTCGGATGTTTTTAAGTGTTGATTTCTTATCCCACAAGTAGTCTTCTACCCAAAATTACCCAGTAAGCGATTTCAGCACCTTGTACTACCTTTGATTTTAAATCGTCAGGTACCGTAGCATCGAATGTTTCGTAACTTACTAGATCCATTATTTGTGCATTGTCTCCGGACATTGCAACAACTTGGCCTGTTTTCTTTTCGACTATTGGAACATCTATTTCAGTGGCTGCTGGCTTTACAACGCTTCGTCTTTTTTTGTCGAAAATTCCAACTACTTCAATTCGCGCTTTTGCACCGCCGTGTTTTCCTGGTTTAGAACAAGTTATATCAAGAACCTTACAAGGTTCACCATCTATTACACACATTTTTCCTGGTTTCAAAGTTTTAATTATTGTTCGTGTTGTTGACATGAGGTATAATAAACAGAAGACAAATATAAATGTTTTATAATAAATTAAGCTTTCTTTCCTGTCACTAATCTAATATCAGAAGCCAAGATTGTTCGGCGTTTTGCATGTCTTGCAGCGTGGCCAGCATCTACAGAAAGGTGTAAAGCGATCTCATCCAAGGCTTTTTGGAGCTCTTTTATTGCTTTAGCTGATATTCTGGTAGCTCCTGCTCTTCTAGAGACTCTTTCGATTGCTGCTAGTGGTATTGACATGTATATTATAGGGGGGAAGGCTTTTTATATGTGTTGGCTTTTAAATGACCCATAAGCTTATAAAGGTTTAGATGATCTTTATTTAAACAGAGTATTTCTGTGTGAGGTGTTATTATGGTTAGAGTTAAAAAATGTCCGGATTGTGGTTGTAAACAATTTTTTGAAGATACTGTTAAAGGGGAACTGGTTTGTGGTAAATGTGGACTAGTTATTGAAGATTCTAAAGTCGATTCATCTCCTGAGTGGAGAGCATTCGACGCTGATCAAAGAGGTAAAAGAACGAGAACTGGAGCACCTCTTACTCATACTAAACACGACAAGGGATTAACTACTGAAATTGGAAGAGGAAAAGGGGAACTGTTTAGAGTTGCTCCTGCTAAACGAGCTCAGTACCATCGATTGAAAGTATGGCAGAAAAGATTGGTGGAAAGTAAAGACAGAAATTTAAGTTTTGCACTTTCTGAGTTGCAGCGATTAGTTTCTTTCTTAGGACTTCCTAAAAGAGTTCATGAAGATGTTGCTAAGAAATATGAACAAGCTGTTGATCGAGGTTTAGTGAGAGGTCGATCAATGGAAAGTGTTATTGCAGCATTATTGTATGCTTCTTGTAGAGAGCTTTTAACACCAAGGACATTAGAGGAAATCGCAGAAGCTTCTGGAGTGGAGAGAAGAGAAATTGGAAGAACTTACCGTTACATTGCGCGTGAGTTGAAAATTAGAATTTTGCCTGCTCCATCTCAAGACTATGTCCCAAGGTTTGCAAGTATGCTTGGCTTGACTGATAAAGTTCAAGCTCAGGCAATTCGGTTTTTGAAGAAAGCGAAAAAGAATGAAGTAACTTCTGGTAAGGGACCAACAGGTGTGGCTGCAGCAGCTTTGTACATTGCAGCTGTGTTGAATGGCGAGAAAAGAACACAAAGGGAAATTGCAGATGCGATTGGAGTTACTGAAGTTACAATTCGGAATCGGTTTAAAGAACTTGTAGAGAATTTAGGAATCGAGGAAGAAGTTGAACGCAAAGTTAAAGAGATGAATTAAATCTTTTTATTGGGTCGAATGCAAAAAAGATTTATCAAAAACAACAAGCGAAAAAGAAACACTTTGTTTTTATTTTTTTGAATTAGTTAGAGCTATCTTTTTTGTCAATTCTATCCAACCGTCTTGTTGTTCTTTTTTTACTATAGTAGCACCTGCTTTATCGTACATTTCGTTTGCGCGCTTTTCGGTTTCATCTTCAGAAGTCCAGATGTAAAGAGCTTGGCGCTTTTGACTAATAGCTTGGTTGATTGAATATTCAAATAACATACGTCCATAACCTTGTCCTCTTTCAGAATCTTTTACACATAACCAATTTAACCATCTGGTGTTTTCTGGACTATCATCTTTTTCATACGACTCAAATTCTTTTCTGTAAAGTCCTGTCATTCCGATGACTTTGTTATCCTTTATAATCAACTGACTATCAAATTCTGAAAATCCATGATCGGTTAGAAATTCTTGATATTGTTCTAGGTGTAGTTCTCCGTGAATAGAATCGTGGATATATTCTCTCTGCTCAGTGGCCTCTGGAAAACAATTTAGAACAAGCTGTACTGTTTCATCTGCTCTTTCTGGGGTCAGTGGAACCATCCTGTAACTGGCTATGTTTTTCATACTTATTTGTTGTTTTCTAAAGCTTTTGAATATTTAAAACTTTGGTCTTTTCCTTAAATGATTTGACAATGCCTTATATCTCTTCTTTGATAGATATTATTATGGTTGGTTTAGAAATTAGAGCTATAGATTCTGGAAATACAGACGAGATAGTTAGAATGTATAAGATCTTTAATGACGAATTTAAACATGAATATGAAGATCCTGCTTCTTATACAACTTATGCTGGTCAGACAGTTGAGAATGATGGTCAAGAAGTAAAGGTTTTCGGATTATATGATAATGATAAACTTGTTGGGGGAACAATTGCATTTACACTTGCTAATATGGATTCTGAAAGAGAAGAGATAGCAGGAGAATCTGCTTATATTGATAATTTAGTTGTTCTTGAAGAATATCGAGGCCGTGGTCAAGGAAAGGCTTTGCTAGATGCTTTGAAAGGCAGTATGAACAAAGGTTGTAGTTTTTTGGCTGTTCAAGCTAACAAAGATAAAAACGAATTCTATAAAAAATGTGGTTATACTGATACTGGAATTGATTGGCATGCAGCTTCTTATGAAGAAGGTAAGAAATCCGAAAGAGATGATAAATTAGAAGTTTATGATTATTTGTTAGTCGGAATTGGAGAAAAAGGAGTTATGTCAAAAGAAGAATTTGAAAAAGGATATTTTGCACAAAATGAATTTGGTTATCCTGATGAAGAAGAATGTACTGGGACAGAAAATTGGAATGCAGAAGAACACTTTGCAGTTGTTAATGAAAGAGCCAAATTGGCTGAACAGAAAAATTTGGAACAATTGTCAAATATTCCTGATTACATTACATTACAAACAGCTTAATGTGCCCTTTTTATTGGTTTGTCGTGGGAAAAAACGGCAGCGAAAAAATTATCTTCTTGTTCGTTCTTCGATCACTCTGAGCCGAGCGTCAATTGTTTCTAATCTTGAGAGAATTAGCTCTATGCTGTGTTGTAGATTAGATGGTTGAGAAGGCTGATTGTTCTGTTGTGGTTCGGCAGCTTTAACATCATCAGATGTAAAACCGAACTCAGGTGGAATATAATTTTTCTGGCCGGAAGTTGTTACTTTTTCTTCGGAAGGTGGATTAAAAGGCGCTTGCATATTATCATCTTCATCAAACGTATCTTCAAAGCCAGCACCCATTTCGTCGATTTTAAAATCTTTAGGCTTTTCAGAAGTTGGATTTTCACGTATTGCTTTTTCTGGTAAAGGATTTCTTTTGAATTGCATCAAATCCTCTGGAAGCCCACCGTCAATATCTTTTGTGGGTGAAGATTCTGATTTTCGTGAGAAAGGTTTTTTTAACTTATCAAAGAATCCCATGTTATCGCGCCTCCTCTTCAACTGGTGCACTTCCTAGTCCATAAAGACTTCTTACTGCAGTGTCAAAATCATTTAATTGTGTTTGTAATGTACGTGCATATCTCCTAAGTTGTCGTATGTAAAATTTTTGAAAATATAAATGTTTCAATGCTTTATCGAAAGGTGTTGTGAATGGTATTTTTGTTATTGCTTTTCCTTTGTATGTAATTGACACCCAGCCTTCTTTTGTTTTTTTGTCCATTTCACCTTGGGCAGATACAGAAGAGAAAAATGTCGATCTACCATCAAGCTTTTTCTTTAATCTCCATTTTGCGAAAAACTTAATTGTTGTTGGATTTGCGATATCCCACTTGAATACGTCTTCGTAGGTGTCTGCTCCCTTTATCCTATAAACACTCTTTCCAATGGATTGCCATTTAAACAAAATTTTAGTTGGGTTTGGTCCTGTGTATTTTATTGTCTTTGCATCATTTGGGTATAATAGATCTGAGTCTACCATATAGATCTGAGTTGGTAATCCAAAAAACCATTCAAAAAACATTTTTTAACCTCGTTGCTCCATGTCATGTGACAATCTCTTTACCTCTTCTATGAATAGACCAATTAATCGTCTTCCTTCTGCAAGGTATTTCAAGTGGCGAGGGGCATAAAAACTTGTATGCCAGAACATTCGCATAAATTCATACAAAAGACTCCTTTGCCATATTGTGTCTTGAGGATATTCTGTTCGTAAATATCCCTTTATACCTACTTTTACTTTTCCTGTTGTCTCGTTCTTTCCGCCGACAACCTTGACCTGAATTGCGTAATAAGAATATTTGTCTAGTTCCTTGTAGAGTTCCCAATTTGCTGAGAACTTCTTTCCACCATAGACCCAATTAACCTCTTTTTCCTGCAATTCGTGAGCTCCAGCTCTAAAAGCAGAAATAAGGAGTTTTGGAACTTCTCTATAAAATATTTCAACATGAGGACCTTCGAAATTTATCTTTGCTGAAATTTCAGGGTGTAATAAATCGTCCTGAATCTGTAACTTTGTCTTTGCCCATACCATATAATCACCAATTGATATTTCTTGCAGGATGTATTTATAATTTATATATCGGGCAATAAAATCATATTATAGAACAATATACTATAGTGTTATATTATTTTGGAGGAATGTTCATATGAATTTACAAGAATGGTTTGAGACAGGATTGATTATTATAGGATTGGTATTATTCATAGTTTTCACTGGTTTCATATGGTCGATCTCTCCGAAAATACTTGGATTTTTGTTTTTGTTATTTGGATTTTTCACACTTCGATATTTCCCTAGAATGACCAAATACCAACCATTACAATTTCAACGAGCTGGGATGTTGATTTCATTTTTGTGTATTTTAATTGGGATATTGATAATTGGGATATTTTAATGCCCTTTTTATTGGTTAAGTTTGATCAAAAACGGCAGCGAAAAAATCGAAAAGAAAAAGTCTTGAAATTGGTGAAAAGACAGGTGTAGAATATGATAGTTGACAAGAAAACTTTTGACATGACATGGGGTGTAAAAGATTCAGCTAAATGGGAAAATAGAGGATTGGGAGTTCCAACTACAGCTAAAGACTGTTTAGGGTTGGGTTATTATGTAGCTGTCGGTCCGATGTCGCCACCAGAAACTGAAGTGGCTAGTAACATGTTTTGTCAAATAAATTATACAGGTCCGCCTGGAAGTTGTTCTGATTTATTGTATAAGTTTACATTTCAAATTCCAAAATGGGGTTATGGAATTGCTAAGGTTGATGAATGGATAGAAGTTTCTCCAACCAACAGAGAATATTATGACCGGACACTTGCAATGAAAGATCAACTTTCTAATCAGATCAAACAAGGATTGGCTCATGCAGCAACTGCTGTTTCTGATTTTGAATTAGTTAATCACGATGTTCGAAAGTATAAAGAAATCATGGGTTACTTCAATGATAAAAATGAGCATTCTCTTCGGGCTATGTTTATTGATCAGATCGATGTCCACAATGGTGGAATGGCTATGGTTCAGATGGTTCAAAGATGGTCAACACTTATTATGGATTTTCAACAGTTGACAGATGATGATATTAGTGTAGATGGAATTGCTAAACGATTGAAAATACCTAAGGCGGAGGCAGTTATTCTAAAAACTAAAAATCTTCTTTACAAAGAATGGAAAAAATTATTCAAGACTGCTACTGTTAGTAGATATGAAAGATTATTGGCTTTGGTTCATGCTAGAGAAAAAAGTATTGACGAATACAAAGAATGGTTGAAACCATATGTTGTTCGATTTAAACGATTGCGTGCTGGGCATTCTGATAAAGATGCTCGACATGATATGTTAAAATCGTTTGTTGATATTACTGGACAAACAACATTCACAAACTATATAAGATTTTGGACATGGAAATTTTTCAAACCAGTTGAAACACGAAAAGCTGCAATTGAAAAGACAACAAAATGGTGGGTCGAGCCTTATGATAGATTTACTCGAGAAAATTTTGTCATACATCCTACAAAAGGTTTAGCTGCGATTTATCCTTGGCTGTTGGATCCTTGGAAACCTGGTGTGAAAGGAAAAGAATTTACTGCCGACAAACTCGTTGAAAAACTTAAGAAAAGAATCGAAGCTGGTTTGGAAGCACCTGCTATGAGATCATATTACATGTATTATAGTTTTAATGATCTTATTGTAAAGCGAGTTGGAATACGAACACCCACAGGCGAGCAAGAAGATATTACATTTAACATGAAGGGATACTTGTATAGCCAAAATATTATGCTTGTAAAACGTCTTGAGATGAAATGTCGTGAGATTGAATTAAATCGATATATTGATACAATACTTGGTTTGAAAATTAATAATAAATCATCTGCTGATATTGCTAAAAAAGAGTTTCCAAATGTTTATGATGTTAAAGAGGAAGAGAAAAAAACCGGAATTCATAAAATAATAGATGACATACGAAATAAAAAAACTTCAGTTAACACTTGGTTCGGTGATAAAAATCACGCATTAAAAAAACCCAATGTTCCAGGAAAGTTTATGTTTTTCAAACCGGGTCCTTATGAATTTGATTTCGGTGAACGAATCAATAAAGGTTATTTAGTTCCATTGGGTGGATACTATCATGTTACATGGGAAGGGTTTTTGAAAAAGCATATGAATATCCACTAGGCCTTTTCTTTTTCTAGAAAAAGAAAACCCCTGGGAAAAGAAAAAGTCTTGAAGTTTAGGGAAAGGCAGGAAAAAATTAAAAGGTAATACTTATGGCTTATACGATTGGAGTTTCAAGTGGTTTGTTTTCTATTGCACGAAGCCAACCGAATCAGGCAGAAGGAATGCTTACTGTACTTAGAAAAGTTTTCTGGGGTGCTCAACGTGGTGTGCAATTTACACAGATGGACTTAGATACTATTGCTGAGTTTGATGAACCATACATTATGGATAGTGTAAAAAAAATTAAAGAGTTAGGTTTAAGATTTGGATTGCACAGTGAAACACAAGCAACAGGTGCACACACTATGGCGTTGGACTCTGCATTAGGAGATGAATATCAAAGAGGACACGAGAGAATGATTGATCACATTAAAGGTGCTGGGAAAATTTCTGCTGAATATGTTTTAACACATATTTCTGAATCAACTCCACTGAAGTTAATCGGGACAAAAGAACTTCAAAGTACACAAATAGTCGATTTCTGGGGAAATGATATTGGGGTTTTTCTAAAAGAAAATCCAGAGATAATGGATTGGGCATGGAAACAAGAATTTATGCAAAAGATTGCTTTTGGTCGAGGAGGGTATAGTGAACTGAGTGAATATAATGAAGGTTACAAAAGAAGATGGCAGTCACAACATCCTGGTGAAAAATTAACTGAAGAGAAAGAAAAAGATTTAGAAATAGATGCACGTAAAGACTGGGAAGAAAACAACAGATTAAATATTTCTGAATCTACCCGACGACCTTCTCTATCTTATGGAACTGAAAGATTAGCTTATGCATTAGTTGCTAAGTGGATGGAAATGCACAGAGATCCAATTTGGATTGATATTGTCGGAGAAGGAGAGGTTTTCGATGAAAAAACATATCATAAATGGGGGGAATGGGTTACTGCAGTAACTGCAAAATATATTTGGGGACACTTTAATCCTAAAGACACGAAAAAATTTAAAGACCCTAAAAAATTGTTGGCGGAAAAAGGTATTTATTGGGTTTTTGAATCTGAGATGGGTAAAGTTGGTTGGGAAAAACACATGCGACTTGTAAGTATTCCACACATCTATAAAACTGTTAAAGCAATTGGTAGTCCTTGGGTAAAAGTTGCAATTGATTTTGAGCACTTGCTTTCTGCAGGAGAAAATCCTATAAAGAATATAGAAAATCTTCCACACGATTCTGGAAAAGATGTTTATGTTATTCACGTTGGCTGGCCAACACCACATGCTCCAGGACACGTTCCACTTTATGTTGGTTCAGAAGCTCAACAATATGTTTATGAAGGTCTGTACAAACTTCGCCAAAAAGGTTGGAAAGATGGAATAATTATTTTCGAACGAGGTGGAGGAGAAGATCCTGTTAAAACTTCTGTTGCATCGCTAAGGCAGATTGTAAAATATCTTAACATGGATATTGAACCGGAAAAATTACCAGAAGATTTCTTTGGTTGGGGAATGGAAGGTGGAAATGTCCGACGTCAGTTTGTTAATTTACGGATGCATGCATATGATCCATTGGGTGGATTGATTACTCAACCTGAGGAAGAGCATGGCTTTATTGGAAAGACTGCTATCGATAAAGGTAAGGGTGAGCAGTGGAAGAAAGAGAAATACAAGTAGCCTTTTTATTGGCTAAATTGGTTCAAAATCGCTTATTTCTAGTATTAATTAAGCTTATAAGGTTTTACCCCCTATAATCACGTAGGTGGTCATGTGGTAACTAAGAAAGGTATTGGTAAGAAACTTCGTAAATTTTCTTTTGAAACCCGTTTAAAATCCTCTGAAAAATTTAAAGAAGAGATTTTAAAGCTTTTTAAGGGTTATATCAAGTCTATCGTGGTTTGGGGATCGATAGTTCGTGGGGATTTCACAGGTAAGAGTGACGTTGATATCTACACCATTTTTGACGATACTAAAATGCCTTTAAAGAAGTTCGAGGAGATTAGACCTAAGATAGATCGGGATATTTACAAGATCGCACATAAAATAGACCCTCGTTTACATCCACAGCCAGTTTTAGCGCTTACAGAGTTCTGGGATGGTATCAGAAAGATACATCCGCTTTTTTATAATATTGTACGAGAAGGATATGCTATTCACGATACTGGGTTCTTTATTCCTATGAGAAAGTTATTGGAATGGGGTAAATTTCCTGCTACACCAGAAGCTTCTGCTCTTAGAATAAAATCTGTTCCACAGAGAATCAGTAGAGTGAAAAACATTAAGACTATGATGATTGCTGAGGATTTGTATATGGCTATGACAGATTCTGCACAGGCTGCATTGATGTTTGTTGGTGTTGGTCCGCCCCCTCCAAAGCAAGTGGTTGGAAAATTAAGAGACCATTTTGTAAGACAGAAACTTTTGGATGAAAAATATGTTAAGATGTATGCAGATATTCTAACACTTCGAAAGAAAGTCGAACACAAAGAATTGAAAGATGTTACAGGACAGCAAGTCGATGATTGGATTGTTAAGACTGAGGATTTTGTAAAAACAATGCATGCTTTAATAAAGAGATTAGAATTACAGAGAAAGATTACTGACACTGAAAGAAATTATGAAGTAATGTTAAAGTCAACAGTTGCTGCTTTGAAAGCAGTAGACAGACTTCCTCCCGACCCAAAAAATTTGCCTCAAGCATTTAATAAATATCTAATTGATTCTGGTTTGATCAATCCTATGTACAGAAGCGTGTTTGAAAAAGTTTTAGAGATGAAAAAACTTTTGAAAGATCGTAAACTGCATGAAGTGCCTGATAGAGAAATGGAATTAACTAAAGAATATGTTCGAAGATTCACTTTCGACACCAGAAGAATAATTGGAATGAAAGATAAAATAGATATTGAAAAACTTTTGAAAGACAACCAAACCAGGATGGCTGAGATAAAGGCTAAAATTGAAAAGGCAAAAGCTGAAGCAGAAACTGGAAAAGAAATAGCTAAATTGCCTGAGAAAACAAAATCAGCTGGACCTAGTAAGGACACTAGCGTTCCCACAAAACCAAAAAAACCGTCTACAAAAAAGAAGTCTGTTAAAAAATCAATAAAGAAAAAGACCAAAAAATAAAACTGGGATCTATGGACAGTGAAACTTATGAAAATTCTTTTACTTAGTGACCTAGAAGGGCGAATACCTAAGGGGTTAAAAAAATTTGTTAAACGAGAAAAGATCAACGCTATAATTTCTGCTGGGGATTTTTCTACTAGTTGCACTAAAATGATTTTTGAAAACTGGGATTTACTAACTGTTTGGGACAAAGAAGCTAAGAAAGAATTTGATAAACGATATGGATTTTCTCGGGTGAACAAAGAAATTAAAAAAGGTTGGAAAGAGGGCGTAAATGTTTTAAGATTTTTAAATTCATTGGAAATCCCTGTTTATGTTATTCTTGGTAATCAAGATTTTGTAAAGAAAAAACGTGCTGGTGCAGTTTTGAACAAAGATGATTTTCATAAACCTGGATCACAGATACCAAAAATTAAAAAAATGAAAAATTTAATTTATTTACACAATAATGTTAGAAAATTAGGATTGTATAACATTGTTGGTTTTAACAACGGATACACCCGAACTATCAAAAATCCACAAAAAAAACTTTTCAAAAAACCTTTTATTTTAGTTACACATTCCCCTCCGAAAGGAACTAAATTTGGAAAAATTAAAAATAAAAAGTCTCCTCGTAATGGGGATGATGTTGGTTCTAAAGTAACTGCAAAATTAATTAAAAAATACAAACCTGTGATTCATATTTCTGGACACATGCATGAACACCGGGGATGGACAAAGATAGGAAAGACAATTGTTATTGCTTCTGGGTTTGGTTATGATAAAAAAGGAATGTTACTCGAATTAAAGGGAGAAAAGATCAAAATCAAAAAAGTTCAAATCTGACACTGTGAGATAATTTATATAACTGAGTGCGTACATATTGTTTCTATGAAAGGAATCATCATAAATTTCCATATTGCCTATACAAAAGAAGTTCTTGTTAAGGTACAAGGTATCACTGATAAAAAGAAAGGTGCTAGGTTGATAGGTAAAAAAGCTATTTGGAAAGACGAAAAGATTGAACATGTTGGATATGTTACTGGGGTACACGGTACTTCTGGAACTATGAAAGTAAAGTTCAAGAAGCCATTGCCTGCTACCTGCTTAGCTAAGCCAATCGAGATTAAGGATTAATTCTGTTTTTTAATTTGTTATATTAAACCAATTATCTGAAGCGTCGTATGTTTCTTCTTCCCCACATGATGTATACACGCATGCATAATATGGTCCAGATGTTATTCCTGTAACATTCCAATTATATTGACCATCAGATGCGACAAAGCTGCCTGGTGCTTCTTCAAAATCACTCAAACAATTTCCACCAATAGCATAGTAATGTATTTCTGTATCGCATGAATCTAGATTTGTTATGTTTCCATATGTCCATTTTATTGTATAATTTCTACTAATGGTTTCTCCACCGTTTGGTTGTGTTATTGCTATCCACGGTGTTAATGTTGTGTTGGTTGTGTTGTCGGTGGTGTTATCTGTTGTGTTTGTTACTACCTCACCCCAACTACAACCTGGCTGTAATCCACATCTTGATTCGGTTTCTAATTCATAACATCTTATATAATTACTATACCATGGATCCTCACACTCACTGTACCATTTACAATTAACTCCGTTTGGATATGCGTATGTGTATACTGTTTGTTGTTCACAACCAGATATTCCTAAAT
>Ga0233437_1003202_pt1 | contig 22082 bp, 18 predicted proteins | sample SI_122_August201_FD_182714 | JGI IMG/M metagenome (GOLD analysis project Ga0233437, IMG submission 182714) | Seawater microbial communities from Saanich Inlet, British Columbia, Canada - SI_122_August2016_200_MG | ecosystem: Environmental > Aquatic > Marine > Inlet | place: Canada: British...
CCAGAAACCATTTTCCGCCCGGAAGGTTCTCCACAGGCTCACCTTCCCTGAAGGCGATAGTCCCTTCACCCAGGTTGCCTGTTCCCGTGATAAAGGCATCGGAAATAATACCTGAACAGCTCTGAAACTGGCTGGTGAGCCCCAGTTTCTCCATCTGCAATCGAATGCGAACACCCAAGGGGGTCAGCCCGCCAAACCAAATGACGTCGGGATTGAGCTTCTTGGCCTGGGTGAGTTCAGCGGTAAAGTCCTGCTGATCGGAGGTCACACCGAAACTGCCCAGGATTTTTCCGCCGTTTTCTTTGAGGTATTTGGAGAAGTATTCGTTCATACCCTTGCCGTAGTCAGTGGTGTCATAAAGCGTCACCCAGGTCTTATATCCCAGGCCCGTGATGAATTTCGCGGCAACATCATTCTGATTGATCATGGTCCCGTTGATCCGGTGAACCTCTTTGTAGTCGTTTCCGTAGGTAATGTCCGGATGGACTGCTCCCCAGACCACAACCGGCAGACCGAATTTGTGGTAAACATCCACGGAGGCCAGTGCCACCACGGAGCAATATTGGGTAGCCGCAGCAATGATCTTTTTGTTTGCAGCCGCCTTTGTGGCCACCTGAACACCTGCGTTAGGCTTACACTCATCATCCAGGACCACCAGCTCATAATGGTATTTGGCTTTCGGGTCCGCGTTTCTCAGCTTTACCGCAAGGTCAGCCGAGTTCCTTCCCCCGACACCAATGGCGGAGACGCCCCCGGTAAGGGGACCGATGAAGGCTACCTCCACGGTGTCCTTTGCCATAACCGGCCCTGCTGCCAACATCAGAAACAACCCCAGGATAAAACTTATGGATCTGTTCAATTTCATGATGATCTCCTCCTTTGTTTAAAATATTGTATTGATAATAAATGCTTCACTTGTCTAATATCTAATCAGAAAAAATAGGGCACACCATAAGCATATCTTGAGCATATTGTCAATCATTTCAAAATTTATATTTTTCGTAAAAAAAGATATAATTAATGATCAATCTGTCAGAAAGCATCCTGGTTTTTCACCACGCTTTTCATGATCTTGCCGGATGTGAAAGCGCCCCAGCGAAAAATCCCATCCCCTCCTGATTCTTCCCGTCCTGGTGGATGTGCAGCAGTTGGCCGTTCGTTGAAGCTGGGACATGGATCAGATGCACCACGGATGCGTGTTGTGCATGATCCGGGAGTGTGGCGGGGAGCTGGTTGGCGGCTTCCAGTAGAAATCTTTCATCAATATAGGTGCCCTTCTGATCCGGATAAATGGCGATGGGGACAATGTCCGCTTCCACGAGGTCGTTGAAAAAGTGTGTGCCATAAGAGACTTCCGGTGTGGAATCGCCCGATTCAAAGGCAATCTCGCCTAAGGTAAGCGTGTTGTTGATATCTTCATATCCCACCCTGACACCCAGGTTGATGTCGTTACTACCCCATCGCCCCGGACCGAAAAGGGCGTAGCGTTTTCCCTCCAGCCGTCTGTTGATGTTACCCACAACGTGGCCGATCTCCACTTTTTCCTCGTAGCGGGTGATCTGGTTGTAGGCCCGGGGATCCACATAAACCACATATTCGATGTCTTTGATAAGACCGTTGGTGATACCGTGGTTGTTGGTGAAAAGAATTCGGCCACGGGAAATATCTTCCGGCAGGGTTGCCGGTTCCATCTTTTTCCTCAGGGAAAGGGTCCGACACTGAAGAAGGTAAAGTTTGTCATTGTCAATGGCAAATTCCACATCCACCGGTCGACCGTAGGCTTTTTCCAGTTTTTCAAGGATCTTTTTCATGGCGCCCGGAAAAGGGGTTTGGGTCAGAAAATTGTGAAATGTGAGGCAGCTTCGGTTCCGGTCAATGGTCTGGCCTTTAAACATGGGGGCGGCCACATTCCCTTCCTGATTCACCGATACGGCGTAAAACAGATCCGGGTGATCAATCTCCCGCATCAGATCCAGGAAAGCAACCGGTTCCAGACGCCCTGTTTTCATATTGAACACATCCACCGTTTTCTGGGAGTATTTCTGAATCTGCCTTGGCGCCACCTCTGGCCTCAGCAGGGGATGGCTCACCGGAATCATTCTGGGATAATCATCTCCCACCCGGTCCACGGCCCGTGTTCCCATTCCGAAGACGAGTCGAATGAGTCCGTCATCCTGATTAATGCGTGAAGTCCAGGCGTAAGCATTGAAAGAGAAGGCCACGCCGGCTGCAAAAGGAAAAAAATAGTTGCCGAAACGGCGCCCCACCACTTTTTGGGCCAGGACACTCATCCTTTCGTCGAAATCGAGCAGTTCGCGCTTTCTGCGATAAAGGATGGGGGCGGGTCCAAAAGTGCTCATGAGCACTGATTTCAACCCCCGAATGAATTCCTCAAGCCGTTCCTCCGGCTCCCCATGGTTGGCAATAAAAACAGAATCGTATTTCCCCGAAAAAGCATGCCCCACATTGTCTTCCAGCAGGCTGGATGAACGGAGAATAAGCGGGTGCTCTCCCACTTCTTCGAGGAATTTTCGAAATGTGTCCACCATATCGGGCGGGAAGGCGGCTTTTTCCATGATGGCCGGAATTCTTTGATAGGTTTCCTCGATATCGTCCCGGCTCTTGTATTTGTGGGTATGAAGTTCATGGAGGTCGTTATAATCCACAAAATCCGAAAAAATGCCCGAGTTGAAATAATATGATTCAGGGATGGCAAGATAGCGGTCCAGCTCGGGATCCCTCTCCGTGAGCCGCGGAAGGATGATCCTGTAGGCCAGAAGCAATCCCGCCGCTTTGCCGCCGATCCTTCCCGGGTAACGGGGGCTCCAGCAGGAGTGTTTCACCATTTCATCGATATCGCGAATCGTGATGTGGTGCTTGGCGATGCCCAGGAACGGGAGTTGGTTGGAGATAAAATGGTGGATCAGGGCCACCCGGACCCCTTCCGCTTCACTGGGGGACACAAACATGGTTCCTTCAGGGATTTCACAGAAATCCCGCAGTGCCTTTTTGATCCGAAGTGATGTGACCCCTTCCGTGTTGACCACCTTGATCAGGTTTTTCAGTCGGTCCTCTTTTCGGGCAAGGTTGATATATTGGTCAATCTCTTCGTCGTCAAAGTGGTTTACCAGAGCAAGATCAACGGCCGCATCCATGTATTCACGGAGGTTCTCTTCAGTTGGGTCGATTTTCTCCCTTTGAATGGCCGTTTCCGCATCCTTACGGATCTGTGTAATATCCACGGATGCCTTTTCAAGCAGGACGGATCGGAAAATTTCCCGCATGGCTTCCGTCAGGTGGGGGTGTCCCATCATTTTTCCATGCATGCGGTAAGCACGCACCAGATGTGTTTGATTTTGTTCAGTGGTACCCAGCATCATTGATATTGGTACCTTATCACCTGGTCTTCTGTAACAAAAAACAAGAAGTTCATTGGCTGAATAACCTAAAACTTAAAACTTTAAACTTTAAACTTTAAACTTTAAACTTTAAACTTAAAACTGCGGCTTTGCCGCATTAAACCCATCCTCTCAGTTTGCAGGCTTCGGCCACCCGTGCCACGGCCACCAGGTAAGCGGCCTTTCGCATGTGAACGGTGTTGTTGCGGCTCATTTCGTAAACACTGCCAAAAGCACGGCACATGGTATTTTTTAAGCGAAAATGGATTTCCTCCAGGTTCCAGTAGAGATTGTAAGTATTCTGAACCTGCTCCAGGTAGCTCACGGTGACACCGCCGGCGTTGGCCAGGAAATCGGGTAGAACAAAAATATTGTTTTCATGAAGAATTTCATCGGCCTCAGGGGTCGTGGGACCGTTGGCCAGCTCGCAAAGAATGGTACAGTGGATTTTTGAGGCATTCTTGCGGGTGATGACGTTTTCAAGGGCCGCCGGGAAAAGAACCGCCGTTTCCAGTTCCAGCAGTTCTTCATTGTTGATGGCATCGGAACCGGCGAATCCGTTGACATGCCCGGTACGAATTTTGTGGTCAATGAGTGCTTCTACGTTAATGCCTTCTGGATTGTAAACACCCCCTTTGGAATCGGAGGCGGCCAGCAGCTTCATGCCGAGCAGATCCCGGCCAATGCGGGCCGCATGCCGGCCGGCGTTTCCGAAGCCCTGGACGGCCATGGCACCGTCTTTCAGGTCTTTGCCAAGCGCTTTGGCCGCCTCCCGAACCACGTAGATGCCCCCTCTGGCCGTGGCATCCCCCCGACCCTGAGAGCCCCCAAGGGATATCGGTTTTCCGGTGATGACCCCGGGATGGTGTTCTCCGGTGAGGGTTTCATATTCGTCCATCATCCAGGCCATGATCTGGGGGGTGGTATATACATCGGGCGCCGGCACATCTTTCGTAACCCCCAGGGTTCTCCCCACGGCGCGCACATAGGCGCGGGCCAATCGCTCTTTCTCGGTTTCGGTCAACTCCTTGGGATTGCAGACCACCCCGCCTTTTCCGCCACCCAGTGGGATATCCACCACGGAAGTTTTCCAGGTCATCCATGTGGCCAGGGCGCGAACCGTATCGATGGTTTCATCAGGATGCCAGCGTATGCCTCCTTTTGCCGGTCCGCGAGCGGTGTTGTGCTGAATGCGAAATCCGTGAAACACCCGTGTGGCCCCGTCGTCCATTTTGACGGGCATGGTCACCTTCAATTCACGCATGGGCCAGCGAAGAAACTCATGGGTGGCCTCATCCAGTCCCAGCATTTCCGCTGCATTGTCCAGTTGTTTCTGAGCAATTCGAAATGGATTTAGCATCTCTGTCATGTTCGCTCCTTTTGACTCAGCACATATCCATACGAGGGCCTGACGGGATGCTACCGGAGAACCGATTTGGGAGTCGCTTCAAGCAGGGTGTTGATGATGCTTTCGCGATCCAGCATTTCTCCCGATTGAGGTTTGATTTCATTGACCCAGAAGTCGCTTTCATAGATCTCTTTATACAGGCGTTTTCTCTCCGCCTCGTTTTCGAAACGACGGATCCACACATAAAGATCATCTTCTTCCGGGGCTATAAAACTGCCCACCACCACCACCCCCATGGACGTTTGAAAGGGGATGATCTGTTCTTCCATGAGCTTAACCCACTGGTCTCGTTTTCCATTTTTGATCCGGTACTGCCGCAGTTCGAATAGCATTGGTATCTCCTTTTGGTTTGAGTTCGTCATGGCCTAAATTTTTAAGCCTCTGATCGATCAGAAAATGATGTGATAGAAGCACTCCCCCTCAGCATACACCGTATGGGGATGCGGTTGCAAGGCAGCATTCTCATGATGGGTTTGTGTTTAGGGAAAAAGAGACGCTTGCAGGTTTTAGGTGCTATTCTTCCAGGGCTGGAAGGTATATGGAAAGGGTCGAACATTCGCCCAATCGGGACTCTGCCTTAATGAATCCAAAATGATTTTTTACAATTGATTCAGATATGGCGAGCCCCAGGCCCATCCCTTTTTGGGTCCCCACGGCTTTGGTTGAAAAATAGGGGTCAAATATCTTTTCAAGTATTCCTTGAGGCATACCCTTTCCATGATCTTTTATGGATATCTTTACATAATTCCCTTCTTTGACTGTCAGTGCGTCTTTGTCCCCAAGTTCAATATTTTCACATGAAACGTGGATTACCCCTCCTCCCGGCATGGATTCCCCGGCATTTTCCACAATGCCCCCGATGGCCGTTTTCATCTGCCCCACATCAATTGCAACCGGAGCAATATCATCAGGGATGGAAAACCGACAGTTGACATCAGTCTCTTTTATTGAAGAACCAACGGAATCCTTTAAGATGTTCTCCATGGAACGCGCTTTCTTTTCGGGTTCAACTCTTTCAGCCAACGAAAGCAACTGGGCAGATAAAACTTTTGTCCGAACGCATAATTCTTCTGCCTTAGCCAGACGCCTGTAACCACTGCTCTCCGGTTTCAAATTCATCTTGGCGATGCCGATATTTGTTACTACGGCGGCCATCAAATTGTTATAATCATGTGCAATGCCTCCTGCCAGAATACCCAGGGACTTGAGTTCTCTGGCATTAGATTCCGCTTCCAGAATTTTCTTTTGATTCGTAAGGTCTTTTCCGATGGCATTGAAACCCAACACCCTGCCTTGATCATCGTACTGGGGATTGATGGTCCAATTAATGTGGTGAATTTCTCCGGTGGCAGGATTGATCATGCGGTTCTCAAAAATGGTACCGGAGCTTTTCACGCCTTTAAATCCAATGGATGACTTTGCGGTTTTTTCACGGTCTGGGGGATATACGAAATTTTGAACAGATGTCCCCAATAGTTCTTTTGAAGTCATGCCCAGGAATTTTTCAACGGCATGATTGGCAAAAGTGAATACGCCGGATTTTTCTACCTGAACAATCATGTCATCCGTCCCTTCCACAAAATGGCGATACCGCTCTTCGCTTCTGCGAAGGGCCGTTTCAATCTTCCTTTTGTGGAGCGCAATTTCAACAGAAGCTCTGATCTCCTCACCATCAAAGGGCTTCATTATATAACCGAAGGGTTCCACTTCTTTTGCCTTTTCAACATACTCCGGGTCACCGAATCCGCTGATAAAGATGATGGGGATATCAGACTCAGCTTTGATTCGTTTGGCAGCTTCTATGCCGTTCATCCCTCCGGGCATGATGATGTCCATCAAAATGAGATCAGGCGACAGATCAAGCGCCTTTTCAACTCCTTGCTGTCCCGATTCAGCCTTCCCAGCCACCTGGTACCCCAATTCTGTCAGCATTTCAATGACTTGTAGCCTTGTAACCCATTCGTCATCCACCACCAGGATTTTAGCCGCGGTTCCATCCATGAGCTTTTTCCTCGTATGTTAAAGGTCGTAATTGAGAAAAGGAACACTTTTCGATTATCATGTCAATAGTCTTTTCATGATTACTATTGAATTGTCCGAAAGAACATTGGAAATTCCGCAATAGCGATAAAAGCATAAAAGAAAGAAGTTGCACCCTCCCTGATGCATGTATTATCCCTAAACGGATTACACTACGATGTCAGAACATCGGGAATAAAACAGCTGTGAATGATTCAAATCAACGTCGTCGGCAATGAAAAAAGTCTTTCGCCGGGGTGCTTTTTCTTTATGCGGTTTCAGGAAACCCATAAAACAGTATGAAAAGACAGCAAGATATATGCCAAACTGCTTCAAATCGACTCGCTATTTCGCCGGTGTCCGGAATTTGGTGGCAAGACGTCGTCTGAGCTTGGGTACAGGGTATTTTCAGGAAATATTTAAGGAGGTGGGTATTGCGATGCGAAATTCAGTATATTTATTTCTGGTTCTCATGGGTCTGTCTTTTTTTTCCTGTTCAAACGAACAGCCAGAGGGAACTGAGACACTGGCCAAAATAAATAATTACAACCTCGCCTGTTCTGAATTTGAGGAGAAATTGTCTCAGGAACTCAACTATGATCCGGATCTCAAGAAGACCAGAGAAGTAAAATTGGCATTTCTGGAACAACTGATCCAGGAAGAGGTGCTTATTCAAGAGGCCAAAAAACTCAAGCTTGACGAAAAAGAAAAATTTATTCGGGCCATTGAGCTTTATTGGAAATCGACCCTTATAAGAGACCTGCTGGAGCTGAAAGGCAAAGAGATAAATGAAACGGTATCGGTTCCGCAGGCGGAGATAGACGCATATTATGAAGAGCTGAAAGAGGAGGGCGGAACCGTACCGGCCCTTGCAGAAATTCAGGATATAATTGTTAAAGAAGTGAAAGAAAAGAGAACATGCCGGCTACTGAAGGAATGGATGACAAATCTGGAAAAGAAGGCAGATATCAAGATCAATGAAAAACTTCTCTAAAAGATTGAACCGGGGGGCAATATGTCTCAGAATGATCCTACTACCCAAAAAAGAAGAGTCCGTTTCATCAAGAAGGATTTTCAGGTCAGGTTCATTTTAAAATTCTGCCTGTTAGTCCTGGCGGGCACAGCATTATCCACCGGCGCGCTTTTCTTCTTTTCTTCAGGGACTCTCACATCTTCGTTTCAGGATTCGCGATTGGTCATAAAAAGCACATCCCTGGCGATTCTCCCGGTTGTGCTCTATACCAACCTCATCACCCTTGCACTGATAGCGCTGGCCACTGCTGTCGTCACGTTTATTATTTCTCACAGGCTGTTTGGTCCCCTTTATCGGTTTGAAAAGAATTTAGAGGAGATAGGGAACGGTAATCTGGTCAAAAAGATACGACTCAGAAAAAAAGATCAGTTAACAGATTTTGTTGCCACCATCAATAATATGACATCCAGCCTGAACAGCAGGGTGTCCCATATCGAGGTCGGTCTGGCTGAGATTATCGAAACTGCCCCGCTGAAAAATTTGCCGGAGGAAACAACTGAGGAACTGAAACGGCTTTATGGGAAAATTGGAACTAGTTTCAAACTTTAATTTTAGAGCCTCGCATGTGAATGAAAACCCGATTTAAAAGACGACTCTTATTGCCCTGGATGGCTTTCTTTTTCCTATTGCCATCTGGACCGGTAGAGGCTCAATCGGCCGAAAAATTCAACTGGCGTTCCTTTGAGACCAAACATTGTACTATCAATTATCAGCGCATTGAAGATCTTGAAAACTTTAATAAACGGATAGATTATTCTCCGCAGAAAGGGAGCTTGAAATATTTGCTTTCCGACCCGGAAACCAATGATATATACGAAAAACTTTCCCGCAAGGTGGATGCTCTCTATGAAAGAGTTCAGGAAATACTGGACATGCGAAAAAGGATGAAGAAAGTAAAAATTAACCTGTACGCCGGCAAACAGCAGCTAGGGGTCGCCTATCAAGGGCTTTTTAAAAAAACCTGCAAAGTCAGATCTTGGTATCTGTTTGAATTTAAAACAATTTACTCTAATATCGCAGATGTTCACGCTGGCATGCTGGCTCACGAAATGGGCCATCACATCGTCGATCATTACCTTATCATCCGCCCTCCGAGGGCAACAGCTGAAATCCTGGCCCGCTATGTTGATAAGCACCTTCGCGATGAAGTCAGGAAATACTGAGCTTGAATTGACGAACGTCGGTTATAATAATGATTGATATCCACGCCCATATCCTTCCCGGTCTGGATGACGGCCCGGCTACTATGGCAGACGCACTGAAAATGGCCCGAATCGCGGTGGAAGACGGCATACGAACCATTATTGCCGCGCCTCATTGCTTGAACGGCCTCTACAACAATTATCGAAAAGGCATCATATCGGCTTGCTCCAAATTCAATTCGGCCCTTAGAGAAAACCGTATAGCCCTTGAGATTTTACCGGGTGCTGAAGTCCATCTGGACATGGAAATCCTGAATGCACTCGAGGACAACCGGTTGATGACGCTCAATGATACCGGGCAGTTTTTTCTGCTGGAACTTCCCGATCAATTCGTCCCCCGGGCCCTGATCGGTTTTGTCGCCAGGCTCAAAGGCGTGAATGTGACCCCCATTATTGCCCATCCTGAAAGAAACATGGCCATTCAGCGAGATGTCACGCTTCTCCATGACCTGGTCTCAGAAGGCGCGCTTTCTCAGATCACCGGGAGAAGCCTGACCGGGGAGTTCGGTTCTCCCGCCTTCAAGTGCAGCTTACGGATCATCGAGCTGAACCTGGCCCATTTTCTGGCAACGGACGCCCACTCACCGGGGAATCGCCCTCCTACGCTTTCGAGAGCCGTTAAAAAGCTCTCCAAGTTAATCGGCCGGCCCGGTATGAAAAACATTGTATTTGAAAAGCCCCAAATGTTATTGAAAGGCCACAGACCCGAAGGTCTTTTCCAAGAACATCCGTCGTATAAACCATTATTTGATGGAGACGAAGAAACAATTAGAATGGACGATAACCTGACACCTCAAGCTGGTAGGAATAACCCCTATGGTTGACAATACCGATCACAAAATTAAGGAATGGACTGCTCAACAGTACCGGAATCGCCTTATGAATATGGTCGATGAGCGGACCCGGGAGTTGAAGAAAAGTGAAGCGACATATCGCAAAATGGTGGAGGATATGCAGGAAATAGTCTGTCGTTTTCTGCCTGACGGAACCATTACCTTTGTAAACCGCGCCTGCAGAAAGCAGCTTGGCATTGAGGTTCAGCAATTGGTTGGGGAAAACTTCTTTCGCTGGATTTCACCCGATGCAGACGATACGGCTGAAAAAGACTTCAAAACCTCAATTCAAAAGAACCGCCCCATGTCACATCGCCTGCTGATGAAAAGGCATGACGGGTCATCCCGGTGGATACGATGGTCCGGTTACAGCCTGCTCGATACCGACGGTTCCCTGTTGGAGTATCAGGCTCTGGGTCGGGACATCACTCACATAATAAAGGAGCGGGAACATAAGATCCAACATGAAAAATGGCATCGGCGCACCCAGAAGCTGGAAGCCATCGGTACCCTTTCAGCAGGAATTGCCCATGACTTCAACAATATCGTTGCTGTCATTCTGGGCAATGTTCAACTGGCAATGGATGATGTTTCAAAGGAAACCCGTACCCGAAAGAACCTGGACGAAATATATGGATCATGCCTCCGCGCCAGGGACATGATAAAACAGATTCTCACGTTCGCTCGCGAAGGAGATCAGGAGATGACGGCCCTGAGCTTCGTCCCGGTGGTAAAGGAATCCATCAAATTCCTGAGATCGGCAATTCCATCTACCATTGAAATCCGTGAGGACATTCAGGAAACAGGTGCCGTCAAAGCCGACCCCACACAGATTGGTCAGGTTATTATGAATCTCGGCGCCAATGCTGCCTACGCCATGGGTAGCGAGCCGGGCACCCTGCACATAAGCATGAAGAATATTATGATCGACCATGGCCACAAACACCGTTTTCGTGTCCCCGGCGAGGGTAAATATGTGAAACTTGACGTGGTTGACACAGGATGCGGTATGAACATTACAGTTGCTTCCCGAGTGTTTGATCCGTATTTCACCACCAAGAAAGAGGGCGAGGGAAGCGGCATGGGCCTTGCCGTGGTCCATGGGATTATTGAAAACCACGGCGGTATCATCTGGGTGGAGAGTGAACCGGGAAAAGGATCTGCGTTTCACATGCTCTTTCCAACGGTTGAAACCGCCGGGCTTGAACCGGAAATCGAGCATCCCCAGCCTGCTTTGAAAGGGTCAGAACGAGTCCTTGTGGTGGATGATGAAGAGGCCCTTCTGGAAGCGGAGATGGACATGCTCGAACGCCTCGGCTATGAAGTGACGGGAACAACAAGCCCCGTAGAAGCCCTTGAACTGTTTCGCAGGCAACCGTACCAATTTGATTTGATCTATACGGATATGACCATGCCGGGTATGACAGGTCTGTCTCTGGCAAAGAAAACCATGGAGATTCGCCCCCTTGTGCCTGTGATACTCTACTCCGGACACACCGCGCTGAAGGGTAACAATGAGGTCGCTGAAAGCGGCATCAAGGCCTTTTTGACAAAACCGATTATACTGGAAGATCTGGCATCCACCATCAGGGAGGTCCTGGATGACTCAAAAAGAAAACAGTTCTGATAAAGTGCTTCAGATGAAAATTCTGGTAGTGGACGACGAAAAAAGGATATGTACGTTCCTTACTGAGATCCTTCACCGGGCAGGGATGCATGTAAGGGTTGCCCAAAGTGGCCATGAGGCCCTGAGCTTCGCCGAACCAGGGGGCTTTTCGGTGGCAATTGTGGATTTGAAAATGCCGGGTCTCAGCGGTATCGAGACCATTCAGCGTTTGAAAAAAATTGATTCCGATATGGAGATAATCGTTTTTACGGGATACCCCTCCCTCGATTCCTCTCTCGCCGCCATTGAAAATCATGTTTTTGCCTACCTGACCAAACCGGCCGACCGATATGTGATCGTCCGGATGGTTGAGCGGGCCATGGAACGTCGCCGACTGATTGTGGAAAACCGTTCACTGGTGGAACAGCTCCGGATTGAGCGTGACAGCCTTCGTGATGAAGTGGTTGCCGCCAAACGGGGGATTGAGCGCCGCCTCGAAGCATCCGACTCCCTGGTGGGCCAAAGTGAGGGTATTCGGAGGGTCAGACATTTTGTGGCCCAGGTCGCCCCCACCGATCTGGCGGTGTTGATACTGGGGGAAAGCGGTACCGGCAAAGATGTGGTGGCGCGGCTTATTCACGAATCCTCGGGTCGAGACCCGAACGCTTTTGTGAAAATCAACTGCCCGGCCATTCCGGAAGCGCTCCTTGAATCCGAACTGTTCGGCCATGAAGCCGGTGCTTTTACGGGCGCCAAAAAAAGCAAGCCCGGGCGTTTCAAGCTGGCCTCAGGCGGTACGGTGTTCCTCGACGAGATCGCCGATCTCCCAATGAATCTCCAGGCCAAACTCCTTCAAGCCATCGAAGATAAATGCTTTACACCCGTGGGGAGCACCAAGACCATAACGGTCGATTTTCGGATCATTGCCGCCACAAATGCGCCCATTAAGAAACGGATTGCCGAAGGGCGTTTCAGGGCCGACCTTTTCTACCGCCTGGATGAGTACGCTCTGGATCTGCCGCCCCTTCGCCGGAGAAAAGATGATATTCCCCTTTTGGTCAAACACTTCTGCAGAATTTACAGCCATGAATTCAATCGGCCTCAGACTGAGATTACCGCTGAGACCCTGTCACTTCTCGTCCGGCAGCAATGGGCCGGAAATGTTCGCGAACTGGAAGCTTTTGTAAGGCGATTCGTCCTGGAGGGCAGCAGCGCCCGCGCTCTCGAAACGTTAAACGGGGACTCACTACCGGAAACCGACGCTTTTGATGAAGTCGCCCATGCCATTCGCGAGACCGAGATCAATGCCATTGTAGGGGCTCTGGAAAACACAAAATGGAACCGGAAAAAGGCCTCCAGGCTGCTGGGGATGAGCTACAGTTCCCTGAGACGCCCGATCGCCAAATACGACCTTGAAGACTACTGAGCGAGCCCCGGGTGCCTGCCCTTGATGTGAAAAAAGTGACGATGGCTAAAAAGTAACGCCGACATTTACTCAAAAACGTCACTTTTTGAGTTTCGTACCCTTCCAATCACAGTTTCGGATTCGTTATTTTCTAATAATATTTTCCCTCATTGGCGATTTGTTGTTCGACGCCCACAAGTTTCATCCACAAATACAATTTTAAAATACTCCAGGCAGAAATTCCATATATTCGGCACCAAATGTGCAGAGCTTTTGAGGAACTGATCGCCCGGCCCTTCGTCATTGATAAAATGGGATGCTGAAAATTGATGACGTCGTAAAAAGTCCCATCTACTGCGTTGCAGTGATTTTTCAGACTCTCAACATACTACATGTATGCCTTCGATCCTAAAAAATCACTACGCCTTGTATATGAAACTTTTTACTTAGCCATCTATAGCGAAAATCGGACTTTTTACGGGATCATCAAAATTGGATCCGGATAAGAATTTTGAATGTTTGTTGGATTATGAATTGAGACAGTGTGTGCGGCACCGGCGCTACCTGTCCGTTGTCATGCTGTCCCTTAAGAACGGCCGTCAGGAACTGAGCAATATGATCCGTTCCCGCATGCGCCAAAGCGATGTCATATCACTTGTTAGAGATATTACGGTGGTGATGATGGGGGGAACGGATAAGCCGGATGCGGTCAACGCGGTGAGCCGCTACGGCAGTGATTTCAACGGGACGCTGGATATGCGTGGTCCATTTCGTCTTTCCCCGATGATGGGAAGACCACGGCAGAGTTGATCACCATTTCCCGATATCGTCAAAAAAAAGCCATGCAGCTCCATCGCGGCGCTGTCGTGGCAAAATAACCAGATAGGGAGGGTTCCATGTCAAAGATGATTCAAGTTCGAAAAAAATGCCTTTTCATGACAGTTTCGACTGTCCTCACGGTTCTGTTTTTGCTAACCACCCCCGTTACGGCGGCGGAGACCCCGCAACAACAGCTTGAAAGGGCTAAAACCCTTTCTGACGAAGCCACCGTCAAAGCAACCCTGGCCCTTGAAACCGGCGATCTGGCCCTTGCCCAGGAAGCCCAGCTATTGGCCGATGAAGCCGCGGGCATTATCGCCGCGGTAACGCAGATCGCCGCGGACACCGGCGATACGGCCCTTGCCCAGGCGGCTCTGAATGCCTCCATAGGCGTTGGGGAAGCGACTAATATAATTGTCGGCGCCGCTGAAACCATCGCCGCGACCAGCACTGACCCCGATACGGTCGCAGCCGCCAGTGCCCTGGCGACAACGGCCGCAACCACCGCGGAAACAACAACCACCACCCAGGAAACCGCCATGGCAACAGGCGCCAGTATGGCGGCCGCTGAGGAAGCGTACGAACCGCCCGCCGACACCCCGCCCCCCCCCCCCCCCCCATCCTTCAGTCCCCCGGTGGTCGGTGTCGAGCCACCCATTACCGACGTCCCACCGGCGAGCGAGGTTTGATGGTACGCCTGCTATCTGCTTCATTCTGTATGCAAAAACCCAGCATATCGTTCAGGCGCGGATCAAGCTGCGCCGAACGGCGTTGTGACCCTCCGCCTACACGGCTGATATGAAATGAAAGAGGGAGATTAAATAATGAAAAAGAACTCACTGCTACTGCTGGTTGTTTCCATGTCCTTCCTGTTGTTCTCTTACCAGGCTTCTTTTGCCGGAGAAGGAAAGATCGTCCTCAAACCCCATATCAATGTGAGTTGGAAGTCGGACAGCAATTTCTGGTGGGCGGAAGAAGACGAAAAAGAGGTCTACACCTTTCTGATCCAGCCGGGCGTCACATTCGGCTACGAAACCGACAAAACCAAGATTCACCTGGACTACACCATGAACGGCTACCTTTACAGTGATCAGGACCCCCCGTCGCCGGGGATTCAAAAAGCATCGGACGACAACTACATAGGCCACACCCTGAACCTGGACGCTTCAACCCGTCAATTGGATGATAAACTGCTTGCGGGCGTGCGGGAGGATTTCTACCTGACCCGTGATCCGGCCCAGTCGGACACATTCAATGATTCAGCCGTTCGGAACAAATATTTCATCAACCGGGTGGAGCCGTTTGCCTTCTACGACTTATCCGACAGGTTCACCGCCGGGGTGCGTTACCGGAACACCATCACCGACTACACCGAGGATACTATTGAAGATTCAACCGAAAACAGGGGCCTCGTTGATCTCATATACCGTTTCTCCGAAACCGCTTCCCTGGATCTCGGGTACCAGATATGGGCCCGGAGCTACAGCAAGAACACCTCCGAATACCTGTCCAACCAGGCGATGCTAGCCTATCAGCAACAGTTCCGATGGGTTTCCCTGGAGGCTGGAGCGGGATACCAGACTCGTTCCTTTGAGGAAGACTACCTGGACAGGATCCATGTTATCCCATGGCGGCTGGGCATAGAGATTGCCACAGATCCCGCACCCATCAGCACCCTGTTGCCGGAAGAGCATAAGAAGAGCTACCTGAAACTCATGTTCGCCCAGGATTTCAATGATCAGGGGCTGGGGGAGCGTTATTTCAAAGCGGACCGTATTACGCTTGATGTGGGCCATACCTTCCTGGAAAGAATCCTGGTCCGTCTCAATGGTTATTACCAGAGGAGTAAATACGAATTCACTGAAGGTGTAACCGCGTCAGGGAGCACGGAAAAGCGCGATGACGACACCTACAAGGTGTACGGCACTGTCGGGTACAAGTTTCTGCGATGGTTCACCCTTTCCATAAAGCCAGGTTACGAAAGACGGAATTCAAACATCGTCGGCCGCAGTTACGAAGATAAAATTATCATGGCCGAGCTGGAGTTCCTTTACGATGTGGGTGGGAAATGAGTCAACCATAAACCATGACAAAAAGAAAAAACACCATCCGCCTCATTGCCATCACCATCCTGATTCAAATTTTCTTCTTTGCCGCGCCGCATGCGTCCCCGGCCCAGGGGAAGGCCTACATTGTCGGGCCGCGGGATGTTCTCAGCCTTACCATCTACGCCGGAGGAGAAATGCAGCAGGCGGTTGACCTGACCGTATCGGCCAAGGGCGTCATAAACGCACCCTTTGTGGGCGCCGTCAAGGCGGCAGGACTCACGCTCCCCCAACTGGAGAACCGCATCACCCGGCCCCTTAAAAAGGACTATTTCGTATCCCCCGAAGTCAACATACGCGTCGCCGAATACCACAGCCTCCAATACTTTATCTCCGGGGCCGTCAAGGAACCGGGACTTTACGAGATGACCTCCCGAACCTCCCTCATGGAACTCATTGCCAAGGCCGGCGGGGTGATGCCGGACCGGGGCAATGTGGCCTATATACTGCGCGGTTCCACCGATGAGGTGGTGGATGGCAAAACCATTAACGAACTCCTCTCACGGAAGGAACCCATCAAAGTGGACCTGGAAAGCCTGCTGGGCCGGGGAGACATGAGCGCCAACCTGCCGCTCAGCCCCGGCGATGTGGTTTACCTGCCCCTGGGGAAGGCCCTCCACATGGCCAGGAGCAAGGTTTATGTGGGCGGCAAAATAGAAAAACCGGGGCTCTATGACTACCAGCCCGGACTCACGGCCCTCAACGCCTGTATCCTGGCCGGCGGATTCGCCAAATTCTCCGCACCCAACCGCACAAAAATCATCCGCAAGGAAAAAGGAGAACAATCGGTCATCGAGATCGACCTCAACGATGTAAAGGAAGGGAATGCGCCCGATGTGGAACTGAAGCCGGGGGACCGGATACATGTTCCTGAATCGTGGCTATAGGTAAAAGATGAACGTCGAACATCGAACATTCAACGTCGAACATCGAATGAAGGTCAACGCACAACCGGTAACTGACAACTGATAACTAAAATCCTATGGATAACCAAAAACCTGATATTTCCCCCCATTTAGCCGAGTATTACTACATCCTCAGCAAGCACAAATGGATCATCATCGGTTCATTGATCGTCATGGTCACCCTGACCCTGTTTTTCACCTTTCAGATGAAGCCGGTCTACCGGTCCACGGCCACCCTCGTTATCGACAAGGAGCAGAGCAAATCGCCGCTCACAGGCGAGAGGATGGACTTTGAGAGCTATGTGTCACAATCCCTTACCTTCAACACCCATTTTAAACTGATTACCTCCCGCCAGGTCCTGGAGGAGGTGATCAGGCGCCTCAAACTGGATCGGCAGGACGAAGATATGGAGGTGAGTGCCTGGAAAAACCTCCTTGCTCAGGTGAAAGAAAACATCCGCCTCATCCTGGACCGGGAGGTGCCGCAGCTTACACCGGAGGAGCAACTTACCGGGACAATCGAAATCCTGAAAGAAAACCTCGATATCGAGGAAGTGAGGGACACGCGCCTTCTCAAGATCTCCGTGGAAGACCACAACCCGGCACTGGCCATGAACATCGCCAATTCCCTGGCCGCCGCCTATATCGAGTTCAATATCGGAAACAGGCTCAAGTCTTCCAAAAACACCCTCAGCTGGATGAGCGACCAACTGTACGAAATGAAGAAAAAACTGGAAGATTCCGAAGAGGCCTTTCTGGCCTACAAACAACGGGAAAACCTCTTTTCCGTTGAGGGGAAACAGAAGGTCATTGCCCAGAAAATCGCCGACTTCAACGATGCTCAGCTTGAGGCCCGGAACAAACGGCTGGAAGTGGATGCGAAACTTCAGCAGCTCAAACAGACCCTGGCTTCGGGGGCGGGTATTTTAAATGTCAGGTCCCTGATCGACAGTCCGCTCATCGAAAATCTCAACTCCCAACTCCTGGAAGCCGAAGTGGAGTTCTCCCGCCTCGGCAAGGTCTATAAATCCAAACACCCCAAGATCGTGCAAATCAAAACCAAGATCGAAAAGACCCGGAGAAAGCTGACCCAGGAAGTCAATAAAGAGATCAAAAGCCTCAAAGCGGAGCAGGCGGTCCTCCTGGCGAGAGAAAAGGCCATGGAAAAGACCATCGCCGATTTCGACCAGGAGGCGCTCAGCACCAATCGAAAGGAACTCAAATACTCCATTCTCCAGCGAAGTGTCAGCACCAACCAGAAACTCTACGACACGCTCCTTTCGAAGGTGGAAGAATCCAATGTGGTGAAAGATGCGGATGTCAGTAATATCCGGATTGTGGAAAAGGCTTTCCTGCCGCTTGACCCTGTTAAGCCCAAGAAAAAACTGAACCTGGCCCTGAGTGTTATCTTCGGCCTCATGACCGGCGTGGGACTGGCCTTTCTCCTGGAATACATGGACCGGTCGCTCCGCACCGAAGAAGATGTGCAACGGTATATGGACCTGCCGGTCATTTCGGTGGTGCCGGAGGCTGATAAGGCTAAGAGTAAGGTATATTGAGAATTAAAAGATAAACATCGAACATCGAATGGTGAATGAGGAAAAGATTCAGCATTCGTACTTTTCATTCGATGTTCGTCTGTTAAACAGCGGTTACGACTTATGAAATCAAAAATCAAAGCACAGAAACGCAAGGCCCGCAAAACCGCCATGGCGTTTTTGGAGAACTATCCTGCGAACTCCCGGTTTGCGGAAGCATTTAGAACCCTGCGGACCAACATCCAGTTTTCCTTCCTGGACAAGGGATTCCGAGTCATCCTCTTCACCAGCGCCGGGCAGGCGGAAGGGAAAACCACCATCACCATGAACCTTGCCCACACCATGGCCAAAGCGGGGAAATCCGTCCTCATGGTGGATGCGGACCTTAGAAAGCCCTCCCTCAGCGATATTGCCGGTTCCCGCAAATCCCGGGGGCTCACCGGTCTCATTTCAGAACTCTTCGACACGGGCGTGGGGGAGGGACGTCTGGAAAATTGGGGGGTAAGCGACCTCATCAGACTCCTGACCCTCCAGAAAAAGAGCGGACGTCTTCACATGGAAGATGGAACAGATGTGGTGGAGATCCGGTTTTCCAGAGGTGGCATCAAGGGCGTTAACTGGCTGACCCGGCCCGATGAGAAAAAACTGGCGGCCATCCTCGGGAAAGGGGGCCTCATTACAAGGGAACAGGCCACCCAGGCCATCATGCGGCAGAAGGATACGGGCCAGAAGCTGGGTTTCATCATCATCAATATGGGGATGCTGACGGAAGACAAACTGAAGGGACCGCTGACCATTCACATGATAGAGGGGCTCCGTGCGGCCCTGCAAATGAAGGACGGGGGATTCACGTTCGAGGAATTCCAGGAAAACGAATCCGAGCACGCATCCTTTGATCCCGTGGATTTCGATCAGGTATACACCCGCGCACTCATCGGAAATGAAGAGATCCCATTCCTGCAAAGAGGCATAGACGAAGCGATTGTCAAAACCAACACCGACAATCTGTTTCTCCTGCCCGCCGGCAGGATTGCGCCCAATCCCTCGGAGGTCATGGGTTCGGGGAGGATGAATTTTCTGATTACGCATCTCAAGGATAGATTTGATCGCGTGATCATCGATACGCCGCCCATCATGCCAGCGAGTGACGCACTTATTCTAACCCCCCTGACGGACGGGGTGGTCCTGGTGGTCAAGGCGGGCCTGATGAACCGGGAACTGGTAAAAAACACCGTCGATCAGCTCAAGCTGGCCCAGGCCAACCTGCTCGGGATCGTGCTCAACCGGGTCGATCTCAAACGGGAAGGTTATTACAAATATTATCACAAATACTACTCCAAGTATTACGGGGAAGATGTGGAGAACAAATGAACGTTATAAGAGCGAATATCGAATATCGAACAAGGAATGTCGAATTATGAAGTTCTTCTTCGACATTCGTTATTCGGCCTTGATCATCGTTCCGTCCACCCGGCAATGAATTGTCGGGCTATTGGCTGTCGCCCCGATAGGGCTTTTACCGTCCTGTAGGGACGGTGGATAATAGCCAGGGGTTTCAACCCCCTGGTGGCAAATGGCCGAAACGATGATCAAGGCCCGTTATTCCTTGATCGATATTCTCCGGTTCAATGAAATCCTTTAAATGTGACGTGTTCCAAGTGTGAGAAATGAACTCTCAGGCTAAACCTGTAAGAATCCAGAATCTGAACCCCATAATGTAACCCAAAGAGCGGAGCTATATCCGCAATCCGCCCCCACCCATAAAAAATGATGCCACCCGACAATCCCCAATCCCCAATCCCCAATCCCCAATCCCGCTACGCCCTCTGCGCCCTCCTCCTCCTCCTCTCCGCCTTCGCCATGGTCCACCTGTCCCTCCGTCTCATGGGCCAGGCCCACTATCACAGTGCGAGAGAGGTGTTGAGGGACGGTTATTTCGGCCTGGCCCGGGCCCAACTTGAGAAGGCGGAACATGAGCAGCCCGGCGACCCCGCGATCCATAAAGCCCTGGGCCGGGTCTATTTCGAGCTGGGGGCCTTGAAACCGAATGCCCAAGGCGCATCCGGTTTTGCCCGGAAATCACGGGAGTCCTACACGGCGGCTGCGGCAATTAACCCCCTCGATGCTCAGTCGGCCTACGGGATTGCCAGGGCGGAGGTCCGGCTGGAGGAACTTTACCGGTACCTTCACCCAGAAAACAAGGACACTCCCCACAACCCGGCCGCCCATTTCGAAGAAGCGATCCGTCTGCGGCCCAACGGCATACTTTACCGTTACGCCAACGCCCGTTATCTTCACCGGAAAGGCCGAAACCATGAGTTGTTGTCTTCCATCCGCGAGCTGGCGCGCATCTACCCGCCATCCTATTATTATCTTAGGAAAGAGGCTTTCTGGTCCCCAACCGTCAAGGAAGCGTGCGGGGAAGGGCTGGAAGCGGCTGTAAATGAAAACATCTCACCCCGGTCTGCCCGCATGGCCCTCTCGTCCATGGCGGCCGGGGACCAACAATGGCCCGCCGCCATTTTGCTTTATAAAGAAGCACTCCGTTACAAGGCCTTTGATAACAGGCCTGGAAACTACATCCATCTTGGGGGGCTCTACCTGAAAAACGGGCAGTTTATTGATGCCCGCCCCTGCTTTTTCCGCGCCCTCAACATGAGCCGGTCGAGGGACCGGGAAATGGCGCGGCTGTACCATCTGTACCGGAAGCAGAAACAATCCGACCGGTTTGAACAGTTCTATCGGGATGCGGACCGCACCCTCATACTTCCGGCAGGTGCTGAAATCATCCTGGCCCGAACGCTTATGGACCTGAAACAGTACAACCAGGCCGGCCGCCTCCTGACGGAACTGGTTCACAAACGACCCGATGCCGCAGCCTACTACTGGCTCGCCCGAATCGCCCAGGCGGAAAAAGAATGGGATGCCATGGAACTGGCCATTCAGAAAGCCACGGTGCTTGAGCCTGAAAACAGCCGGTACCACAGCCTCTTTTCGTGGGCGCTCAAACGGAAGAAGAAGTTTAAGAGAGCGGCTGAGGAAGCGGCGCTGGCCCGGAAATTTAAAAAATGATTTTATCCAACAATCCGCAATTATTTATTGCCATGCGCCATGTGCTTCGCGGTTCCCTCTTCGCCCTGCTCATCTTCACCCCCCTCGCCCGCGGTTCCGTCCAGCCCTGGGCTGTCACGGTCATTGAAATGCTTACCCTCTTCGCCCTCACCCTCTTTCTCACGGGGAGGTGCCTGGCCCGGCAATGGCAATGGATAAAGACCCCGCTGGACAAACCGATCATCGTCCTATTGGGCGTTACGCTTTTCTCCACGGCTTTTTCGCTCCACAAACAAACCAGCATCCAGTCCTTTATTCTCCTGTTAAACTATCTGGTGCTCTTCTACCTGGTCATCAACACCGTCAGGACCCGATCCCAGTTCCGTCAACTGATTTACGTGATCATCTCGGTGGCGGTCTTTCTCGCCGTTTTCGGCCTCTTCAAAAACTTCGGGGCCAACCCTTTTCCCTGGTGGGAATATGCGGAACTCAATTACGGGGACCGTCTCATGAGCACCTTCGGCTGCCCCAATCACCTGGCCGGATACATGGAGATGGCCCTGCCGCTTCTCCTCTCCCTTTTCCTGCTCGGTTTCAGGCCCGGGATTACCTTCATCCTCGGCTATCTGACCCTGTTGTGTGCCGGGCACGGCACGTGTTCTTAAGGGTGCGTGTAATGTATCACGCTTTCGATATGTTACGCAAGTCCCAGACCCAGCCAGGTAGTGGCGAAGGGTGTAGTGGTATCATAACCAGGAAC
>Ga0233437_1003203_pt1 | contig 22081 bp, 14 predicted proteins | sample SI_122_August201_FD_182714 | JGI IMG/M metagenome (GOLD analysis project Ga0233437, IMG submission 182714) | Seawater microbial communities from Saanich Inlet, British Columbia, Canada - SI_122_August2016_200_MG | ecosystem: Environmental > Aquatic > Marine > Inlet | place: Canada: British...
AAAAATACAGATGCTTTCAACCATCTCTCGCAATAAAGTAATACATGCTTCTGACTTGTGTACTTACGCAAAATCTTCATCATCTGCTCATGGTCTATGTTGTCAAAGAAACCTTTGATGTCAAGGTCTACCACATACCATCTTTCCCAACAGTTCTTAGCACATTGCTCAACGGCATCGTGGGCACTCTTGCCCGGTCGATAGCCAAATGAGCTGGGATGGAATATAGGTTCAACTAGTTTTTCCAACTCCACCCGTATAACTTGCTGTGCTACCCTATCAAGAATGGTTGGTATACCCAACATCCGTACTTTGTCATTTCCTTTGGGAATGGGCACCTCCTTGACTGGTGGTGGAAAATAGCTTCCACTTGCCAGTCTGTTCCACAAAGGATACAGGTATTTGCGTGGATTGCAGGCAATATCATCCATGCTGACTTGGTCAATACCCAAGCCTTTGCCTCCTCCTTTAACGTGCTTCCACGCTGACCAAACCTGTTGTTTGCTTACTGGTTGCGTCTTTGGCTTTAATTCCTCAATCATCCTTGTTTTAAGTTGTTGCTCTCATTAAACACCTGTCTGGTGAAGCCCTTCGCTCCATCCCCATTACAGGGACTTCATCACTACTACGACTTCATCCGCCACCACCCAACGCTTTTCTACTTCTTGACCTCACGGTTCTCCCGCTTGTGTCGTCTCGATTGACATCATTGAGTGGCTTCCCCAGTTCCATAATTAAGCCTATATACAAGTCCTGCTGCCTTTATGCCGAGTGCCAATACAGGCAATCTATCTCTCAGGTAACCCCTGCACTTGTCCCGGGACAGACAAAGTTCCCCCGGTTTCTGACACTTCCTCAGTCAATTTCGACACCTCAACGATCAGTTCACTTGCGTTCAGCTCTTGTATAAATACCTGAAATGCTTCTTTCAGCACCCCTTTTCCCTATCCGCTCAACACCTCTATCCTTAGATAAAAGCACCGTAGGGTGGTTTGATAGGTACTCCTGATAGTCCCTATCGGTGGTTCATCTCTGTTCTGCCTTTCTAATAAACGATCTGTTGGGTAGCTCGGCCAGTCAGTTCACTCGACCTCCGCAGTCATACCATACAATCGATAAATTTGTAGCGGCAAAGCAGTCCACCATCTTAATTATAGTTAACCCAATAGGTTGTTTAATACAATGCGCCTTTGTATCCCTATTGAGCCTCTGGGCGCACTTTATCTTTTATACAGCGTACACTTGACACTATTTGAGTATCATCCTCAAAATCCAGATAAATCTCATCCATGAAAGAGGTTCCAAGTCTAACATTGAATGCAAACATGCCAGCATAAGTCCGACCTTCCTCGCTAATACGCTGATCCCTACTCCAAAAACTAGCTACTGAGTCTGCATGGAAAACTAATGAATCAGTACGTGAGATAGCAAACTGATGCCCTGCCCCAAGGTCAATTCCTGATAAGCCATTCGAGCCATAATACTTAAAAGTGAAAAACCACGGAAACCTTGAATACAAGGATTGCCATTCAAGCTCATTTGGCAAATGCCATCCATCAGGACAAATGCCTTGGGATCGGCTTAGGTCATGATTGTTCGCCTCCGCCCATGAATAGGCGTAGCAAAAACGCTGGTAGGAATAACTCCATAAGTAGTAGTGCTCAATCTTTTGATTGTCAGCAAGGTCTTCTGCAATAGGGTCAATTGGGGCTCCAACAGCCAGATTTTCTGCCATCCACCAGTCATCCCCAATTTTCACTGTTTTGTAGCTTTTACCATCTCTAATATCGATGATCGATCCAACATCTTTGTTTCTGCCAAAGACCTCAAGTTCTTCAGAAATAGCAGAAACTTGCTCATCTTCATCCTTTACTTCTACTGAAATAAGATAGCTTCTTGGTTCTGAAAAGTTCTTTAATTGAACCCCTTGTGAACCAAAATCGGTATCCCAAATTCCATCCCCATCAAAATCCCATCGATATTCTAGAGTTGGGAGCAAGCTACGGTCATCAGTGGATTCCAATGCATTTAGTTCAAAAAGGGTAGTTGAATCTCCGATTGGTGGATAGATGACCAGTGTAGGTATGGGTGGATCAGAGATCCTCTCACAACCACAAAGAAAATAAACGCCAGCCAAACTAAGAACCACAGTTATTAATGAGATTGGTTTAAACATGTACAGTTAAAAGCATTAGGTTCAGGGGACAACTAAAGGTAGGAAAAAAAGTCTTTATTGTTTACTAATTCCGCAATTCTTAAGCGCGTATAAGGCCATGTAATACAGATTAGGCCGCTGTCAGTAATTCTCAAAAGAAAACTTCTTCACTATTTTTATACCTCATTGGCATATTTATTGCGACAATCCGGCAAGAACCTTAACACCTATACAATGAAGAAGATACTTTTAATTGCCTTTTGCCTTGGCTTGTTTCTGCCTGATGGTATGGCCCAAGAGAAATCACCTTTTATTTTGAAAGCATCAACAATCTACCGTCATTATCCAATGTTTGTTGGGAATGCTCCAACATTAAGAGCTATTCCTTTTCAAATAATTCCTGACGATCAAATTGGTGGATTGGGACTTGGATTGACTATAGGAATATATGCTGAGAAGATCAGAACCGCAGTTGAATATCGACATTCCATCCACAACGGGACAACACATTGGGAGAGTTTTTATCTTGATACAAGCTCTATCTCTCCCTCAGTCTCAGTGCCCATTAATAAACTGATTCATGATCTTGAACTTGATGTGGTGAAGTATTTTGGGAAGGGAAAAATAGTCTATTTTGCCTCAATCGGCGGAACAGTAATGAATTTAAACACCCACTATTTTGTTCAGGAATTAACCTATACGGAAAATTGCACTCATAATGATCCCAATATGATTAACGTTATATCTTCAACCTGTGATGGTGCTCACATAACCTACGGGGATACAGGGAACCTTATTTTAGGTGGGGCAAAACTAGGCTTTGGAGCTGAGTATAAAAGATTATCGGCCGAATTAAGTCTCTTTTTCTGTGAGCAATCGGTTTATCAAAACCGAAACCCATTCCTCTTTCCTGAGCTTAGATTGAGTTATTCGTTTTTATAGCGTAAATGGATGATGTTGTTAATTAGATGTTAGTGCATTCACTGATTAGATTATCCGACAAAAAAAACAACGAACCCCGGAGTTTATTGAGCAATGCTTTCGGGACATTAACTTCCTGATTAGTATGACAATCACCTATTGCTCCAATCATCAGCACGAGGTGCTCACAAAGCCCGGTTTTTCTACTTCAGCTTGTTTAGGAATATCGGTAGCGTAAAGTTAAAGTATGATTCGACAATTTCAAAGGGACCGATTCGTCTTTCACCGGTTTTGAAAGAATTCTAACCTAGAAAAGGCCTTTTTACAGCAAAAATACAAATCTTACATATTCCAACTTAAGCGTTGGATATTGTGACGAATCCTTACATATCACAATCGCTATTGGTCAATAACTTCAAATCTTCAATTAGGCGGTTCGACTTTTGTCCTGTCGTCTCCACAAATGAAGATCAACCACTTATCGATTCTGTTCGGTAGGTGGTTTTTTCGTTTCTGCCCGTTTTCTGCCCGTTTTTGCAGAAAGAAAGTATGAGGCTCATATTGGATGCACCGGACATAATTAACCCTCTCTGCCGGAACAAAATGCATAACCTTTGACATGTCTATGTCGCTATGTATCTGTTCATTATGTTGGGGTTTAAAAAACGGCGAACTGTGTTTGATTCATCCGGTGCGTGCAATTTAAGCCCCAAGACCACCCAAATTTATACTAATATAATGACCAAGGTGAATGATCAAATTAAGAACCCTTTGGATAATCTTGATCTTTAAATGACTAAACAATCTTTATCCATTTTCAAATTTGTATCTTGGGAAAAGAACTCAACCATAACAATGAACAATTCAATTTACCTGTATGGGATATAGCCGCCATTTGGCTGCTATGGACTCGTTAGTGAAAATAAAAATAATATCCTTAACCATAACATGAAATCATTAAAGATTACAACCATCATCGGATTACTTTCCTGCTGGTTTACGCTAGTTGCTCAAGCCAATGATCCAACAACTGTCGAATCAAACCGCGTTGCAGAAGTAACTTTATCTTCGGACAAAACTTACGAAAACCCATTTTCTGAAATAGAAGTTGCTGCTGTGGTAACGCAACCTGATGGTAAGAAACTTAAAGTGCCAATGTTTTGGGTTGGTGACAAACAATGGTCACTCAGATATGCGTCTGATATTTTAGGTGAACACACTTTTAAGACTGAGTGCTCAGACAGTAACGACAAGGGCTTACATGGACAAAAAGGAAGCATCACCGTTGAAGCTTACAAAGGAAATAACTCCTTATACCAACATGGCCCGATTCAAATATCGAGTGACAAAAGACACTTCGAACATCAAGATGAAACCCCCTTCTTATGGTTGGCAGATACTTGGTGGAAGAGTTTATGTAAACGAATGACGTGGGATGGATTTCAAGAATTGACAGCAGACCGTAAGACCAAAGGATTTAATGTAATTCAGATTGTTTGCGGACCATATCCTGATGAAGACATGTTAGAAGAACGGTGGGAGAACGAAGGCGGAAAACCCTATGAAAAAATAGATTTCAGCGTAATGAATCCAAAATACTTTGAATATGCGGACAGACGTATAGAGCATCTTATTGATAATGGCATTGTACCGGTAATCGTTGGCGGCTGGGGACGTCCACAAGGTGGAGGTAAAAGCACGCTGATGCAAGTAGGACTAGAAGGTTACAAGAGACATTGGCGCAATCTGGTTGCACGTTACAGTGCCTACCCTACGGCTTGGATGATTGGCGGTGAAGCCAAAGATCACTATGGTCCGTGGTCTGAGGTAGCTCAATATGTAAAGGATATTGATGCTTTTAAACGAGTGAGTTGTTATCATGCTCCTGGTCACCCACGAACTGCTTTAAAAGACAATTCGATGTTTGATTTTGATATGCTTGCAATTGGTCATGATGGTATGGAGACTGTCGACAAAACTTTTGAGCTAATGCAGGCAAGTATTGATGCCTCCCCTAAAAGGCCAATAGTTTGCGGGGAAGCGTGCTACGAGGGACATATGCAAACGAACCGTCAAGGAATTCAGCGTTACATGTTTTGGAGTTTCATTCTAAGTGGTGCTGCTGGTCACACCTATGGTGCTGCAGGAATCTGGCATGCTGGTGTTGACGGAGATGCTGGTCATACAGGATTTAAAGGTTTTGCATACGACCACACCACTTGGAAGCAAGGAATGAACTACCCTGGTTCCACCCAGATAGGAATAGGAAAAAAACTATTGGAACAATATCCTTGGCAACGTTTCAAGACTCATCCAGAATGGGTGGAGGAAGGAAACTTTGCAGCAGGAATACCGGGAGAAGTAAGATTCATTTACTTACCTCGACGTGGTATTTATGATTGGGAAGGCAGAACTGTAAAAGACCTTGACCCCACAGTTAACTGGCACGCCTACTATTTTGATCCGGGTACAGGACGAAAATTTGACCAAGGCATTATTAAGGCAAGTGCCAATGTAGGTGAAAAAGCAGCCAATCCTGTAGAGTTTAATAAAACCGTTCCCTCACCGCAAGACTGGGTGTTGGTGTTGGAGAAAATTGATGAATAAGGAAATGAAGTAAAATGGAGAGTAAAATAAAACAACTTTCACTAATGAAAAAAGAAAATCACATTTAGAGACATGAAAAATACAATTTTAATTTTTGTGATACTACTTATAAATGGTTGTTGTGCCTTTACTTCCGAAGATTGTAATTGCAATCCTCCTGATCCTGAATTAACACAAGAAGCAAAAGATTGGATAACGCCGTATGAGGTTGAATTCTTGGTCTACGACGATGATAATGGAATTTTAGACACACTTCAAATCGAAAGAGTACAAGACACAGAGTGGGTTGGAGGAGACGAGTGCGGGACATATGGAGACGTTGAAAAAGCGATTTTAAGATCTAACTCTAATAATAAATTGATAACTATTTCAGCAACACGAATAAATAATGTAGGCATAAATGATTTTGAAGATGGTGAATCATACATAGCTGCCTATTTGAAAATTGATGAAGAGGAACTGATTGTATTTAATGAAAACACTTCAGGAACTGTAATTGGCGATTACGAATGGAATGGTATAGAAACAACAGTAATAGAAGTAAACTGTGATAACAGTTCAGCATGCAATAACTTAAAGATGAAAAGTTTTACAATATCGAGAGAAATAGGGCTATTGAAATTTACAGATTCAAATGGAATTACCTGGAAATTAATAAACTAAAAAACACTACAGCTAAAAACAGCTACATGTCAATACTCGCATTCGCTTCGTAGTGCATGTAGCCAATCGTTACTCCAAGCAGAAAAGATGAAACGATTCAATAGTTTAAATAAAGTCTTTAAATGGGTTATTCCTATTTCATTTGGGATTGTCTTAACCCCCTATAGTTTGGACAGTTTTATTGAATCAGTTTAATAGGTTTCTCTGCCCATTTTGCTGCCCATAAAAAGTAAAACCCAGCCTAAGTATAACTTGTTTAAATCTAAATGAACTTGTAAGTAAAACAGAGACAGACGGGTACAAATCAATAGAAAATAGTGCCGTCTACTGGCAGTCAAGAGGTCACCGGTTCGATTCCGGTCGTCTCCACTTACCCACCCCAACCCCAGATCAAGTCTGGGGCAGGCTCCCTCCCTTGAAAGGTGAGGGGCTTTTTTTGCCAAGCAATTACTAAAGTCAGGAACGGATCTCAGGTACATTCATGAGTTACTGGGTCATGGAAGTTCGAAGACCACCGAGATTTACACGCATGTCTCAACCAGACAAATTAGCATAATTAAAAGTCCTTTGGATAGCTTCTAGATGCAAATGTTTCTACCTTTAGCTTGAAGAGCCAGATAAAGCGCTGCATGAAAAAGACGAATTACAGATACCCCCGGCATATGAATGCATATACGGAACTTTCTATCATCAGATATGATATATAAACGTAATACATATACGTTGTATGCAAGTGTGTGCCTTGAACAAAGCTATGGGTTTAAAATTGCAGCTTTGATGCTTTAAATAAGATGGAGGAAGGCCCTCCGCTGGCAATGTATAAGCAGGCCAGCAAACCGCCCCACGGTGCTGACTGGGTGACCATGAGGGATTGAACGGTTAGGGAAAAAGTACAGTTGGATTAGGTAGGAAAAGAAAAGATGAATGAAAATGAACCTCTGATGAAGTACCGAGAAAACGAACAATCAGTCAAAACCCATTGTATACTTGTGACGGGGGATAAGTATGGCGGACACCTGTTTTACTGGCTATGCGACTGGCGTTATAGAGGAGGCACGAGTTCTATTTAGGCTTATTTATGGAACAGGGGAAGTCATATAAAGATGAAAAGGGAAATGTGCAAGCAGGGCAAACACTTGTTAGGCAGAATACCGATGCTTTATATGATGGCGAACTTAGTTGTAGTAGTGATGAAACTCCAGTAATGGGAGTGGAGCACTTGGGGATCCACACGTAAAAAGGACTGTTATCTAAAGAGGAAATATCAAAATTTAGTGCCAAGGCGAGGAGAAAAGAAAGCACTGTTAGCTGTGGCACATAAGATTATTATTGCTTCTTATCATATTATCAAAGACAAGGTGCCTTACAAGGAGCCTGAGTTGAATCCTCATCCCAAAAAAAGAAACAAACAAATTAAAAACTATTTGAATCGATTAAAACAGCTGGGTGTTGATCTTTCAATGGAGGAAATAGAGTAAAAATCAGAAGATCGTTTTTTTACTGAGCAAGCCCAATTGGGGTTATCTCGATTATGAAATTGATCTGGCCTCATAATTGGGCACAAAAGTTTAAGCACCAACCATTGTTACCACTTCCGGCATGACCGGGACGGAGTACGAAGATGAAAATTTTTGGTATTGATGCATCTTAATGGAGACCCCGGATAAAATAAACCCTCATCTGCCGGAGCAATACAAATCACTTTTAGTACATCTATTATTATTGTTTTTTGTAACGATCTGATACCTATTTCGTCTTGAAACTAAAACCAGACAATGAATCTTAAATATACACTTTCCCTTCTAGTACTTGCTATTGCGATAAATGGCAGAGTAAAATCTTTGTTTTAAAAAATTAAAAATATGAAACTAAAAATTGCATTTAGAAATCTATTCAAAAATAAGGTTGATACATTTATCAGCATGAGCGGACTGGCAATTGGGATTGCCGTCTTTTTCTTAATTACCATGTACTCCTCACATGAATTGAGTTATGATAAATTCAACTCTAATTATAAAGATATCTATCAGGTTAATATCAGCGAAGGATTTTACACAGCTGCTCCACTTGCCAATTTAATGAAGGAAAGCATACCGGAATTAAGGTCTGTTACTCGGATTGATTATTTTGCGGGTGGAGGTCAGGCTCCTTTTATTGAGGTTGATGAAAATGGATCATTAAAAAAAGTGAAAGTTAAAAATGTTGTTTTCGCAGACAATAATTTTTTCGACCTGTTTAGTTTTAAAGTAATCCACGGAAATCCTACCACTGCTTTAAATAATCCATATTCAATTGTGTTAACCCGGAATACATCACAGCTTTTGTTTGGAACCGATAATTCAGTCGGCAAATCCATTCATTATATTGGAGACAGGTCTAAAGTGACCGAAATGGACATGATGGTATCTGCAGTTATTGAAAATATTCCAGATAATTCATCGATTACTTTTAATGCCGTAGCATCTTTCGCAACCTTAAATTCCATTAAACCAACTGGAAACGATATGGATTCAGATTGGTCAAACTGGATGTATAGTACCTTTTCTCTGTTGGATAATCAGAATAGTAAAATTGTTGAGGAGAAATTAAGCAAATTATGGAAGGAATGCGAGTCAATAAATTTTCCGGATAGTGAACATCAGGAAATAGGTATAGTTTCGTTGTCGGATATTCCGTTTTATAACAATAATAAGCGACAATTAATTTTTCTTATACAGCTTGTCGGAATCTTTATTTTAATCTTAGCATTGGTTAATTTTATAAACCTTACTATTGCCAGATCCTCATTACGTGCGAAAGAGATTGCAATCAGAAAGGTTACTGGTTCATCACGATTTGAACTTATCAAACAATTTCTTTTTGAATCAATACTTATCAGTATTTTAGTTGCACCGGTTTCATTGCTAATAGTCTGGCTTAGTAAGTCTTATTTTATAAATATTACGAATACACCTATTTCGTTGGAGATTATCCATCAACCATTGCTGATTGTATATTTTGTAATTGGTATCCTTATAATTGGCATTATTGCGGGCATTTATCCTGCATTTTATCTGTCATCTTTTAAAATAACTCCTCTATTGAAAGGCGAGCTTACAAAAGGGAAAAAGAGAAACTCTTTACAATTTGGACTTTTTGTTTTTCAGTTTGTTATTTCAATTTCTCTGATTATTTGTACAGTAATAATATCTAAACAAATTGATTTTGTGAAGGATAAATCACTAGGATTAAATACGGCTAATATTATAGACTTTAATCAGAGTCCACAAGTTGGATCGAAGTATGACATTTTCAAACAAAGGCTTCTCGATGATCCAAATATTATATCAGTAACACGCACGAATACCGGACTTGGGAAAGGTCTTCCTATTACTGGAACGTACGAGGATAATGGAATAAAGAAATCATATTCTGTTACAACAGTTGATCCTGATTTTGTTCCAACGATGGATATTGGGATACTTGATGGAAGGAATTTTTCATGGGAGATACAAAGCGATAAGATAGGGGCACTTATTGTTAATGAAACCTTTGTCGAAGAATTCGGACTAGAGACTGTTTTGGATACTGAAATTACACTCTTTAAACAAAAGGTGAAAATTATTGGTGTAGCCAAAGACTTTTTTTATGATTCTTTCCACCAAAAACTAAAACCATCTGCTTTGTGGTATGTCGATTGGAATTCACATATTAACATCAAAATCAATAATCAAAATACAGTACAGTCTATAAAACATATTGAAGGTTTATGGAATGAGTTTTCGCCACAAATACCTTTTGAATACGAAATTCTGGACGAAACTTATGGTCAGTTATACGAGCCGGAGGAAAATTTACAAAAGATATTTGCCACCTTTTCTTTAATTGCAATTATTATAGCTTGTCTTGGTTTGTTTGGATTGGCTTTAAACAGCACTCAGCGACGTGTGAAAGAAATCAGCATTCGCAAAATAAACGGAGCTAAAGTATCAGATATTTTGATGTTGCTCAACAAAAATTTCACAAAATGGATTGTGATTGCATTTGTAATTGCGTGCCCAATAGCTTGGTATGCTATGCATGAATGGCTTAATAATTATGCCTATAAAACTGAATTAAGCCTGTGGATATTTGCGATAGCTGGTATATTGGCATTAGGAATTGCATTATTAACCGTGAGTTTCCTGAGCTGGAAAGCAGCTTCGAGGAATCCTGTAGAAGGGTTGCGAAATGAATAATTAAACAAATGATTGGCTGAATTAATATGCAAGCATATTGCCAAATACGCACGAGCTAATGCTTATCCAAAGCTTTGTCAAAAAACTTGCAAATGCCAGCCCATGTAGCCCAATGGGCTTTAGGATTCGCCCGCCCATAAAAACAAAATAAATTCGTGCTCCGTAGCAAGGTTAGTGCGGATTGATTAAGATAAAAGATTAGTTTTGTAAGAACTTGAAACAGAATGAATTTGAAGAATGAACACCAGCATACAATAAATAGGACTATGAGCGGTCTGCAAGACCCAGCGATGAGTCGGTGTTGAACTACACCCGCCGGGTCACGAGCTATGTACTTATTGTTTGTTTTTGTTGTTTCCAGAATAGAAACTGGATAGGCGTTCTTTGATTTGTTGTAGGTTTCAGTGCTTGATTGTTCGTTTTGATTAAGTTTTAGTGACAATCAGAGCCAGTTTTGTTTCATTTTACTACCCACTGGGCATAGATCTCCCAAGTGCGATAATGCAGTGAATATGTGGGTGTAACGAGAAGTTTTGCCCCCAGGTATACAGCACTGCTACCGCCCCACTTTCAACACCAAATTGTGAGTAACCCAATGACCTTAAGACGCTCCAAACAGCTGAAAACAGTAGCTTGTAATACATCCTTTGATTGTGCAAGCAAACGGCATTCAAATGATGTGGAACAGTGAATACAATGTGGTAATGCTTGATAGGCAGGGTGCTTTGCATCAGGTCATCTATCCAGAATGCCTGCTTTGCTGCTTGACATTTTGGACAGTGCCTGTCGCCACAACTGTTGTAACTGTACCGCACCGTCCCGCAGTTATCACAGGCCTCTTGATGTACACCAAGTGCGGCGGTGCGACAGATTGCTATCTTACCCAGTACCTTTAATTGAATGGGATTAAGTTTGCCCTTAGTAAGCAGACCAGCACCGAACATATTTACTGCATCAGCAAGTTCAAACCTTGTCCGCATTACGGGAATAGTTATAGAGCGTATCCAGCGGACTGTGGGTTTTAATCAACGGACATTGGGCCACATGGAGGTAAATCATGGTGGTGGTGATAACGGCATGGCCCAGGAGCTCTTTAAGCGTTACAATATTAAGACCTTGTTCCAGCAGATGGGTGGCATAGGAGTGCCGAAGTGCATGTAGGCTCACATCCTTGGTTATGGTGGTCTTTTTTAAGTTCTCTCGCATGACCCATGAAAGCCCTCGAACACTGTATCTTCCGTCAGCTTCCTTGCCATTGAATAGGCATATGTGTGGGTTCTCAGCAGTCAGATATTTTTTGAGTCCCACAGCCATACTGTCCGCCAGAGGAACAATCCGATCCTTCTTGTATTTGCTTTGTCGGATGTGAATGGTCTTTCTCTCGAAATCGATATCAGAGATCTTCAGATTAATGACCTCTTGACCTCGCAGCCCGTAGACCATGTGTTTAAAACTGCTTCTAGATGGTGACTTCGGATCACGTGCCAGAGAAACAAGGTATTCATTGATTTCTTCCGGATCAATATCCTCAGGTAGCTTCTCGAAATGAACCACAAATAGGGCAATGCGCCTGATGTAATTCTTTAGTGTACTCTCGCTTTGACCACGTAAAGTAACCTGTTGCTCAAGTTTGTGAACAACCTTCTCAAATTCAGGAACAAGCACAATGGCCTGCTCAACAATAGTAAAACCCGATTTCTTTCTCATAATCAGAAAATTATTTGGTTAATAATTTCTAATTTTAGGAAGAATCGGGTTCTTTTAAAAAGCTATCCGCGTAGGCGGATTTAGTTCAACAAAAAATAATCAGGAACAGTTTGAAAATTATGCTAAGGCTAGCGCCAAACGCACCATATTCAAACCGTTAGCTGCTAGTTTATTTCAACCTTGATTGTACCCATTATTAAAAAAACATATGAAAACGATAACTTTTTTACTCGTCCTCTTGATTTCTACAACATCTTTAATTGCTCAGAAAAATCATCAGAAGTATGATGTTCTTATCAGAAAAGCAGACTCACTTTATCAGGTAAAAGACAATCAGAACTCTGCTTTTGCATTTTCTGGTGCTTTTAATGCACCTGATGCAAAAATAACAATGAACCATCGTTATAATGCTGCTTGTTCCTGGGCTTTAGCTAACTATCCAGACAGCGCCTTTTATCATTTATATTATGTTGCCACTAAAATGAATTACACGGATTATGGGCATTTAAAAGGAGATCCTGATTTCAAATCACTTTATAGTGATAAGAGATGGCAATCCATTATTGAGTTGGTTAAAGCAAATAAAAACATAGCCTATTCCAATATAGACTTCATAACTATTAATGGATTCAAAGTTGAAGTATTAATTTCCGGAATGCAAAATAATAAAGCAAATAAACCTGTGGTAGTTTTCGAAAATGGAATGGCAAGTAGTTTTGGAAGTTGGGATATAATAGTGGAAGAAATTTCCAAAACAAATACAGTGTTTCAATACAATCGTCCAAGAATAGGAGAATCTGAAAATGATAGCCTTCCTCCAACGACAGTGCATATTGTTAACAATCTGAGAAAAATGCTTTTACAAAAAGGATTAAAACCACCTTACTTATTGGTTTCTCATTCATTTGGCGGAGCTTATATAAGAAGTTTTGCCTCCATGTATCCAGAGGAAATTGCAGGTCTTGTTTTTGTAGACCCCATTGACTTTACTAAAAAAAAGGGAGACGGCGATTTGCCTTATCTCGAAATAGGATTGACCCAACATCAGATTGATTCAATTTTTGGAAAACCATATGATAATTTTATTGAGAAACTTTATGAAGAAATGCCTGGTTTCTATGTTGAAGAAGTAAAAATATCAAGACAACTGACCAAAACAGAATTCGCAGAGTGCGACCGGAATCCTTTGCCAGATGTACCAGTACATTTTATTAAGGCAGGTGGCTTTTCTGATTCTGCACCACCAACAATTTATGACAGGGAAAAGATGTGGAGAATTAATAGTAACATCCAGATGAAACGATGGTTAGAACTTCTATATCCCCTGAAATATGGGAAGTTATTTTATTGTTCAAACTCAAGCCATTTTGTTCAAACGGATGAACCCAACTTGGTAATTTCAAGTATTAAATTGGCTTTGAAGGATTATGATAAAATCAAATAAGATAAAGAAACCAGCCGCAATGCATATAGTTTATGGCGGGTTACATTATGAAGAATCTGTTCTCCTACCTTAAAAATCATATTGACTTAATCCTTTTAAAAAGTTGCGTGTTTCATTATGAAATGGAGTTTATGCTTGAAGTCATAGAAAGAGCTCTTTCTGAACTAATTGCAGTAGGAAAGCAAAAATTATCGGATATGGAGAGGATAGAACAGTTCATTGAATCCTTTGAACAAGAAAGCTTCGCGAGGAAGGATTATCTCAAAAAATATCCGGAATTATCTCCTGCAACCGCAAGTAGAGATTTAAAGAAGGGCTTTGAGATGGGATTGATTTCAAAATCAGGAGACAAAAATACAACAACATATTGAAGTAAATAAGAGAACTTTGCCGAACACTATCCTAACACCTAATCAGTCACCGGGGAGTGTCAGCATCACCTCCTGCCCATTTTGCTGCCCGTTGTAAGTCTTCAAACATTCATGAGAGTTGGTTTTCAAAAATTAAACTACACTATTAAATGTGTAATTTAATCTAACAATATTTAGCCGATGGTAGAAATCCGTTAATCACTATTTAATCAGACCTGTAGCTAAAGCAATATTATATATTTCAGGATCTACAGCCTCTTTCCAATATGATTTTCCAAGTAAATGATCAACGAGGCCACCGGTGATGAATCTAGCTTGTTTTACAAATCTATTGCTGATATCCTCCTCATCCGCTTTGGGAGTCTGAGGTAGATTAGGAATAAACAAGGACCCGTTTTTGATCAATTCCTGCCTTTCAAATCTGGCAATTAAATGATCAAGCACAAGCCTACTCATAGCCCCTTCATAGCTTTGTTCAAATCCATTATCCAGCATTGCCTGATAGAAATCATAAAGTGTTTCGGGTTCGATATGAGGATACAGATCGGAAATAAATCCTTCTACCTGTAAGAATATCAGATTCTTTGGCAGTTTGGGTTTTTCGTTTTTCTTTGGTTTCCAAGCTCCCCCTTCATCTTCTGATCCACAAACAATTTCTATGCAGATCTGAGAAACCTCCGGATCCCTTTTGAGAATTATCCATCCATCTTCAGTCAGTTCGCACAGCTCCCCATTAGCCTTGGCAATTCTTGGTTTTCCTGTTCCGCTTACTGTGATATAAACTTTAGCCTCACCAAAAAGAACAGGATGTTTTTGGACATACCGGGTAATAGTCGAAGGCAAATGTGGCCGGATATTAAGCTGATTTGGCAGGTAGGTGTATTCAAATAAACCACGCAATAACCCTCCAGGTACACCCCAACAATCATAGACCACATTGGATCCCCATCCCCGAACTTTATCCTCCCAAGGACGAAGACCATAGTCCTTCATTGGAGCATCTGCTCGGAACCCTTGCATAAATGCCAGTTGTTTTTCCCAGGAAGTAAAAGGATGTTCAAACTGATCCACTCTTAAGCATGCCATATTCATGCGACCTTGGGTAGTTGCCCAAAACCCTCCATCTACCCAAACCCCTGGTGGCAAATGTTTAGTTACAGTAATGTTATCCAAATCGTCATAGGCAGGGTAATTCGGAATAATGACTCCATTTGGATATAGTTCAGGAATGGAGAGAAGCTTGTCGATCATCGATTTTGCTTCCTGATCATTTACTACTCCTAAAGCAGCAGCATCATGGTTTGGGGTAGCCTCAATGTATCCGTATTGATCGGCCCCAAAAACCCCATGCCTATTCCCCTGGTTATCAAGATAACGGATATAATACCCATCTTCTTCTTGGAGGTCTTTTAGTGCAACTTTAACTTGCTTTAGTACAATACTGTACTCAGAGACCGATTGAATGTCTCCTAAGATTTCGCACAAACGAATCAACCGATCTAATCCGGCTACGTAATTAACCGAGAGCTCTGTGAGGTATGCAGTATCATAGCTTCCATCTGGCTGCTTAACTCCTCCAAATGAGGGAGCAAGAAGATTAGAACTACGACCTCCCTTAATAAGGTTAGTCTCCTTATCACGTCTTTCATCAACAAAAGCTGCAATTCTTTTAAGCTGTGGTAATCGCTTTTTTATTTCGCTTACATCCTGGGATACCAAGAGCCTTTCAGATTCTAAAATAATGCCAGCTAGAGCTCCACCATAATACCAATCGTACTCAACTGTGTTGCCATCTCCCTGACGGAAAATGGGTATTTCTTGTTCCAAACTACCATCAAAAACAGAATCAGGATATTGGCTATGCCTCGAACGGAAACCATCCTCTTTTCTCCCCTTCATATAGAGTTTAACGCAATCCATAAGGGATCCGTCTGGGGCAACATAACCATTCTGCCCTTTGCGTTCATCGTTTCCCATGTTATTAAACCACAAAGTCTGTGAATGTCTGATCCAAGTTTTATAAGGTTCCTCGGCCCAGAAAGGCAAGATCCCAAGGGTGGGGCCAAAACTATTCTGCAGCCACCATCCAGCCCAATAATGTCCTTCTACAAAACCATCCCAATCGCGCTTATACAGCATTGGAACAGAAGCCATTTCAGGGTTTATGTGAAGTGATTGGAAGGCTTGTTCAATAAGTTCAAGCTTTTTTAAGTCACCTTCGCCCTCAATCCAATTGCCTTGAAATTCATGATCAGAATTTCTCGTATTACAGGAGAAAAGTGAAATCCCCAGGACAAATACAACGAGAAATGAAAAACAGGGTTTGCTCATCATAATTTTGGTTTATTCTTTTGATTTTTCCAAAGGTATATTAATATGACTGAATCTAATAAAATGTGAAACCTCTGCCCATTTTGCTGCCCATAAAAAGTAAAACCCAGGCTAAGTATAACTTATTTAATTTTAAATAAACTTCGTAAGTAGAACAGAGACAGACAAGTACAAATCCCTGGAAATTGGTTTCGTCCACTGGCAGTCAAGAAGTCAGGGGTTCGACTCCCCTATTCTCCACCTGAAGATCTAAGAGTTACAAAAACAATTTGTAACTCTTTTTTATTTGGTGCAAACAAAACCACAAACATCATTACTCATTAGGGCTTGTATGCAAAGGTTGACAAGGAGCTGATTGGGAAGTGGCAGAGAAGATGGAGTTGCCATGCTATAATGAGTGTGGTAAATGAACCTTAGTTTAAGACACGTCTGGTATTGGTTCAGAAGAGTCCAGATTCGAGCCCTGATCTGAACAACAAAGAAGTGAGTTAAACCGCTGAGAGTTCTAAGATTGAGGCGGGTTTCTTTTTTGGGGTAACGACCCACATGAGTCAACCACAGTCATATCTTATCAACAGAATTCACTTGTTGACAAATGGGAATCCTGCTTTTATCAAAATCAGGGGATTTCCAATTCAAGATTGTTGTATCTTTAAAACAGAACCAATTCCACTTACCTCTTTTTTCTTTTTTGAGTTTATGTTACATAACATATTCCTGGTGAGTAATTGGCAATATTATCAACCCTAATTGATCAACTCTACGATGGAAAAAAATCTCTCTCTCATGGCATTATGCCTATTGTTCTCGATGTATTCAGTGGGACAAGTGAGGTACCAAACAGTTATCCTGCCAAATGGCAAAAAGACTAAAATGACACTGGAGCAATTGACTCCAAAAAAGGACAATCCACCACCCCAAGGTGAAGGCCAGAAAAACAAAATTGTTGATACAAAAGATGCACTTTCAATAGTCAATAACCAAGTGCCAAAGATTGAATATGGGGTAGCTCCGGCATCATCATTAAAATCAGGATACACTATTGATCCAGTTACCCCGCCAATGATTGAAACTTTTGCAGGAGTTTTTCCTTCAGATGGCTGGACCTGGATAGATAATAACGCCGATTGGACTCACGACCCAATTGCCATCGGAGTTTCACCAGGAACATTTAGAATCAGATATGGTGAAGGAAAATTAATAACTCCTCCCATTGACTATAGCGGCCTGGATCATGGTGGAATATTATCCTTCTGGCAAAGGCAATATTTCAATGTAAATGTGGAAATGGAAGTTCTGATCTCAACAGACAGACAAAATTGGGACCTTTTGTATACTATCCCCAATAATGGCAATAGTTGGACATTTTCAAAAACTAAAATTCTTCTGGATGGTGGTTATTCAGCTCCAGTTTCATTGGCCTTTAGATACCTGAATAACAGTGGTTACTATAAATATCTCGAACTTGATGACATTGCAGTGACTGCTAATATCTTTGAGTTTACCGATGCCGTTTATTCTCCTTTGCAAAAAACAGCTACTCTAAGCTGGGAGGGGATCAGGACATCAGGCAATATTTACAATTATATCGTCAAACGAAATGGAGTGGTGATTGCTTCCCCGGACTTTAATACACATATTGGTTCCTTTATTGACGGAGTCCTTGCAGACGGTATGCAATACTGTTATGAAATTACGCAGGTTCTACCAGGAGGAAACATTACCTCAGAAACAAAATGCATTGTAACGCCCTCTTGTTCTCAGGTTCTTGAAGCTGTACTCGGTGAGAATTACGCTCCCAACCAAAATGTTTGGTATGAATTTACGCCCCAATATAATTTGGACTTAAAAATCTCATCCTGTCACTCAAATAATGCTATTCCAAATGTGTATTCCTATGACACATACTTACAAGTATTTGAGTCATGTAACGGAATTTTAATTGCAGAGAATGACGATATGGAATCGGTTGCCTGTGGATTCAATCGGGCATCATCAATGGTCACCTTTTCAGCTGTTGCCGGACATACTTACAAGATTTTCTGGCCCTATGCGTTTACCAATCTTGAGGATTTTCCGTTTACATTCACGATAAGTTATGCTTGTGATACTGATCCTCCAGTAGTGACTTGTCCTCCAGCCACAGAGCTGATGGTTGGATTTGATTTTGATGCTGAATATACCGGATCTCCGGCAACTGCAGTAGATGTTGCTGATCCCAATCCTGAAATTACGAGTATTCCTGCCATGCCAATTACTTATTCCGATCCAGGAATCTATGAGGTCGGATGGACAGCAACTGATGGTTGTGGCAATTTATCAGATTGTGTTCAAATAATTACTGTTATACCAAGCAGTATATTTAGGATTGCATCAACGCAGCCAATTCTTGAATCTGTGCTCGACAATCTTAATCTTTCTGCCAAAACAAGTAATCGAATAATTAAGGCTATTGCTGAATTGGAAGCAGTTCTGGGTGACAATACATTATGGCTGGAAGACGAGCTGCAACTAAACACAGAAACTGGTGGTGAATTCTTCGATGGACTAGAAGATGCCGCCCAGCTATTGAAACTGATTATTCAAGACAAAAAGGCTGATGATGAGGCTCAGGAAACAGCCATCCTGGTGTCTATTGAGTTAGCACAGATCAGTAAAGACATCGCCAAACTTGCTATTGATTTACTCGAAGAATTGGATTTCACATCAGATTACGCAAAAGAAATAGCACAATCACGTATCCATCTGGATGATGGTGATTTCCAACTTGCCATAGATCATTATCAACAAGCGATCATTAAATACGGTCTTGCCTGGGATAGAATTGCCAGGATTTTAGAAGATATTAATGGTGTCATGCTTCCTGGTAATATCATGAATCAAAGAATTTTTTTTAGTGATAATACTGTGGATTTGAATACTATCAGCATGAACCAGAATTATCCTAATCCATTTGTTTATGGAACAACCATTGAATACTCAATTCCACAGGAGACCAAGGTTATGATATTTGTATTTAATACTCAGGGCCAAACAGTGAAGAGCCTGGTAAATGCAAATCAAAGTTCAGGTAATTATTCTCTCTATTGGGATGGATCTGATGAATCAGGAAGTTCGATTCCCGCTGGTATATATTTTGCAAAAATTATTGTAGGAAATCATGTTAAAACAATAAGAATGATTCTGAATTAATCACTATATCAATTAGCGCTTTTTAAGGGGAGAAGCTTTTGCTTTCTCCCCTTCTTTAAATTTGAGTAAGGTCCTCCCCCAATCTGCGACACCCTATTTCTGATCAGTATTGATAACAATTGAGACAACGAAGAAGTGATTTAACCCGCTGAGAGTTCTATGCTTGAGACCGGTTTCTTTTTTGCCGGATTATCAATTAAAGATTTGGCAAAAGTCAGTTTTATCAGAAGAAAAGCAATCTGCTTTTATATTATTCTGCAATTAATAAATTTCTCCTAATATCATTTTGTTTTATAAATTTATCTTTGCTTTAAAAGCAAGAACCATGCTTAAAAACAATTATATATATTCCTTTATTTATGACAATACTGAAAGTGATTTATGCAAGCTCGAATCGAGATGTATTTTTAATAAGGAAGAAAAGAATAAACTGCTTTTTTCCGATATAAAAGCAGAACCTTCAAATAGTGCTTTTATTAAAAAAAGACTTGATATTATTTTATTTTCTGAAGATTATTCTACGCTAATAGATGAAATCAAAAAAGAAAGAATAGGCATTGAAGGATTCAAAGTTGAATATTTAGTTTTAGATGGTGATACAACTGAGTATGTTGAGAGGCTAAATAAGCTAAGAGATATAGGTTACAGCATTGAAGGTTATCCTGATTATTATAGACCAACAATAACTTATGCTTTAAGCTATTACAAGGGCATTTGGTATTTTGGTGTTTTGGTAAAAAACAATTTAGCTTGGCATAAACACAAGAAAAAACCATGCTCATACAGTAACTCAATAAGCATGAGTATCGCTAAAGTTCTTGTCAATATTGCAGCAAGGGCAAACAAAGAGAAAAAGCTGCTAGATGCATGTTGTGGTGTTGGCACAATAATGTTAGAAGCCTGTTTTGCAGGAAATAACATCGAGGGTTGCGACATCAACGAGAAAATATGTAAGCACGCACGAGAAAATCTTTCTCATTTCAACTATACTGCAAATGTATTTCACTCCGATATAAAAGACATTAGCAAAAGGTATGACGCTGCGATTATTGACCTGCCATACAATTTGTTCAGCGATGCTAATGAAAATGATATATTACACATTATTGAGTCAACAGCAAAAATCACAAATCAACTTGTTATTGTATCTACCTCAGATATTACAACCTTAATCAGCAAAGCAGGATTGAGAATATCAGATTATTGCAGCGTTAATAAAAGAGGAAAGGCAAATTTTAATAGAAAAATATGGGTTTGTGAAAAAAATGCATAACTCTGACAATTCTAACTGTCCTCCTGGGTGAAAGGTTTTATCTTGCTCTCCGCATATCATTACTACGTGCACCCATGAAGAAGTATTATCACAGGATACTTTTTTGATTCATCATAATTTGATGGAAGTTTACAAAACATTCGGTTTTTAAGTTTTTTGATATTCCCTCAAGAGGGGTAAATACCGGGTATGGCTCAAGCGCATTGGAATTTCTAACTGATATAGATTCATTATTTTGGAACATTGAAATAGAGGCGAAAATCTGAAGCTGTAGTTTGATATCTTTAGCTAAAAAAAGATATTCAATTCACATGAAAAACCAGACTCAACTCCTTCTCACAACTCTAGTAATCATCTTTGTCAATCCTCTCCTTATAAACGCTCAGAATCAAGCTCAAGAAGCATCTGTGAGCAATCACCAGATCAGTCTGTCGTTTAATCCTGACACCCGTACATTTGAGCTTTTAGATGCAAGCAAAGGACTCATTTTATCAGCTGGAATTATTAAAGCAAATATTGGGGGTGAAATAATCTCCACTGATGATCACGGGATTAATCCGATTGTAAAAAAGAATAGCAAGGGAATCTTATCAATGCATTTCCATAAGAATCTGATGGTGATCATCCGCTTGTCGGGAGATGGGAAAATTAAATTCTCAACCGAAGGAACCAATACTGATTCTGTTTGGTTTACAGCCCGTGCTCCTTTATCTGATCGGACAATGGGAGGATTGCTTCACAATCAGCAGGATGGCGACCGGAATACTGTGGTTCAGACAATGGGATTTCTTGATGTACCAGGCTTGATTTCGATTTTTGATCCATTGAAAGATCTGGCTCTTCAAATCTCCTCAGATGGGATGGCCGGATGGGAGCGTAACTATCAGTGGCAGCTTGAGGCCTCGGCATTAGTTGGACAAGAACTTTGTGTAATTCAGCTATTCAGGCATTATTACCGTGATACTCTGGGTATCACTTATTATGCGCCAATTAAAAAGCGTGGATATTTTCAAAAGGCACCAGCTCTGGCTATGACATGGGTGGGGATTGAAGGAAAGTATAACCGACCATATTTTTCTCAACGAAAGGAATGGTTGTATCCTAATATCGACTGGGTATCAGAACACCTGCTTCCTTATGCTGGAGAGATGATATTCCAGCTCGATGACAATTATCCTATCGACGATCCACAGTATATGC
>Ga0233437_1003206_pt1 | contig 22079 bp, 22 predicted proteins | sample SI_122_August201_FD_182714 | JGI IMG/M metagenome (GOLD analysis project Ga0233437, IMG submission 182714) | Seawater microbial communities from Saanich Inlet, British Columbia, Canada - SI_122_August2016_200_MG | ecosystem: Environmental > Aquatic > Marine > Inlet | place: Canada: British...
CGCAATAACACAAACTACCTCACTCCCTTCCAGTCATCATTTTTCGCCACAATTATCCACCTATTTTCATTTCAATCTCCGGCTCATAAGAAATACTCTTGACACTTTCACGCTTTCTTGTATTAAAGTATTGATTATGACAATAGAAGAACGCACAGATAAAGGCGAGGCAAATTATGGCTGGGGCGTTGTCTATTGCGATACATGTGCGAATGGAAGTGGAGCGCACATACTGTTAGAAATTGACAAAGGAGAATACAAACAAGAACACCTAACTCCAGCAAAAATTGAACTGTTAAGAACTGCAGCCAAAAAACATAATCTAAAAACTGCTGGGGCCCACACCATCAGAACCATTATCCACGCACAGTAAGAATTACTTTTTCTTACTCTTCACTTTTTTCTTCTCCCATTTCCTCTTTGGCATATCCTCACTCTTCGTTAGTGGTTCTCCTGGCTTAGGCAGTTTCCACATCGCCCATTTACACTTCGGATAATTCTCACAACCATAGAACTTACCCCTCTTGCTCTTCTTGATCACTACTCGTCCCTCACAATCTGGACAGGTATAGCCCTCTGCGTATTCCTTATACTGCTTGGTATACTTACACTCCGGATACGTCCCGCAACTGTAGAACTTGCCGAATCTCCCGACCCTGATCACGATCTCCCCATCCTTGCAATCCGGGCACTTCTCACCCGTTGACTCCACTGGCACTTTTGCACGATCTGCTTTCTCAGTCACTTCCTCAGCTTTTTTCTGGAATGGCTTCCAGAACTCACGCAGCACCTTTACCCACTCCTTCTTACCAGTCGCGATCTCGTCCAGCGAATCCTCCATCCCTGCCGTAAACTCATACGCCATCACAGACTCAAAGTTCTTGACGAGAAACTCAGTCACCGCAGTGCCAATCGCCGTTGGGTGGAATGATTTTTCTTGCTTTTCCACATATGCCCTAGCCTGTATCGTCGAGATAATCGCTGCATACGTAGATGGTCGTCCGATCCCCCTCTTCTCCAGCTCCTTGATTAGCCCTGCTTCAGTATATCGACCAGGTGGACTCGTAAACTTCTGCTCCGAGAGGACTTTTACTAGATCAAGCATCTCTCCTTCAGTCAAGCTCGGCAACTCCACATCATCACTGCTCTTGCCCAATTTTGTCCAACCAGGAAACTTCATCACACTCCCATTTACCGAAAGCTCATATAATTTATCCTGAGCCTGCCGAAGGACTACGATTCGCGTTCTATCATAGAGAGCATCAGCCATCTGACATGCCAACAATCTATTGCGAATCAACTTATATAGTTTCTGGTGCTGCTCCGTTAGTTTCCCCCCTGTGATCTGATTTTCATCCACTAACACATCAGTTGGCCTGATTGCTTCATGTGCTTCTTGTGCATTTTTGGACTTAGTTTTGTATGAACGCACTGTAGGGGGTAGATACTCCTTGCCATATGTCTTTTCTATATAGCTTCGAGCCGCCGCAACCACATCCTTGGATAGGTGATAGGAATCGGTTCTGTGATAAGTGATAAATCCACGCTCATACAGCTGCTGCGCAACTCGCATCGTGTTTTTGGCACTCCAGCCATACAGGTTACTCCCAGCTCGCTGGAGCAGACTAGTGGTAAAAGGAGGGTTAGGTGACTTTTTTTGCGGCCTGGTTACTACCTTACCAACTTTGTACTCACCTGACTCGAGATCATTGACGATAGTCTCAGCCTCTTTCTCATTCTTAACTTCTGCTTTCTTTCCGTCAATCTTAGATAGCTCTACTCTCAACTCAACCTTATCCTTACTCTTAAGCTCCGCTCCGATCTCCCAGTACTCAACGGGCACAAAAGCCTTGATTTCTTCTTCTTTCTCTACTATTAATCGCACAGTCACAGATTGCACACGACCTGCCGAGAGTCCGCGCCTTACCTTCTTCCATAGTACTGGTGAGAGAGTGTATCCCACGAGTCGATCCAACACTCGTCTTGCCTGCTGACTATTTACCATCTTCATATCTACCACCCCAGGCACTTTCATAGCGTCCAGGATTGCGGTTTTTGTGATCTCATGGAACGTTACCCGCTTAAACTTACTAGTCGGGACCTTCGGTCTCGCGTTCTCCATCAAATACTGCACATGATACGCGATTGCCTCTCCCTCTCGGTCAGGGTCAGGAGCAAGATAGATCTCATCAGCACTCTGTGCAAGCTTCTTGAGTGCGGTCACTGTTTTCTTCTTATTTCCAATCACCTGATAAGTAGGGGCAAAATCATTCTCGGTGTCAATCGCCAGCCCTCCACCTTTTTGTGGCAAATCACGCACATGACCCATCGATGCCTCTATTTTGTACTCCTTGGGGAGGAACTTTGCCAGCGTTTTTGCTTTGGTTGGGGACTCAACAATTACGAGTTTCATAACATCTAGGATATCACACCAACAAGCTCTTGCACTATTTTACTCACCACTTCATCAAGTATTTCTTGCTCATCTTTAGTGAACTTTTGCAGCACATATTTCATCCCCGGGATCCCCATATTACCGCGCACACTCCGATTCTCAACCCCTACTCGCACACGCCAAAACTGGTCAGTCACAAGACATTTCTCCACAGACTCTATCCCGTAATGCACCTTCGGTCCCTTACCCAGCTGGATCTTGTACTCACCTAGCTTAATATCCAGGTCATCATGGACCACATACACATCTTCTGTCTTAAGTTCTTTGTGTTTGCTCAATGGAACTTTTACTGCCTGGCCACTTTCGTTCATAAAAGTACTCGGCTTGATCACCTCGACTGGCTCCGCCCCCATCTTCACGTGCGCATACACTAGTTGTCCGCTCTTACTCTTGCTCCAGCTCTTCTCCCCGACCAGTTTATCAGCCACAAGAAACCCCACATTATGCCGAGTCCCCTCATACTTTTCTCCTGGATTACCTAGTCCTACTACCAATTTCATACCAGTATCATACCATTCAGACTGCAATTACCAATAACTACAAACTGAATATGGTCAGAGGGTCTGACCTTAAAGGACTCGAGGCTTCAAGCGCGAAAAGTAGCCCAAAAAGGTCAGACCCTATCGGGTTCCTCAAATCCCACTTTTTATCATCTCCAACAAATCTTGCGGTGAGTAAACAGGGATCCCACCATCCCTGATGATCTCCACACTACCGTGATAGCTCGCATGATCCACTGGACCCGGCACCACATACACCGTCTTACCGAGCTCTGCGGCATGCCTTACCGTAATCTTGGTCCCGCTCCGCCTCTCCGACTCCATCACTAGCACTAGTTGCGAGAGCTGCACCATAGCATAGTTGCGAGCCCGAAAATGATCCCGCTCTGCCCCCACTCCCTCCTCGTACTGCGTGACTAGTAGTCCTCCACTATCAACTATCCTCTTCTTGAGCTCCTCATGCTCCGGCGGATAACACTGATCAATCCCATGCGCGAGTACCGCAATTGTCCTTCCCCCACTCTCAATAGCAGACTCATGTGCCACCCTATCCACTCCACGCGCCATTCCAGACACGATACAGTATCCCGCCTCCACTAACCCACGGGTAAATCTCCTGGTCTGCCGACTCCCATACTCACTCATCTCCCTACTCCCCACCACACACGCAGTCGGGTACTCCAAACACTTCTTGTCACCCAATAGATATAACTTATCTTCCATATTCCCATCCTACACTAACGGGAAAGACTCCTATTCTCACCCCCCCCTTTGTGCACGTCTACACAAAAGGGGGTGTTTAATTAGGATTTGTTTTCCTGCTCTTCAATTGCTTTTACTACTGCAAGTGGAAGATCTAATCCTTCAACAACTTCAACCAATACTTCCAATGGATTCACCCCCCAACCAACTGCTTGTTCAGCTGCTCCATGTGTATTTTGCACTGATACCGCAGGGTTGATTTCATCTGCCGGAAACGGTGATTTATTATTTTCAATTGCCATTTTTACCTCCTTTCTGCCATAAAAAAACCCGCCTATTTGTGCGGGTTAGTGTTTTTATATTATGTAAGCTTTTGCTCTACATCACTACCCGCTGGCCCCAAATAAGGAGATTGCGATAATTAGTGGTAAAGACGTGCTTGCTTTGCATAAGTATTTATTTTACAGAAATCATTTACCGGATCAATAGATCAAACCACCTCAATTATCGATCTCTTGTCGCCATCCAATCCAACAATCCCTCTAACCTTGGATCTCCTTGCGAATATTTCTTCCCCAACTCCATATGTCTCGCAATCTCATTTTCAAGCTTCTCCCTTCCGTATATGACTGCAAAACTCCTCTTCCCCTCCCGCGCATCGTTCCCCACCGGCTTGCCAGTTTTCTCACTCTCTCCATACTCTGAGAGCCAGTCGTCTCGCAACTGGAACACCCACCCCAGCTCCATTCCATATCTCCCAAGCTGCTCCGTAGTAATCTCATCTCCTCCGGCCAAACTCACCCCCAACTGTAGTGGCAGCACGCATGTATACTCACCCGACTTAAGTGCGAGTATCTGCAAAAGACTCTCTTCATCAGCGACTGCCAGTCCATCCAGTATCTGCCCATATCCCACACGGGTAAAATACTTCCCCCACACCCCGATTGCCTTATTCACTCTCTCACTATCGAGCTCCAGCCCAGAGAGCATCTCCATCCCCCAGCCAAAAGTAACGTCTCCCGCAAGCATCGCCACAAAATTCCCCGTATGCGAATCGTCATACCTAGTATGCAAAGTCTTGACCCCGCGACGCAACTCATCCCGATCCATCCAGTCATCCTGGATCAGTAGTCCTAGATGGAATATCTCCATCACCACCGCAGCTTTCACAATTTCAACAAGGTTCGTAACTTTGTTTTCATCCTCATTCCCTACCCCCATCTCATAACCCAGAATCGTCAGGATCCCTCGCAACCTCTTTCCACCCATTGAGAGTTCCTGCATCGCCTCAATTATCGGCACTAGATGGGGCGAAATCTCTCTCACCTCCTCCAGTCGTCGCGCTAACTCTCTGGCAATCTCATCATCAATCTGACTCTTATATTTCTCCACATATTCCATCACTACTTGCTTACTCATACCACGATCTTCCCATCCACCAAAACTACCTTCCCATCCACCTCCACCCGACTCCCAGCTAGTCTCATATCCTTCACGATATCCCAGTGGATCGCACTCTCATTCGTCCCACCCCCTCGCTCTTCTTTATAGCTCCTCCCGAGTGCCATATGGATCGTTCCCCCGATTTTTTCATCAAACAGTGTATTCATCATTGGTTTTGTAATCTTGTAGTTTGCTCCGATCGCAAACTCCCCCAGATATCTCGCCCCCTGATCAGTCGCGAGCATTTTTTGTAATGCCTCGTCCCCTTGCTCAGCCACAGCGCGCACTACCTGCCCGTCCACAAACTCCAGATGGATCCCACGCACCTCGTGCCCATAAGCGAGCGTAGGTAGGTCAAAGTACACCTCACCATTCACCTCTGTGTGCACTGGCCCCACAAAAACCTCTCCATCAGGAATATTACGCTCACCATAACACGACTGCGCGAGTCTCCCCCTAATATTAATCTTAATATCAGTTTTCTTACCCACCACACGCACCTCACTCCCTGTATCCAATATCTTCTCAATTGCCCTGAGATCCTTCTCCATCTTCTGATAATCCACCAACACCGAGTCATAATAAAACTCAGTGAGAGACTCCATACTCATCCCAGCTTGTTGCGCCATTCCATGCGTTGGATAGTAGGTCAGCACCCACCGATCAGAGTCAATCATTGGATCCATCAGTGGTCGCAGTAACTTTGCCCTACTAGTTAACTTAACTGGATCGATCTCCGCCAATTCCCTCGAGTTATCCTCTGCCACAATCCGCACATACGCGTCCGCCCACTCTATCTTGGCCTTCACCACGCTCTCTGGCATATATCCAATCTGCTCATCACTCGCATGCTTATAAAACTGATACGAGAGATCCTGCCCACCCCCCTCAACCATCACATGTGCACCCATCTTAAGAGCCTCTACATAGACCGCCTTCACCAGTGGATCTGCTCCTCTCCCGCTCACGGTAACCAAGATTTTTTCACCTTTTTTCACACTCAAAGAATGAGTGAGTATTACCTTCGCTAGTTGAGTATCTCTATCTACAGTCATTCCTTGAGTATATCAGTTCTTACTTCCGCTCCACACTGATGAGCACCGCGTCTGAGGGCGAGAGTGCGATCTCTCGTCGCAAGTTACCCCCATCAACCAAGATGCTATTCTTAACCACTCTTCCCGAGAGATATCTCTCCGTCACTTCATACGTCGTGTTCCCCAGGCCTGACAGAGTCAGCGGGAACACTTCTTGATGACTCCCACTCTTATCATAGTTCACCGCCATCACTCGGATCACTCGGTCCGCACCACGCGCGGCCATCGCCGTCACATAATCCCCTTCTCCAGATACCAACAGCCGTGTCCCACTCATCTCTGATAGCATCTCCATCGCACGAAACCTAGGTTTCTTCTCAATAGCCCCAAACTTCTCATGCGTCAACATTCCCCATCCACCATGGTACTTCTCCTCCGCATGCGGACCATCCTGCACCTCGAACGTGAGCGCCATATCAATCCCTGTACCCACTAGCGCTCTGTTCACGGCCAGATAATGCGCCGCTGCCCATCTCCCGTCATACGAGCTCGACCTCTCCGGATTAACTCCCCACTCCGAGATATACAGACTCTGCGCACGAGTAATCTCAGGTGCGATCATCTCGCTAGCGGTAGTGGCATCATCCACAAAATCCTCCACTTCTGCCGAGTATCTGTGCCACGAGAAAAAGTCGATCCGCACCTGCTCATCCAACTTCTGGTAAAACCCCTTCACCCATGCCGGATAAAATCCAGTCGTTGCCGGCCCACCAATCTGGAATGGCTTCGCCCCTCGCACACTCACTGCTGCATTACTAGCGACAGAGTACATCTGCGGATAACTCTTATCCCCGTACATCTTCCAGCCTCCGAATAGATCAGGCTCATTCCAAACCTCATAGATCACGTTATTTAGTCCGCCTTTGTAGTCACGCGAGTAGTGTCCTACCAGTGCCGCCACCACCTGCCCCCACTCTCCCCACTCGCGGGGGAGGTCGAGAATATCACTCTTACTAATCGTGTCCGGCATATACGAGATCGAAAAATACGGTAGAGCCCCAGCCGAGATAATATCCCCCACGATTCGGTCCAGCCTACTCCAGTCATATGCTAGTCTCCCATCCACTCGCGAGACTACCCCATACCCATCATATAGATGGTCAATCCGGACATACTTCACCCCCACACTTTTCATTAACCCAGATACCTTACTCATTCTCAGGTCAGAATCCAATGGTTTCTCAAATCCCTGCGACACCCCACTCCAGATATTTCTCAACTGTCCTTGTCCCTTGTCTACCGAAACCACAATCGTCGCTGGACGAAAATATGCCCCCGTCACCCATTTCCAGGCAGTTTGCGCGAGTCCAATAGTCCAGGGCAAACTCAACACTAGTATTCCCACGACAATCAGTGACTTCTTGTTCTTCTCCCACCATCTTGATTTACGTTTCTTTGCCACCGTGTCCCTCCGTAGCTTGCACCCCTTTCTATTAGCGAAGGGGGATACGTCCAGACTATCACAAAAAGACTAACACAGTCTACACCACACTTGACATTCTCAAGCACTATGATATTATAGGCCTCATGAAATCATTTATGACCGGGCTAATAGCCATTCTTATTATCGGATCAGTTGCTCTATTCGTGCGCAATCAGAACCTCATCCCCAACACTAATTCCACTCCAACCCCTACTCCCACAGCGCTCCCCACTAACTGGGACATGGAGCCAGAGACTTCCCGAGATAACTCTCCCACTGAATCTACTGAGCCAACTGAATCTACTGAGCTAACTACCTCCACCACTAAGGGCGGCGAGATTCTCGGCAAAACCACAAAACCCGTCACTCCAGCCACCACAACTAAAACCACTACCACGAAAAAAACCACCTCCATCAAAATCCTCGAGAGCTCCGACTGCCTGCTCGACGCCGTAACCTACGTGCGCGACATAACCTCACCTCTCACAGTCAAGTACTCGCTCAAAGACGACTACTCCGCCACTGTCACCATCTGGAAAGAGTCCGGCGAGTCAGTCCTCAATCAGACCCTCATTAGCGGGAATGGCATTCTTGCCACAATAGATACCACAGATAACCTCAAATTCCAAATCGTCAGCCAATCATGCACCGAGACCTCGGACACCTGGCTCACAATCACTGCACAGCAGTAATTAAGTATCTCAGTTGGCTCAGTAGATTCAGTTAGCTCAGTGGGAATATTTATGCAGTTATTTTTTCGTTTTCTGGATAAATAATGTCAACTGTCTCACAACATAGTCTACTTGATCATATAATTTCTCAAACTGATCCTTACTTAAGTATCCCAAGTCTAATGCCAGATACAACTGACTTCTAACCTCAGATGCAGATCCTCTCGCAATATACAAAAACCTTACAAAATCAGCACTGCTGCCCCGATCAAATCCCTCCGCAATGTTTGAACTAATAGAAACTACTGCTCTTCGAATCTGATCACGAAGACCAAAATCTCTCCAGCTCTTTGTCACTCCATACAATTCCCCACTCAATTTTCTCGCATTCTGCCACGTTAATAAATCTTCAAATCTACTTGCTTTGCTCACATCTTAACTATATCACCTATCCTTCCCCACTGAATCTACTGAGATAACTGAATCTACTGAGCTACGTATTATTTACGTCACCCTACTAACATAAGTCCCGTCATCCGTACTCACGATAATCATCGTCCCCTCCTTGATAAACAGCGGCACCATCACTTCCATCCCCCCTTCAACTATCACCGGCTTGCGCGCCCCGTTCACAGTGTTCCCTGCCGCCGACTCTGCCGCCTCCACCACTTTCACATTCACCTTGAGCGGGAATCTACACCCCACGACCTCGTTATCATAGAATGTCAAAAACAACTTCATCTCAGGTTGTAGCCACTTCCCCTTGCCCTCAAAGATCTTCTCATGTACCTCAAACTGCTCAAAAGACCTCGGATCCATGAAATAATATGTCGTATCTTCTCTATACAAGAACTGCAACTCCACGATCTCGACTTCCTCCAGCTCCACGGAATCACTCGACTTGTACGTATACTCCAGTACATTATGAGTCTTGAGATTACGCAGCTTAGTGCGCGCAAACGCACTCCCCTTGCCTGGGAAATAAAACTCACACTTCAATACCTGGTGAGGCTGGTTCTTGTGAGACACATACATGTCTTTTTTTAGTTGGTTGGCTTTGATACTAGACATAACCCAGATATTATAACCCGTACCAACCAACTTTCCTATAACTAGCCTCTCACATGTTTTTTAAGTGGTAAAAAATGTCGCAGCACGACGGTGCGAGATCTTAAGACAAATTTTCAGCAGAAAATTATGTGTGGTTTTACGTTTAAAATATGTGTGAGATGGCTAGCGGGAAAGTTGCTAGATTATTTCTCGTATCTCTCTAATATTTTTCGCATCTGAAAACAGCATCACCAACCGATCCACTCCTACAGCTATTCCCCCAGTCTCCGGCATCCCACTCTTGAGAGCTTCGATAAACTCCGTATCCATTGGATACTCAGTCTTACCCAGTTTCTTGCGCTCCAGTAGATCCGCCTTACATCTCGCTTCCTGTTCTTCCCAGTCAGTGAGCTCCGAAAAGATATTCGCTAGCTCCATCCCTGCTAGATATACCTCCGCACGCTCTGCATAACGTGGATCACAACACTTTTTGGCAAGGGCAGCCTGCGCAATCGGGTAGTCATATAGAACAGTTGGTCGCACCTTCCCCAGCTCAGGCTCGATCTCATTCGCCATAATCTGATTCCAAACCTCCTCCCACGTCGTCGTCTCGCTAACCTGATATCCCTTTTCACTCGCTTTTTCCTTTAGCTTTTCCTCATCTAACATCACATCTTCCTCAATCCCTGCATATTTCTCAAATGCCTGTTTAACCGAGATCTTCTCCCACTCACCTCCAAGATCATATTCTTTCCCTTGGTATTCCAACACTGAATCTACTGAATTCACTGCATCCACTGAGACACTTTCTCTGATGTGCAACATCAATGATTGCATCTCCCTCGCTACACTCATATAGTCACCCCCCACCTCATACCATTCTAGAATAGAGAACTCAGGACTATGTCGCGGACTCTTACCTTCGCCATTACGAAAAGAGCTCGTGATCTGGAAAATCGACCCACTCCCCTCACACAACATCTTTTTCATCGAGAACTCAGGTGAGGTAGGGAGAAACATCTGCCTCTCATTCCCCCGATCATCTGTCATGGTAGTCTCAAAAACCTCCAGAAACGGCTCAGTGCTAACAGTTGGCAGTAGCAGTGGGGTCGTCACTTCATGGAATCCACAGTTCTTAAAATATTCGCGAATTGAGTCAATCACTCGCTCTCTTATCCAGTATTTCTCCCAGTTCCTTTTCATACTGCGATTTTATCACTCATTTAACTCACGCATCCCAAAGAGACTACCATGTTTCTATTTTGCGAGTATTCGTTAAGAAATTGAGTTAGATTACTCTATTCATGTGAGTACCTAATTTTAGTCACTCGACAAAACTGGAATTGGTAGACTCTCTAGGTGTGAGTTTGGTTCCAACATCAATACCTTAACCTTGCCCCCACCTTCACCTTCTTAAGCAACCGATCATCAGTAAGCAGCTTTCCACATCCTCGCGCCACTGCCGTGAGAGGATCATCCGCTACCCAGACCGGCATACTCGTCGCCTCAGATATCAGCTTATCAATCCCGCGAATAAGTGATCCTCCTCCTGCCATCGTAATCCCATGCTGGAGAATATCCGAGACTAACTCTGGTGGTGTCTCCTCCAGTACATCCTTGATCGCTCGGATAATCTGCTGGAGAGTAGGCGCTAGCGCCTCACGTACCTCAGCTTCCGAGAACTTGGTAGACATCGGCAGTCCAGATGAGATCTCTCGTCCGCGCACCACGATCTGCAACGGTGTCTTACTCCCAGTTGGCACAGCACTCCCGATCCCGATCTTTACTTCTTCTGCACTCGCGTCACCTAGTAGTAGCCCATGCTTCATTCGCGCAAAATGGATTATCGCCTCTGTTAACTCATCTCCTGCAATTCGCAGTGACTTATTTAGCACTATTCCACCCAGCGAGAGCACCGCGATCTCTGCTGTCCCTCCACCAATATCAATGATCATCTGTCCTCTCGGCTCATCAATCGGTAGTCCCGCGCCAATTGCAGCCGCCATCGGCTCCTCAACCAGGATCGCCTCTCTTGCCCCCGCCTCCATTGCAGCCGCTCTCACAGCGCGTCTCTCCACTTCTGTTACTCCAGATGGGATTCCCACAATCACTCGGGGTCTCGGCACTTTCGAGATCCAGGGAGATGTCTTGTGTACCATTTTGATGTAGTAATCAAGCATAGCCTCTGCCCCGTCATAATCTGCTATCACTCCGTCCCGCAGTGGCCTGATCGCCTCGATCGCCTCAGGAGTTTTCCCTGCCATTAGCTTCGCCTCAGACCCGATCGCAAGCACCGCTCCCGTTCGCTTGTGCCGCGCCACATACGACGGCTCTCTGATCATAATCCCCTTGTTCTTGAGAAAAACGAGCGTATTCGCAGTCCCCAGATCTATCCCCATGTCTTGACTAAATAACCCCAAAAATCGATTTATCATATCTGGTAGAGTATATCATAATCAGCCCATAGCCAGCATGTCAGCATATCAGTTACTCAGTAAATCAGTAGATTAATAGATCACAATACTAACTTACTAGCACTTTTTGACTCACAGAAACACTGATACTCCGATGCACTGACACGCCGATATGCCGACTCACTGATCCTGCTATACTATTTCCATGCACAAGATCATCAACTCCACCCTCGTTGCCCTAACCATCTCCATCCCCCTAATCTTTACCACCATCAACTACGAACTCTTCGAGTTCCCCAAGTTCATTCTCCTCCTGGTCGCCACCATCATCATCGCCGTTGCCTGGATCATTGATCTATACCCCAACAGAAAAATGATAATTAGTAGTCTCCCCAGCACACTCAAATCTCTCTCCCCCATCTCACTCGCCATCCTCACAATCCTCAGTACTCAGTTTCTGGCCACCATCTTCTCAATCGATCCACACACCAGTTTCTGGGGATATTACTCTCGCTTTCATCAGGGACTCCTCACCACCACCTGCTATACTTTGATCTACTTCTCCGCTCACAAATATCTGGACTACAAATCTACCCAAAAACTCATCAAAATATCGATAGGAACGGCAATTCTAGTTAGCCTGTACGCCATCGCACAGCGCTTCGGGATTGACAAAACCTTGTGGGTCCAGGACGTCGTCAACCGACCATTTAGCACCCTCGGACAGCCCAACTGGCTCTCAGCTTATCTCATCCCTCAGCTCTTTCTCACCCTCTTCATGTTCTCCACGAAACTAAAAAAATCTTCCTCCATTATTTTTCACCTCATCTACTCAATTATTTTTGCCGCTCTCCTTCTCACCAAATCACGCAGCGGCCTCATCGCCTTCACTTTTTCTTATGTTGTGTACTGGGCACTTCTTGCTCGCTCCATCACCTTTCCAAAAATCAAAAAGCCTCTTATTATTTTCACCACCCTCTCTCTCCTCTTCACCGCCCTCATCGGAACAGCCTATTCTCCCTCCATTTTACCTGCGAGGACCATCCTCGCAGAGGATCAAACTATATCATCAGGCACCCAACTAGAGTCAGGTGGGACCGAGTCAGGCGACATTCGCAAGATAGTCTGGACCGGCGCACTCGACCTGATCAAAAGAGAGCCACTCCTGGGCACTGGCCCCGAAAGCTTCGCCTACTCATACTACTGGACTCGCCCAGCCGAGCACAACCTCACCTCAGAATGGGACTTCCTCTATAACAAAGCCCACAACGAGTACCTCAACTTTGCCGCTACCACCGGCCTACTCGGCCTCACAGCTTACTTATTCTGGCATTTCGCGGTCATGCGCTCCGCTTTTACCCTAGTACCCAAGAGCAAGAAAGCAAGAAAAGATCAAGAAAACTCGCTCCGAGCATACTATCCCGTCCTAGGCGCCTCACTCACTGGATTTTTTGTCACTAACTTCTTTGGCTTCTCTGTCATCCCAGTCTATCTCACCATGATCTTACTCTCTGCTCTCCCCGCAACAATTCAGAGCAAACCCACCAAATCTCACCCAACCCCAACCTCCCACTGGTTACCACTAATCACTATCTCCTGCATCCTGATCATCATCTTCCCCCTCCGACTCTTTATGGCTGACCTGGCGTTTAATAAGGGCAAAGCACACGCCACAGCCAACTCTCTCGAGCAAGCTCGCACATATCTGGAGAGAGCAATCACTCTGCGTCCAGGAGAGTCACTCTATCACTCGTTTATGGCAGAGACTTATGCCCAGATGGCAGCAGCCACTTCTTCCCAGGCTGATCAGGCACTCGCTATTCGTGAGATCAAGTTCACAAGTGACCACAACCCCTGGCATCTCAACTATAGTAAGTCGCGCACCAAGGCCTGGCTCGCTCTTACCACTCTCGACCCCACGTTCTACAACCAAGCCGCACTAGAACTCGAGAACGCTCGCCTCCTCGCTCCTTCCGACCCCAAGCTCGCCTACAACCTCGGCCTTATATACTCACGCACTAACCAAGTAGAGGGCTCAATTAGAGAAATGAAAGCAGCAATCGATCTCAAACCAGACTACTACCAGCCCTACTACGCCCTGACTCTCCTTTATGAAACAACTAAACAAACTAACCTCGTCCTCCCACTCCTCGAACAAGCTGAGAGCAACATCACTCCCCTCCCCGAGCCACTCCAGACGAAACTAGATCTCTACTCTTCTAATTGAAGATCCTTAATTATCCAGCTACACCCATCCGCCGTCATAACTTCAGTAGCCGGCAAGTTCTCACCGTCCTCAAAAACTCCCCAAGTACCTATAACCTCCACAATCTCACCATGATTAATCACACACCCAGTCTCACTCATCTCCCTCGTACTCCCTACATACCGCACTTCCTCACCTTCTGAATGCACAATTCCATCACAATACGCAAATAAAAGCGCGATCATCCCTATCACGACCAAACTAGATAATAGATGCTTTCTTGCAATTTTTTCTCGTTCACTCATTCCCACATCATACGCTACGCTCCACACTCCTTCCTCACACTGACTCACTGATATGCCGACACGCTGACATGCTGATATAATAACCTCATGAACCAACCTATTCTCCAAGTCCCCCACGACGCCCTCCGCCAGGTGGCAGATAAGATCACCGACTTCCACTCAGAGGAGACTCAGTCTCAGATTAACTCACTCACAGACACCATCAAGAGTGCAAAAGAACCAGAGGGAGTCGGCCTTGCCTTCCCCCAGATCGGGATCAACCTCCGTGGATTCGTCACCTACTTACCTGCCAAGCCAGGTCTCCCTGCCAAGACCAAACTCTACCTCAACCCCCAGATTATCGATCAAGATGACAAAACCACCCTCGGCGGCCGCACACCAGACCGACCCACGCTAGAAGGCTGCCTTAGCATCCCCTGGCTATACGGCCCCGTCTACAGGAGCAAAAAAATCAAGATCAGCGCACATGACGAACACGGGGTCGAGTTCCAGAAAACTCTCTCCTCATTCCGCGCCCGACTATTTCTCCACGAACTAGATCACCTAGAGGGCGTGCTCTTTACCGACTACACCACTCGCGACTCCCTCCCCCTCTTCATGTTCCATCCAGATACCCAAGAGTTTACCCCCATCGAGGATCCCTCAGCTGTCATCAAGTGGTAATTACTACTCCCCTACCATCCAATACTCGTTCTTATTCTGCAAATCAATCATTCTCGTACCCATCTCTCCTACTCGATCCGCAACACGTAATCCCGCCCTACTCTTTAACTCATTCCAGCGATCACTTGGTCTTACTCCCCCCAGCACAGTCTTTCCGTTGTGCATGATCCATCTACCCACCCGTAGATCTTTGTCTGTATTCAACAACTCTCCATATGTCATTGCCACCACTATGTTCATATTCGTCTGAGCTCCCGATTGCACATCCTTCCAAAGAGCCCAAAATCCATTCCACATATCTTCATTCTTATGAACTCCTCCCAACACTTCTCCAACATTCCGCACTATAGCCAACTTTGGCAGACTAAAACCTTCTATATCCACATATCGGCTGCCCATCTCTCCAAACAAATTCCCCACAGCTTCCGGATTTTCTACTACAGATGACTCCATTCCTAGTACCATCTGTGCTTGCTCCCAGACACTCTTACAAACCCTATTTACCATTACACTCTCCTCCAACACAACCACGCTCACACCACTTCTACGCGCGTTCACAACTAGAGGCTCACCACCCGTCTCAAGCGAATTGCCTAACACTATCTGACTATTTACCATTACTCTCTCTGGACTATATCCTTCTTTTCTCCACATCTGTCTATTCCCAGCATCTTTATGCCAAAGCAGCTGATCTCTACGCAATCTCACAGACCCTGCTCCGTAATAATGCTTGAATCTCTCTGGATTATAGTTTCCTTCACCAATATCCTTCTTCAGCACTTCCCACTCACCACTAATAAGCTCTTCATCAATACTCAAGGCCTGCATAAAAAGATCCATCGACACTCCACTAGGTTTCATTCTCGCGAGTTCACGCGCACTCAACCCATGACTTCGATTTGGTATTTTACGATCCTCTACCATTATTTTTTTCCTAATAATTTACTATCAGACACATTCTACCACTCATTGTCCAGTTCATCTACGCATCAGCTGTGTATTTTCTTGACATTATAGGTTATAATGCTCGAGTTATGGGTCAATAATTGGCAACTCACTATTGCAGTGTCCTTGCCCACCCATCAGCACCTTAACAAGTGGAAATAGCAAAAAAACATTTTCTCCTATGGGCTATCTCACCCGACTCGTGCTCCCTCACGACTCGCGCGAGATAGCTCTACCCGCGGCTGGTAACCGCACCCCCCACCACTCGCCATCAATACGGCAAGTGGATCAAATTTAAAAAAATAAGGAGAAATAAAAATGGCAACAAGACCCGCAACATCTCAAGACGCAAATGATAACGTGACAAAATTACTACAAGCAATCATTGAGTGGTTGCAAACTGTGGGAGTTTTACTTCCTGATACTACGTCAAAAATTGCCAAGGTAATCGGCTCGCTCATATTCTCTGGAGTAGACATCATATCTGGAGGTATTGCTCTCAGTTGGATGTTCAGTCAGAGAACTCCTCCAGAATTCCTTGGTATGGCAAAACTAATAGCCTGGGGGATCAGCATCGCCCTCCACTTCGTTGTCCGGTCTTTGGTGGACGACGGGGACGGAATCTGGTATTCAGGACCAAGTCTGTTTGGTTGGTTACTCAACATTGCAGACGCATTTGTGGATGCTACTACAGCGTTCATACTGTTTGGGCTGGGTAATTTCCTGATTGAACCTGGACTGGGGGCATTTCTGCATGCAACCAAGCAAATGCCGCTCATTGGATGGTTCATTTGGGGACTGTTGTTCACCATTTCACTCGTCGCCGAACACTGGCGTGAGGCAATGAAACCTGGACAACAAGCTAGACAACCTGCCGCACCAGCGCGACCCCACAGACAACCAGCTCGCCCCACTCCCGCGACTGTCACAGAGCGTCCCGCCGCTGGCACCCCCTCAACTGCAGATCCAAGCTGGGTAGTCGCGCACAGCCAAGATGGAATAGGGCCAACAGGGGTGCGATTAAAAAACGTGCATACAGAAAAAGTAGAAGTTTTTACTATGGCCTCTGCCTTCCCCACAGCCCCTCCAGTCCAACAATCCTTCAGGCCAAAACCTGAAGAACCCACCTACCATCCCGTTGGAACGGAACAGGAAACACCTGTTGAACCTCCATGGCGCTAGGAGAACTCCATGTTCTCCCTCCCCACCCTCCTCCCCCTCCGGTGTTGCATCGGAGGACAACGGGCGCCCCCTTACCAAGGGCTCCCACACTATGCTATCTCCACTTCCCCCGGGGGAATCTTCTAGTCGCCATTTATGGTTGACAAAAAGATTCTCTCGGTTACGTGAAATCAAAAAATATAAAAAATACGGTAAAAACATGACAAGACACATAATTGAAACATCGACAGTTTTCTGCGCAATTCTAAAGAGAGAGTGCACGAAAAAACCACCTTTCACAGGATATTGTGGCACGCCAACTGCATCATCAGAAGATAAGTTCCGGACTATTTGTCCAGTTCTAGCAGAGATACTAGTCAATGCTGGACTCAACACTCATGACATTGCTATTTTAGATCACGAGACTGTTTCTATATATCAAGCTAATTCTCCCGATGGTCAGCCATCTGCACATATTTTACATCGCGGAATATTCCAATAAAAAGGAAATAGTATATGCGCATGCTAGAACTACTCCCACCAGAAAGATACGCGGAACTTCCTACCATTGATACTCCCGTAGCATCACCATCAAAATCAACCTCCCTCCCTCAACGACACAAATCCAAGGAGCAGTCACAAGCCCTCAGTGAGGCCAAGTATCAGATCACAAGGAGTTTGTTCCACCCCGATCACAACCGCATCCATGAGTTAATTCCTCAAATTCACGCAAAAATCTGGAATGATGAGGGTAGTAGAGTTGAGATTGATCATTCTCGCCAACCCCATCATATTCCGATTGGATTCGGAAGAACTTTCATCGGCACCCATTCATTTCGATTTCAAGACATTAATTATGATAACAATGCCTTACCAATCATTCTCACCACCCTCTCGATCGCTACCTCGGGAGACACCAAAAGCTACAATTATCCCAATGGACTGCATGGGCTACATCCTAGCGTAAACTGGCAATGCAAAAAAATCGAAAAAACTCTCGCTACTGCTCTCGGATATATCGTAGAACAATCATCCGCGGCAATTAGCCCAAGCGTAATAGAGCCATATCTTTACGCAAACTTCCCCGCAAATGCTACCAACCCCACCTTCAACATGCTCCAACGAAACGAAGGTCTCCACCTCTCAGCATGGACTCAATTATATGCAGCCGGATACGTAAAATAATGAACAAACTTGAAACATTCCATCATCTAAGAGAGCAATATCAAAATCTAGAGCCTGCTAGTAAAAGAGCTGAGACCTCCGGCATCCCCGACCTAGATCACGTCCTAAAAGGAGGATGGACTCCTGGTATCAACCTTATCAAAGGTGCGCCAGGAATTGGCAAGTCTCTAATATGTGCACTCACTGCAGAGAATGTTCTCAGATCTGGCCCTGTCCTAATCGCCGACACCGACAACTCCTACCAAGTATGGCGACGTCACCTCCCCCTCCTTCGACAAAAAGCCTTTGCCATTGACACCACAACATCTAATAGATATGGATTATCTACCGCGACCTTTGCCGGGATATTAGACGCAATTCAGGTTGCCACAAGCCAAAAAAACATTGCTCCCAGACTAGTTATCATAGAAACACTCGATACCATCACATCAACAGATAACAGGGAGCAAAGAAGTCAAGAGCTTCATCAGTTCTTATTCCGATTGGATAGATTATCAAAAAAACGTCACCTTCCTATTCTCGCCACTCTCCACGACTACCAACAGCAAGATTCGTCATTTTACGATCCCTCATACGATGCAAACAGAGCAGAAGATACCAACTATCATCACTTAGATGATATAGCTCAAGATCAGAAAATGCTAATTTCTCAACACGCAACCTCATCAACAACCATTGGCTCCGCAGAACTAGACCCAGATAATCCTCTTGTCTCAGTCAACGAATCATTTATTAGCATGGGTCGTACCATAGACTCACTTCGCACTCCGCACGGCGAGACCATGCGAAAGGTAGATTTTGATGATGCGAGACGAGGTGGCCTGGCAGATGGCTTTTACATGATGGTTGCTCACCAAAGCAAAAAAAGTGAAGCCTCCAAACTAATCCAAATACCATTTTCTTTCTTCTCAGATTTCCAGCCACACACACCTCCTCCAATCTTCAGAGACTTACACACACTCAAGTTCCCGGAATATGACCAATCTGGTAATAAGACTCAATCTCTCCTCTCACCCTACACTGAGCACGAGTGCTAACCATAACTATACCAGTCAAGATCTCTCCTATCTCTCTCTTCTATCATAGCTCTCTTCTCTATTACTTCTGCTCTACTCCTCTGATCTATCGCGTTCTGGAAGGGAACTAGGTATTGTTGCGCATACATTCCCAACATCACCATCGGCAAGTGAAGTGATCTATTACTCTCATCCTGATCTACTACATCCATCTTCCACAACTCATCTCGGTAACTCCTAGTCACGTTGAGCGCATTCTGCATCATAATCTTCTGCACTTTGGTCAAGTAATGCTGATATGACCATTGCTGTATCACACCTTCATCCGCCCTCTTACCTCTCCTATCTAGACCACTCCATTTCCAATAAGTCTCTCCACAACTAAGTTCTATATCACCAAAAACATGACTCATTCGATATGCATTCCTTTTGCCGTGATTATCTGTCATAAATTGAATAAACGGATCATCTAAACGACAATGTTCATTCCTATTCCTACCCACTTCATCCCACGGCCACACACTCTCATCATGCGATTCACAATACACACTAACAACTCCTTCATAGATACACATCCAATATGTTTATTGTTGACATTATAGGGTATAATACTTGTCCATAGCACCTAAAATAACATTTTCTTCACCACCTCCCTATCTATCATCCAAGGTAGCTAGCGAGGTGGTGGTACGAAGAAAAAAGAATTCAACCTAAATCGACAACAGTCATAACGCATGACTTGTTGTCACCCTCAAAAGGAGAAATAAAATGAATACCACCAACCTCAACAAACTCTTTTGGGGTCTATTCGCAATACTAGTGATCGTAGCCTCGATCACTACCTACTATGCGATGGAAGGAATCCAAATTGCACTAGAAAACATTTGGATTTCTCTAGCCTTTGCCATTGCAATGATTATAATCATCATCACAATGCTTATCCTATTTACCAGCAAGCTCTTTGCAAAAAAGCTCCAGCTCAACACGGAGATGTGGATCTTATCAAGCCTAATCTTGATCATTCTCATTACTACCTGGGTCGCTGTACTCGAAGGGACTGGAAACTGGACAGGACATTTATTGATGGCAGCAACCATCTTCCTATCCCCCACCCTGGTTGTAGTAAGTGACGAAGCTGGAATTAAAAGGGCGCTCAACACCAACCCGAGCACAAGAACAATGTTCTCATTTTTTCGTGGAGCAGCCTTACTCTTACTATTTCCTCCTGTCTGGCAAGGGACGATCGAATGGATCGGCAATCTTGTCGCCTCTATTCCCTTCACATTCTTCGTCCTCATAGCCCTTCCCACAGTCCCCGCTCTCCTATACCCAAAGATTAAAATTCTGAAACAAGGGATTGTCCTTGTAATTACGATTCTGGCAAACCTTACTTACGTTGCCTACGCTGCGCTCAAGGGAAGTGTATATCTATGGGATACAAAAGGGAGCTTAGTTTGACATGCTCTTCCGGTAGCCATCCTCACCTTTGCTATCCTGACAATCACTGCCAAGATGGCAAAATTCGAACTTCGCTTTGCAAGCAAAGATAAATAACAAGTCTATTCATTCCGCTCGCCATTCAACATCGCCTGTTCAGGTAACTTTCTGGGTATTCCCGGAGACTACTTGAACAGGCATGACGACATACTCAAAAACACACTTTATACACACTTTCTTGACTTATAGTTAGATATTATTGTAGAATACACATTCAAAACATACCAATATAGCAAGGACAATAACATGACAGTAGGATTCGGTGAGCGCGGTAAAAAACTATTCACTCCACAACAAAAGGTGCAACTACCACCTCGCCTATCAAATTTGCGGCTTAAAGGGAAAAATTAGTTGATTTTCCCCTCAAGACTTCCCCTGGGAAGTTATCTTGTTGAGTAAAGGATTTGCCTCGGTGGATGCGTTGGAGAGTCCTCAAATGAGAGATCGAACCATCTAATGAATTAGTAGTATTGGGCATTCCTGGGTGATATAGGTGGGTGAAGAGATAGGGAAGATTTCTTCTTAGAGAGCGATAAGAGCTTCTGAGTTTGGCGTGGGTATAACTCCATCCTCCTGCTGGATGATAGGTTCTTTTGGTGAGGAGATCTCCGTACTGGGTAAACCAATAATCAAGCAGCTCAGTGAATGTTTCTCTGTTCACTTTCGTGAGAGTGGAGGCCACTCTTTTTAGAGCCTGATTGGATTCTTCTTTTGGTCTTCTTGTGAGATATCTCGTTATTATCTGAAGCTGGTGAAACTGACAGTGCTGTACGGGAGCAAAGTATTCTAAGGCTCTAATTGTTCCTGGTCTCCCATCAATCGTGATTCCCTTGATAACCCAACCTGCATCCACCAACCTCTGGACTCCCGAGGTATAGGAGAGGATAGTCTCATACTTAATGTCGTACCACAACAGGTTCTGTTGCATCTCAGGAACACGAAACAAGATAGTCCCATCACCTCGCTTGCGATAGTATGCATCGATGATTAAGAAGACTGGGTGAGGTGGGATCAACTGATAAGGAAATCTAGTCTCAGGACGTCTTTCTCGAAAGTATTTCTGGATTGTTTTGTGATCTAAACCATACTTGTTAGAGAGTTGTTCTAGCGTTTGTTTGCCCCACACATACTCACTCCATAACCGCTCTACAAAGTCACTTCTCCTAACTCGCTTATGAGGCTGGAATACCTTTTTGCATTCCCCACACTTATATCGTTGCCTCCCACTTTGGAAGCCACACTTTACGACTCGCTTGGAGTTACAACCAACACATATCTTTTAATCATATAAACCTCCTAAAAACACGAATTATACTCGAAATCTATCAACTATATTTTCCCTTTAACCC
>Ga0233437_1003210_pt1 | contig 22035 bp, 17 predicted proteins | sample SI_122_August201_FD_182714 | JGI IMG/M metagenome (GOLD analysis project Ga0233437, IMG submission 182714) | Seawater microbial communities from Saanich Inlet, British Columbia, Canada - SI_122_August2016_200_MG | ecosystem: Environmental > Aquatic > Marine > Inlet | place: Canada: British...
TAATGTAGTTTGGAATGGAAAGGATAATAATGGTAAGACTGTTTCTTCGGGTGTATACTTCTATCATATGTTATCTAAAGAATATTCTGGAACTAAGAAAATGATATTAATGAAATAGGAGAATATTGCCTGATCACATTTGAGTGGTCAGGCAACTTTTCTTTTATGAAATTAATTTTGTATTAGCAAAAAGCCCCGAAGAATCGGGGCTTTTTCATATGCAAATCCAACCTGTGTTAGATTCCAATTAACTTGAATACACCAAACAATTTTAAACAGGCAATTAGAATTGCAATTGTAATAACTATTTTTATGATCTTCTCTCCACCGGTGATCGCAGTTTTAACTCCAATATATGCTCCAATACTATTTCCACAGGCAAGCACTAATCCATGAAGCCAGAGGATTTTACCGGAAATTGCAAAAATAATTACAGAAAATATAGTATAACTTAATACCATAAATACTTTAATTGCATTTGCTTTTAAAAGGTTGTAGTCATCTACTAAATTAAGCGTTGCTAGAAATACAAAGCCAACTCCTGCTTGAATAAATCCTCCATAAAATCCTACAGCTAGAAAAATTGTAAATTCCAACCACTTTGGAAGTGCTCTACTTTTCCTTTTCTGCTTTGGACTAAGCATCATAAACAAAATAAAAATGAATACAATTCCCAGTATTTTATCAAAAAGTTCTGACTCAATTTTAATTGCAAAAAAAGAGCCAACAACAGCACCAATTATTGTAGCAATTGTAATATGAATAATTGGTTGTATTGTTAGAACTTTATGCTCATGAAATTTTTTCGTTGCAGTAGCATTTTGGAACAAAATAGCAATTCTATTGGTAGCATTTGCAACCGGTGATTGTAATCCTGCAAGAATAAGCACAGGCAGCACGAGAGTAGAACCACCACCTGCAAGAGTATTAATAAATCCTGCAATAATTCCTACAGCAAATATTAATAAAAAGGTCATTAATTTATCTCAAGGTTATAATTGTATAATTCTTAAATAATTTCATTAATTATGAAAATCTATTATTTTAATCTGCTCTTTTTTTATCCGGCCAAAATTGTGATAAAAATATAAATAATAATGCTGCGATAGGACCCATAATAAGTGCAAGAAGAATTCTGTACAAGTAGAATTTGAGTCCGAAAAAACCTATTTCGAAAGGAGCTCTTGCAGGGCCGATGATCGTTTGTCCTGTAAGAAAAGCAACAAGGATCGGATTTTTGATCCCTTTCTTTTTTAAAACTATTACTATGGGATAAATTGCATAAACCGGACCAGGTGTAAGAACTCCAAGCAATGTTGCATAAAATAGATGAGTCAGTTTGTTGTCGCGTAAATGTTTTTCTGCAAAATTTTCTGGAATTACAAAGTGAATAGCTGTAGAAATTCCCATTGCAATTGCTGTAAGATATAAAATCTTAATGATTATTTCAGAGTTATCTATAATTAATTGCATGAAACTAATATTAAAAATTAACATTAGAACTATGGAAATTCCAATAAGCAGGAATGCCATTTTTATATCAATTCCGATCTTTTTAAACTTTTGTATCATAAGAAGTTACTCACGAGAACAGTAATAGCGCTTGCAATATATGTTACAACTAGAGAAACAGCAAATCGTTTAATAGGGAAACGAAACCCAAAAAATCCAGCTTCAACAAAAAAAGTAGAGGGCTCTATTAATACATGCCCAGATATTAGAGCAACTATAACCCCAATATTAATTCCAAACTCTTGTAATTTGATAAGCAGAGGATAGATGATATAACGTGGTCCTGGTGAAATGAAACCGAGTAATTCCGCATAGAGTAGCTGTAGTGGTAATGGAATTCTCTGCTTAAGAACATTCACAACTTCCACATTCATTAAGCTGCCAAGTGTAATTGCAAATAATACACCGGCACAAACAAGAAATAATGTTCGCCATAATTTCTTATTATAGTACGAAAGAATTTTTTTTATCATCTATTTTATATTAGAAAGATTAGGATAATTATGTGCAATAACCACCATTGCATCGGTATCATTAAAAACATCAAATTTTCCATTCTTAGATTCACCATTCTCTAAAGGATTCAAAATCACGGTTGATTTGCTATTAATAATTCTTCTAACTCCAATTAATATTACCGGATTTGTCTCTTTACAATTAGCATTTATTAATTTGGTAGCTTCATTAAACGTCTTTCCAAGAAATATGTTGGAATATTTATTTTTTTCAATGATATATATAGATGAGGAATTTTGCTCATAAATCAGTAATTCATGGAAAATATCGGAAAGATTATGATAAATAGCACTTTGCAGCATGATTCCAGTACGATAGAACCCTGCAGAAACGATTTCGTTTGCACCTGCATCCAATGCCATTTTCCTATTTGCTCTTTCCATTAATTCTGCAATTATATGCGGTTGATGATCATCTTTGAGATCTTTTGATAGTTGTCTAATAGCTAAGCAGGTCATAATAGTTTTTGGATCTGGTTCTGAATTTTTATCAACTGCATCAGAAAGAATTATTATGCTTTTTGCCTGATTGACTCGAGCTGATTTTAGTGTTTCATAAGATGTAGGCTTCCCTTTTATGAAGTATACATTTGCATAACGTTTACTTTTATCTCTTAATTCCGTTTCATTTACTTCAGTATCAGTAAGAATTAAAATATCTGTATCTGGTTCAGCAGTAGGATGATGTAGCTCTTCAATTACTTTTTCACCACGTTTGCTCCAATTACAAATGGCAATATGTCTTTTTACATTTCTTGGCATTTTCTCAACTCCTTCTTTCATAAATATTGATGCTAAATTTCCTACAACAGTACCTAAAATTCCAATTCCTCCAACTAATAACAGAAAGGCAGAAATCTTGCCACCAGTTGTTATTGGGTCTATATCGAAACCACTAAGCAGATAAACTAATGTAGCCCAAATAGCTTTGTAAATCGTATCAAATTCTTCATTAACTTCATGTTCAAAATAAAATGTCCCAATCGAACCAAAAATGAATAGCAAAACTATTATTAGTCCAATTCGAAAATGAATATCGTGGCGCAATTGATTAAGAAATCTCTTACTAAGTTTTTTAACAATTCTCTTATTGATGAAACCAAGAATTATCACTAATATAAAAGCTAATAAAAAGATTATTGAATTAATCAAATTTCTCTGTGCGTAATAAGATTCTGCACCCCTGTGTAATGGAATTATCATTCCATTCTTAGCTCGACTAAGTTTTATTTTAGATGCAGCAGGATGCACCTTTGCAAGAACATCACGGTTAGAAAAAATAGCTGAGCACAGCAGGTTAGGCACTTTTTTATTAAGATCTTCATTTGCAACAAGAAGCGCTTTAACACCGACTGTAGAGATCGGTTCTTCCTGATTATCGTATGTACCTGCCGGAATTACAGCAGATACAAAGTAAGGGTACTTATTACGTAGCTTAATTACAGTCTCAATATTAATAGGAATAAAATTCACTTCAGTTGCTATCTTGGTTAAAGGTTTGAATTTTAATCCCGCAGTTACAAAAGCAACATTTATTTTTCCAGTTTGGAAAGCTTCTACTAATTCTGAAAATGAATGATGCTTCTTGTTTATGTCTCTTTCTTTAAAATTTGAAGCTAAAAGAATATCGGTAGCATTTTTTGCAGTTCCACTTCCAACAGAACCAATGAATATCGGCTCGTTATTGAAATCAGAAATTTCTTCTATGAACAGTTCTTTCCTACCAATAATTTGTATCAATTCTGTATATAAAGAAGCAATACCCTGCAGAGATGAAGAAGCATCCTGTTGGTAGTTATAAGCAACGTCACTTTGCATGAATGCGATATCTACTTCATTATTTAAAAGAAGTTTTGCATTTTCAATGGAGCCGGAAGTCTCAATAATTTCAACCTTTAACTCAGAATTAGAAGTTTCTAATATCTCTTTGATCGAATTACCAATTTGATAATAAACTCCATCCGAATTTCCAGTGGCAATTTTAATGTTCATTCCAACTGAATGAAGTGAGCTTATTGCAGTTAGAATTATTATAAAAAATATTAATTTGCTTTTTCTCATTATTCCTCAATTTTACTAAATTGAATACAAATTTATATCTTAAATAAAAAATGTAATATTATGAGTCAAGAAAATTATATTCTAAAACAAATAGTGTAAATAGCAATTACAAGTGATAAATCGAAGTTGACATTGTAATTACTTTTAAATTATTTGAGAAACTCATGGAGGAATTAATGAAGAAGATAAATTTCATCTTACTTATTGTTCTATCAGTAAGTTTATGGTCTGACTTTAATTTTGGAAAAGGACTTTTCAATGATGGATTGTATGAAGAAGCAATTAATGAATTTGAAAAAGTGATTGCTTACTCTCCGACCTCTGATGATGCTAAAGAAGCAATATTTTTTATTGGAGAAAGTTATCGTGAAAGAGATCAATTAATAAAAGCCGAATCTGCATATAACAGATTATTGGAGGGATTTCCTGGATTACTGTTTAGGGATAAAGTTTTATATTATCTGGCACAAACTCAATTTGAGCAGCAAAAATATAGTAACACTTCAGAAAATTTGAAACAACTTATCGATACATATCCAAATTCCAATTTTAGTAAAATGGCATTATCACAATATTTAGAATGTATATTTACATTGAATCAATTTGATAATGTAATTATTGAAGGAAAGAAAATTGCAAGGAATTATAAGGATTATCACAATATCCCAGATGTCCTTCTATGGTTGGCTAGTGCTAGATTCAAAATGCAAGATCGTGTGGAAGGGAAAAGGATCCTGAATGAGATCATCATAGATTATCCTGATCATATTTCGCGCTGGAAAGCTGTTGAAAAACAGATCGAGATAACACAAAATGAAGATGGAACAAACGAAGCAGCAGAAGAATTAGCTGCAATACTCCAAGAGAAAATACCACGAAATTTCGAAGAGAAGCTTCGTTATAAATTAGCAAATTATTATATAGAAATAAAGGATTTCCCAAAAGCATATTTTGAACTTTCTAATATAATCAATAAGTTTTCCAGTTCACTTTTACTTGATGAATATATTCTTACTTTTACTTCCATACAAATGGAATTATTAAAATATACCGATGTAAAAAGTGATTATGCTAAATATAAAAAAGTATTTCGTGAAAGTAATAAACTGAATTCATATTTACTACAAATTGCTAAAGCAAATTTTTTGCTGAAAGATCTTGATTCTGCAAAAGAATGGGTTAATAAAATATCCACAATAGATGAAGAAATATTGTATAGAAAACAATTATTGAATGCTGATATAATATTTGCTTCCGGGAAATACTCAAATGCTGTTAAAGAGTATAAGAAGTTATTAAATAATAAGTTCGCTTCCAGAGATAGATTATTGATGAAATTAGGCGATATTTACTTAGAAAAATTTCAACAATCTAACACTGCAAAAAAATATTATCAATGGGTGTTAACTGAATATTCTGTGAATGATCTTCAAGATGAAGCTTTATATAAAATTGCATTATGTTTAGATAATCTTAACCAATTTGCCGCTGCGGTAACAGAATTAGAACAGATAGATATTACTAATATTAAAGAGGATGAGTTAAAGGAAAAAGTCAGCAAAAAACTGGAATATCTAAAGAAATTCAAAAAACGAGATCATGAAATTGCATTCAATAAATTACTAAGTTCTTTGCTTAATAATTCATTTCAAACAGATGCGGCAGAACTAAAAGATGATCTATTGAATATACTAATAACTGACCTAAAGGATTATGAATCTGCAATTACAATTCTTGATGAAACAGGAAGCGCAGAAGATAACTATAAAAAGGCAATATTGTACATAAAGATTGCAGAGAAATTTAAATATGAATCAAAAGATAATTTGGCACATGAAACTCTTATAAAAGTGGATGCGATAGCTTCTAAAATGGATGATGTGGTTTGGTTGGAAGAAATTCACATCAGAAAACAACTTTTACTAAATTCTAAAGTTAACGATGAACTCATAGGCAGAATGATAAGTTTTGTTAATGAGAATGCAAATAATATCGCTGCAAATGAATTTAGGTTATATATTGGGAAGCATTATGCTTCTAAAAACGAAAATGGAAAGGCTGCCAGATATTTTGCTGATCTTGTGAATAGCTCTACTATTGACGATGCTGAATATTATTCTGCTAAAATCGGTTTAGCTGAACATTATTACTCTAAAAATGATGATACTAAGGCGTTGCAGTATTATGAAATAGCTGATAAATATATTAAACTTGATCAGCCACTTACTTACTTTCATTATGCTGTAGTACTAAATGAGAAGGGACAAAAAGTAAAGGCAAAGGATAAGCTAGCTTTCTTAGTGAATAATGCAGAAAGGTTTAATGAATATTCTCAAGTTATAAAATATTTTACAAAATCGTTACGTGAATCAGAAGATTATGCAAGTGCAATTAAATATCAGTTACTTCTTCCAGAAGCAGATAGAAATGATGATATTTACAAACTTATTGCCAGTGATCATGAGAAATTGGGTAATAATGAAAAAGCAAAAAAATCATTAATGCATATCGTTAATAAAACAGAAGACGATCTAACAAAGCTTGCTCATCTTCAGTTTACAACAAATGATCTGGAAATGGCAAAATATACTTATGGTGAACTTACAAAGAAAAATAAATCTGTCTTAAAGAATTTTGAGATGTTAGGAAGGATAAATTTTATTCAGGAGAACTATCTCGAATCAGCTGTGAACTACAAAAAAGTAATTGATAAGCTAGCAGATAGCTTCTCAGGTTACAAAAACATCAGAGAAATTGCTAAAGAGAATATAATCGCTCTTTACCGAATAGAGAACAGACCCAAAGCAGAAACACTTGCTAAGAAATTTAAGAATCATTTAAACGAAGTAGATAAAAATGAAATTGAAATAAACAGAGGAATTTATTACAAGAAAATTGATAAGAAGAAAGCAAAATCGATATTCACTAAATTACTTAAAAAGAAAAATTTAAGTAGCGACGTGATGATAGATGCTTACTTCTGGCGTGGTATTGTAAGGTTAGAAAAAGAGGAGCTTGATAAAGCAGAAGAAGATTTCTCTACAGTTGCAAATTCAATAGATATAAATATGAGTAACAAAGCACATCTGAAACTTGGAACGATAAATTTCTCCAAAGAAAATTTCCAAAAAGCACTCTCTCATTATTACAAAGTTATAGAGAATGATGAAGATGGCAAGTTAGCTTTCGATGCTGCCAGAAATTTTGCTTATGTCTGCAAAACTATGAAGGAATGGCAAAAAGCAATAGCTGCATATCAGATAATTTTAGAGCGTTGGGGAGATGAAGGTTTAGAAGCGAAAACGGTTTTTGATATTGCCTTTTGTCATTTCCGAGATAAAAAATATTCTCATGCCATAGAAATGTTTACCAGAGCAATTCCACTTTTAGAAGATAAAGAAGCTCAGGCAGAAGCACAATATTGGATCGGGGAATCACTATTTGGAATGGAAAGTTACGAAGATGCAGTCTCCGAATTATTAAAGGTTGGATACAACTATCCACAATTTACTCAATGGGCAGCTTCTGCTGAATTAAAAGCTGGTGAAGCATATCAAAATAGTAAAGAATTTGATAAAGCTACTCAGATTTATGAACGAGTTATTAGTAAATATGGAAAGTACAGTCAATGGGGAACTGAAGCCAGTAGCAGACTACTGATCCTACAGAAATGAAAAGAATAATTCTATTCATTGCTATACTAACATTTTCAAATTGCTATATTTTTTCTATAGACTATACTATCCCTCCTAACACCTACTCCATCCAATCCGGTGATTTTGATAATGATGGTGATGATGACATTGTAGTAGGGCATATTAATCCCGGAACATTGAGTTTATTAGTTAATAATGGAGATGGTTTATTCAGCATTAATGGCACATTGAACTTAACAGGTATAGCTATATGTTATGTTTTAACAAACTTAGATGATAATCCTGCTGAAGATGTTGTGATTTATTCAAGAAATGAAATTGATGGATTTGTGACGATAGTATATAATGGTGAGTATCAATTACCTTTTTCCTATAATTTGAATCTTGGAATAAATACTCCCATTCCCGCTATGAGTTTTGGAGACTTTGATGGAGATGGTGATTTCGATCTAGTTTTCTCATCCTGGGGAGCGGGTTTGGATAATATCTGGGGAGTAATGTATAATCTTGGTGATCGGGAGTTTTCCGAACCAGAATGGTTTGAATGCCCGAATGCCGGGTTCTACGAACTTGAATGTCGTGATCTGGATAATAATGGTTTTGATGATATTATTGCTTATACAAATCCTGAAACCTATATTTATTACAGCGATGGTAGTTCTTTTGAACAAGATTCACTTAACTGCTATGCTCCAAATGGTGGAATGGTTTGTGAAGATCTGGATAATGACGGTGATTATGATATTGTAGTAAGTTATATGTTTAATGGAACCACTTTCAAGTTTTATGAAAACATTGGTGATCATCAATTTGAGTATCATGAACAAAATTTTGAAGGATATTATTTAACAGAATATCCTTGTGATATCAATAGTGATCAATATCCTGATATTGTTAATATTTTTGGAGGAGCAGGATTTATAATTCATTATAATACGGGGAATTTTCAGTTTTATACGGAAACAATATATCATACAAGTTATGGTGAGCAATGGGCAAAACCAACTTTTTCTGATTTTGATGGTAATGGAACAGAGGATATGGCTTTTATCCGCTATGGTATCGAAGATAATAATTTAACAATTCTTTATAATGATGGAGATGGTAATTTTCTTGAAGAACCACAAGTCTCTGTGGAAAATTATGAACTAGAAATTACGAATTATGAATTAAACACTTATCCAAATCCTTTTAACAGTACTACAATAATTTCGTATCAATTAAGCAGCGAACAAAACGAGCCGGTTAAGTTGGGTATTTACAATATAAAAGGACAAAAGATTTTTTCCAAATTGAATCTACCTCCTGAAGGCTTTATCACATGGAATTGTGAAGAACAAACTTCCGGAATCTACTTCATTAAAATTTCAAATTCAAAAGAAGAATACGTGAAAAAGATAACATATCTGAAGTGAGAGTTTATAATGAAATTAGCAGTTGATCTTCATTCACATTCCGGTTATGCCGGAGGCGTTGGACAGATAGAACTTTCCGCAGTTTCTAAAACCATGAAATTAAAAGGCATCGATGTTTTTGGAACCGGTGATTGCATTTTTCCACCCAGAACAGAAGAATTAAAACTTGAGTTAAAAGAAGTTGAGTCTGGGTTGTTTGCACTTCCTAACGATAAAAGTAAATTCCTTTTGCAAACAGAAGTTATTTTTTCCACAAAACTTGCGCATAAAAGAAATAAAACTATTGCCCATCATATTATACTTTTCCCCGATTTTGACTCAATCTACAAAATGCATAACTTGATGAAAAAATGGGGAATGAAAAATACGATAGGAAGACCATTCATAACCAGTGATTCACAAGATGAATTAGAAAATCAACTCTTTGAAATTTCTAATATTCATCCTCTTATAGAAATTATTCCAGCTCATGTTATGACGCCAGACGGAATTTTTGGAAGTAAGAATGATCTGAACGAATTGATAGAATTTTATGGAGAATTTCTTCCTAAAATTAAAGCAATAGAAACTGGACTAAGTGCTGACCCTAAAATGTTAGAAAAAATCCCAGACATTGCTAACCTTACATATATTTCTAATAGTGATTGCCATAGTGCTGCCCTCAACAGGATCGGTAGGGAATATACAATTCTTGATGTTGATCAAGTTGATTATAAAAGTATAATTGGTGCTATTAGGAAGAACAAGGTGTTGATGACAGCTGAGTTCAATCCAGCAGAAGGAAGATATTTTCTTACAGGCCATAGAGCTGATAGAAGAGGGCATTCTCATGGATTGATCTTTACTAATGATATTCCAGCAGGCTTGATTTGTCCTGTTTGTAACAAGAAAATGAATCTTGGTGTACGTGAGAGAAGTTTGCAATTGCAAGATGATTCCATTATCCCAATTGAACGTAAATTTATGCATCTTATTCCACTTATCGAAGTTATAGCAGCATCTCAAAATCTAAAGAGCATTACATCGAAAAAAGTGGTAAAACTTTTTGATATTATTATGAACATTTTTCCATCGGAAATAGCTTTATGGCAATCAGATAGCATTCAAGTTATGCTTGACAAAAGAGTCGACCAAAAAACTATCAACCAGATTTTAGCTGTAAAAGAGGGTGAATTTGAATTCCAACCATCCGGTTTTGACGGTACTTACGGAAAATTAATTATAGGAGATAATAGATGAACTCAAAACTTTTAACAGATCGACGAAAAGGACTGATCAAACAGCTCAAAGATAAGGGGCTTGTTATTGTATTTGCTGCATCGGTATCTAAATATCCCAGAAATTTCTTACAAGATAAGAACTTTAAATATCTCGCAGGACTTGATGTTCCTGATGCAATACTTGTTATAAGTAAACAGAAGAAATCGGTAATGGAAATTTTCATTGAACGAGGAATACCTGAAATGGAGGTTTGGGAAGGTAAGAAATTAACTAAAGCAGAAGCTACTGAGATTTCCGGTATCCAAAGGATCTCATTCCTAGATGAATTTGAACGTAAGATAGGTTTTTATTTAGCTTCCGCAAGTTCTGTTCACGCAAACTTGGGATATAATAATATTGATAAACCACTCAATAAAGCGCAAAACTTTATAGACAAAGCAAAAAAGCATTTCCCACAACTCACTGTAACAGATATTACAAAACTTATGATTCCACTAAGAAGTGTAAAAACAAAATGGGAAATTGAGCAGATGCAAAAGGCAATTGATATTACAGGTGATGGTATAAAAAATATCTTTAAGAAATCTAAAATTGGAATGATGGAATATGAACTTGATGCGATTTTGAAGTATGAGATAAACAGAAATGGATTAAAGCATATTGGCTTCAAATCTATTATTGCATCAGGCAAAAATGCCGCTACTTTACACTACGAACAAAATGATTCTAAGATCGGAAAGGATGAAATGGCACTTTTAGATGTTGGGGCTGCTTGTAACGGATATAGCGCTGATATCTCGAGAACATTTCCGGTTTCAGGAAAATTTACTAAACGTCAGAAAGAGGTATATTCCGAAGTTTTAGCTATTAATAAAAAGATCATTAAAATGGTTAAACCCGGAATTGGTATGAAAGAGCTGAATGAGAAAACAGTTGAATTGATCCAGAAATCATTAATAAAACTCAAATTAATAAAAGATAAAAAAGATTACCGAAAATATTATATGCACAGTATTGGACATCATTTAGGAATGGATACTCACGATCTTGGTGCTCGTGATTCTGTTCTTGAAGTTGGGAACGTAATAACAATAGAGCCGGGCATTTACATTCCTGAGGAGAAAATTGGTGTACGCATTGAAGATGATATTCTGGTTACAAAAACAGGATACAAAAATTTATCTGAGAATATTCCAAAAGAGATCAATGAATTAGAAAGTTGATCTGGAGGATACAATGAAAATTGCGATTTATGCAGGAACATTCGATCCTATAACAAATGGGCATATTGATGTTTTAACTAAAGCTTCAAAAGCGTTTGATAAAGTTATACTGGCAGTTGCAGAGCATACAGGAAAAAATTCAATATTTTCATGGGAAGAGCGCTGTGACCTTTGTGAGAGATCTGTTGCCCACAAAAAAAAAATTGAAGTAACTAAATTCTCTGGATTAGTTGTAGATTTTGCAAAAAAAGTTAATGCAACTATAATGATCCGTGGTTTACGAGCTGTATCTGATTTTGAATATGAGCTATCTCTTGCTCTTATGAATAAAAATTTGAGTGAGGAATTGGAAACAGTTTTCTTTGTTCCTCAAAATAAATATCTGTATTTAAGCTCAACCATGATACGTGAAGTAGTCTCACTTGGCGGTGATGCCAGTGATTTCATTTCTAAATGTGTTGAAGAAGCTTTAAAAGAAAAACTTAAAAATAAATAAATTTTATAATTAAAAAAGTAAAGGAGACAATATAATGAATCAGCCAAAAAAACAAAAGCTTAACATTAAACTTGATGAACAAGTTGGAGAGGGAATATATTCAAATTTCTGTATGATAACAAATTCACCATCTGAATTTATATTAGATTTTGGAAGGATTGTACCGGGATTACCAAGTGCAAAGATATACAGTAGAATAATGACAACTCCTCAACATGCGAAACAATTCCTAAAAACCCTTCAACAGAACATCGAGAACTTTGAAGAAAAACATGGAGAGATCAACCTGCCGGGACAACATGAAGAGAAAGATATTGGTTTTAAGAATCAACCACAAAACTCTTGACGGATGTTCCATAAAATAAGTTTTTGATTCGTCTGAAATTATTTGATAGATAATAGATTAATTAAGGAGACATAATAATGAGGAACAGAAAAATTCGTGGTTTGATCATCCTTGCAGTTTTGCTGGTTACAGCTTACTATTTCCTGCCGATGGTCGTTCCAAACCTACCTTCATTCTGGACTACTAAGCGATTAAAACTTGGTTTAGACCTTCAGGGTGGATCTCAGATTCAATTAGAAGTTGATTTTACTAATTCTGAACTTTCTGAAAAAGAGAGAGAAGATGCAATTAAAACTGCTTACGAGATCATTCGTAACAGAATTGACCAGTTCGGTGTTGCTGAACCGTTAATTCAGAGGATTGCAAATACAAATAGAATAATCATTCAATTACCAGGATTAAAAGATCCTAGTAGAGCTAAAAACCTTATTGGTAAAACTGCTATGCTTGAATTCAAATTTGTAGCTTCTTCTGAGCAGATGCAGGAAACATATGAGGCAATGGATAAATTCCTTCAGGAAAATATTGAGAAATATGAATTCCTAGCAGAATTTACAGATGTTGAAGAAGATGAAGAAGTTGTTGATGTTTTAGGTTCTGAAGACGAAGACGAAGATGAATCTTATGACAATGCAATGATCTTTACAGATCTTACAACTTCCGAAGAAGGAATACCATTACAAATTGAGTATGAGCATATTGCTAAACTTAAAAATTTACTTGAAGATTCAGAATTTGTAAAAAATATTCCTACCGGTCTTCAGATCGCTTTAGGAAAAGAAAACAAAGATGATCCTTATTCAGCTAGAAATCTTTATATTCTACATAAAAATGCTGAGATCACCGGAAAATCACTTGAAAGTGCTATCACAAAGATTGGCCAAGGTTATACAGCTAAAGATAAGGGGCCATACATCATGCTTGAATTCAAAAAGAGTGGTGCAAAGAAATTTAAAAATATTACAGGACAGAATATTGGCGAAAGACTTGCAATTATACTCGATAATGTTGTGTTCATAGCTCCAACTATAGAAAGTAGAATTCCAGATGGACAAGCAAGAATTACAGGTAACTTCACAATTGAAGAGTGTCATGATCTGGTTATTGTACTTAATGCTGGTAGCCTTCCGGCTCCTGTAAATATAATCGAAGAAAGAACTGTGGGACCAACTCTTGGTTCAGATAGTATTAAAGCAGGTATATTAGCAGCAATTATTGGAATGATGGTAGTTGTTATATTTATGGTGATCTATTACGGTCTATCTGGGTTATTTGCAGATATCGCAGTTATTATTAATGTAGCATTTATAGTAGCAGTGATGACAATGTTAGAAGGAACACTCACAATGCCTGGTATTGCCGGTATGATATTAACAATTGGTATGGCAGTGGATGCGAATGTTATTATTTTTGAAAGGATCAGAGAATATCTTGCAGCAGGAAAAACTGTACGTTCAGCTGTAGATAGTGGATTCAACAGAGCATTGGTTACAATTCTTGATGCTAACATCACAACACTAATTACAGCCCTTGTACTTTATCAGTTTGGAACTGGACCGATCAAAGGTTTTGCTGTAACACTTTCTATTGGTATCGTTGGTTCGATGTTTGCTTCTATAGTTTTGGTTAAAGCAATATTTGATGGCTTAGTAACAAATAGTGCTAAAGATAAATTGAGTATTTAGGGGGAACGATGAAATTTTTTGGAAAAACAAAAATTGACTTCATAGGGAAAAGAAGGATTGCATTTGCAATTTCCTTAGTTATCATTCTTGCAGGGATCGTTTCGCTTGTTATAAATAAGGGTCCAAAATACAGCATCGATTTTACCGGTGGCGTAGCAATGGAACTTGATCTTACACCAGTTAAAGACGGTGCAGAAATAGTTAAAGTTCAAGAGATCCGTGATGCTCTTACAAATGCGGGTATCGAAGATGCTGAAATTCAAGAGATAAAAGGAAGTGACGGGAAACAGCTTATTCTTATAAAAACTCAAGCTGTGGGTGATATGAAAGATAAAACAAGTACAAAGGTAATTGATGTTATTAAACAAAAATTTCCTAACAATGTTGATCTTGACACACTCATTCGTCTTCAAGAAGAAGTGGGTCCCAAAATTGGTGATGAATTGAAAGGTAAAGCGATTCTAGCAATATTCTGGGCACTTCTTGGAATTATCCTCTACATCTGGTGGAGATTCGAATTAACATTCGGTCTGGCAGCTGTAGCTGCACTTTTCCATGATATTCTAATTACAGTTGGTATCTTCTCATTATTAGGAAAAGAGATCAGCCTTTCTATTGTTGCAGCATTGCTTACGATTGTGGGTTATTCTCTTAATGATACAATTGTTGTTTTCGATAGAATTCGTGAAGATCTAAAATTGTATAGAAAAGAATCATATGGTAGTGTGATAAATCATAGTATTAACGAAACACTTAGTAGAACAATTATAACTTCACTCACAACATTTGTGGTTGTTCTAAGTCTTTATATCTTTGGTGGAACAGTTATTCATGATTTTGCATTTGCAATATTGGTTGGTGTAGTTGTTGGTACATATTCTTCAATATTTGTTGCAAGTCCACTCATGGTTGAACACTTCAACAAAAAAGAGAAGAAAATGGGAACTCGTAACAAAAAGAAATAATCTAATAGTTAGATAAATATAGTATGCCCTTCAGCAATTTCTGAGGGGCATTTTTTTGTACATCCTTCCGAAGGTTATGTGACTCTCAATAATTTTTAACCTTCGGAAGATTACCAATAATAGAAGTATCGATCACGTTCATTCCCGTGAAAACGGGAATCTAAAGTCTTTAGTTAGATTGAGGATGACAAGACCGATAAATAATGCTGAAGTTTTCAAAATCTGAGGCTCAACTCTCCGAATTGACCATAAAAATGATTCTTGGACAATAAAGGGTAATCGTTCCTACAAAAAAAGTAATAAAAAAAACGGTGAGAAACTTCTCACCGTTTAATATATTATTTATTCTTTAGAATCTATTTAATGATCCCTCTATCAGAATCCTTTACAAAATCGAGGAATACTTCTTGTTCCTTAGTAAGATTAGGAATTGCTAAAGCTTGTTCCATTGCCTGGCTTGTATTCAAACCGGATTTATAAAATAATTTATAAACGTCTTTTATGGATTTTATTGCCTCATTAGAGAAGCCACGTCTTTGCAATCCAACACTGTTTAGGCCCATAACCTTATACGGAAATCCTTCGCCGCGAGTAAAGGGAGGAATATCCTTCTTAATGCCAGACTTCCCACCAATAAACGCAAAGGTACCAATTTTTACAAATTGATGTATAGCTACCATCCCTCCGATTATTACATTATCATAAATTTGAATATGACCAGCCAGATTAACAGCATTTGCCATAATGAGATTGCTGCCAAGAATACAGTTATGAGCGACATGAGAATATGCCATTAAAAGACAATTATCTCCAATTTGAGTTGGTTCATCCATTGTTGCAGATCTGTTAACAGTACAGAATTCGCGGAATGTATTGTTATTGCCAATTATTAATTGAGTTGGTTCACCATTATACTTTAAATCCTGACAGTCAGTTCCAATTACAGCAGAATGAAAGAATTTATTTCCATTACCGATTGTGGTAGGACCATCAATAATAACATTAGAAACAAGTTCATTATTATCTCCCATTTTCACATCATCATGAACAATACAAAATGGACCGATAATACAATTTTCACCAATTTGTGCTTTTGGGTCTACTATTGCAGTTGGGTGAATTTTAGTCATATATCTCTCTCCACTCTAAACCTTAAACTTAAATCTCAATCTTATCTTACTTCTTCATAACCTTTGCTAGGAAGTCACCTTCACAAACTTTTGTGCTTCCAACATAAGTATCACCGTGCATTTTGGCTAGACCGCGTTTCATAGAAATTACCTTAAGTTCAAATCGTAATGTATCACCAGGGCTAACCGGCTTACGGAATTTTACATTATTTATTGAAGCAAAATATGCAACATATTGCTCGGGATCATCAAGTGCATTAAGTAGCATGATACCACCAGTTTGAGCCATAGCTTCTACAATTAGAACTCCCGGCATAACCGGATGTCCAGGAAAGTGTCCATTGAAAAATGGTTCATTAATTGTAACATTCTTTAAGCCAACAATACGTTCACCAGCTTCAAATTCAATTATTTTATCAATCAACAAGAAGGGATATCTGTGCGGAAGTATTTTCTGAATTGCATTAATATCAAATACAACTTCTTCCGACTTTTTCTTTTGGTAGATCTTCTGCAATTCTTGTTTTTTATGTAGCTTACGAAGCTTCTTAACTAATTCTACATTTGTTTTATGACCAGATCTCGCAGCTAAAAAATGCCCTTTTATTGGAACACCAAGAAGTGCAATATCACCAATAAGATCAACAACCTTATGACGAACAAATTCATTGTAATAACGCAAAGGTGTATGATTTAATAATCCATCTGAACCTACATTTATTTCTTCATGATAATTGAACATATCTCTCAAACGCTGGATTTCTTCTTTTGGTGTATCCGGGTTAGCAACAACTAAAGCATTTTCTAAAGAGCCACCTTTAATTAAACCAGCTTCTTTTAACATAATAATTTCGTGTAGGAAACAAAACGTTCTGGCAGATGCAAAATCTTCTTCAAAGTCATCGAGTGTTTGCATTGTTGTATACTGAGTACCCAAAGCTTTCTGCTGGTAGTCAACCATAAAAGTAACCTTAAGATCATCAGAAGGAACAATAACAATATCTACATTATCGGCAGGAGCAGAAAAAGATAGAGGCTTTTCAATCTCTAAATATTCACGTTCAACATCCTGTTCCATAATTCCAATTTTCTTTAACAATTCCATATAAATTATTGCACTTCCATCTGCTACAGGTACTTCAGGCCCATCCACTTCGATACGAATGTTATCAATATTTAGTCCCTTAATTGCAGCAAGCACATGCTCTATAGTTGCAACAGTTGCTTTTCCAACTCCAATTGTTGTACCTCTAGAAATATCAATAACATGATCAATATCTGCTGGGATTTCTGGGTTGCCTTCCATATCGGTTCGAATGAAGATAATTCCATCATCTTTATCGGCAGGTTTAAATGTTAATGTAGAAATATGACCGGAATGAAGTCCTATCCCATTATAACTGATCGTGCCTTTTATGGTTTTTTTAAATTCTTTCATTTTTTATCCTTTGCTTTCAGACGTTTTCTATAATCTTTCACAACGTCAGGTAAATATTTTTCCGAAACCATTATCCTTTTTTGAAGTCTGGCTTCTATGGCAGGTGAACCGAATAATTTAGCACCCTTTGGAACATTATTGGTCACTCCAGATTGAGCTCCAATCATTGCTCCATCGTCAATTTTTAAATGACCAGCTACTCCAACCTGTCCTGCAATATATACGGTTTTACCAATAATTGTACTACCTGCAAGACCAGATTGTGCACACAACACAGAATTCTCATCGATTATACAATTATGACCAATCTGAACAAGATTATCAAGTTTGGTTCCTTTACCTATTATAGTAGAACCTAAAGTAGCTCTATCTACGGTTGAGTTTGCACCGATCTCAACATCATCTTCAATTATTACGTTCCCAACCTGGGGAACTTTGTTATGAATTCCATTGTGAAATATGTAACCAAACCCATCGGCACCGATAACACATCCAGCATGAAGAATTATATTATTTTTCAATTCACAATCTTCATAAATTGTAGTATTTGGGTGAAAGTGGCAATCCTTTCCGATTAGCACATTATCCTTAATCGCACAATTACTCTCTATAATCGTGTTATCACCGATAACCACATTTTCTCCGATCACACAATTTCCATTTATACTTATATTTTTACCAAGTGAAGCAGATTTAGCTATAATTGCAGAGGTATGAATACTTCTCTTCTTTTTGGGATCATTCAGCTTCAACCATGTTTTCACAAGCATCATAAAATGGATGTATGGGTTATCGATAAATAGAAGATTTGTGTTTGGTTTTAGGCTTTTATCAAAATCTTTTGGAACAAATATCAATCCCGCTTTTGTCTTTTTAAGTGTATTAATAAATTTAGGATTCTCAAAAAAACAAACAGAATGTTCGTTAGCTTCCTTAAGTTCAGCCACATTATCAAGCTTAACTTTATTAGCAAACTCCGTAGTGCATTCTAGCTTAGAAGCTATTTTTTTGGGTGTTAGCGAGAAATTGAATTTCTTCATTTATTCAACAGTTTTTTCCATCTCATTTAATATTAGGTCTGTGATGTCTAAACTTGGTTTTGCATAAAGTATGCTACCTGCAGAAGCATCAAAAACTATAGAATAGTTGTTTTCGATAGCAACTTTTTCAATGATAGTCTTCAATTTATTCAGGATAGGTGCTAAAAGTTCATTTTGTCTCTGAATAAATGCTCCAGTCTCACCGAAAAGTTCTTGAACTCTTGCCTGACGTGCTTCAGATAATGCCATGATCTTAGTTTCTGCTTCTTGTTTTCCAGTTTCAGTTAAGATCATTTTCTTACTTTCATAATCAACATAAAGTTGTTCGATCTCAGCATCCATGTCAGCTATTTCTTGTTCCCATTTCTGACGTTCTCCCATCAAAATGGTCTGTGCTTCCTGAGTTTCCGGGCTAGTCATCATGATTTTTTCTGTGTCAATATAAGCAATCTTTTCTGATTCAGCAAAAACGAGTGTTGTTAACATCACCGTCAATACCATTGTTAATACTATTTTTTTCATTTTTTTCTCCTTATTTATTATATTAAGATTATTGCCTTTTCTATGAATCATTCTTTAAAGTCAAATAAAAAAGTTCTAAATTACAATTCATCAAAAGGTTTAGTGCTATTCAGCAGCTTTTATTACTGCATTTAAAATTGGAACATAACCGGTGCATCTGCAGAGATTTCCTTCCAATGCTTCCTTTATCTGCTCTTCGGTTGGATGTGCAGTTTTATCGAGTAGTGCTTTTGCACTCATCAACATTCCCGGTGTACAAAAGCCGCATTGTATCGCACCTTCTTCTACAAAAGCGTTTTGCAGTTTGGAAAGTACATCGTCTTCTTCCAGGTTTTCAACAGTTTCAATAATTGCATCATTTGCCTGAGTTGCCAAAATTAAACATGAATTCACAGCTTCACCATTCATAATGATTGTACATGCTCCGCATTCTCCAACTGCGCAACCTTCTTTAGTACCAGAAAGTTTTAACTCATCGCGTAAAACATCTAATAAGCGCAATGAATCATCAACTTGCAGATCATGATCTTTACCATTAACATTAATTTTTAAATTTATCATCATTATCCTCTTTGTTCCAATATTTCTTTTAAAGCATCTTTGGTCATATTAACAAAGACCGGTAGTTTATATGCAGATGACCAGCGTTTACCAATTTCATCATCAATAATTTTCTTCAATGGTTCTTCAATATTTTCTATCAAACCTAACGTGAGTTGTTTCCCTATTAAAAGATCTTCAATCTCTTTTATCCGCATTGGTTTGTGGAATAAAGAACCAGAAACAAGTTTGCATTCTTCTACTTCATTATTTTTAAATGAAACAAGAATTCCAATGCTGATTCTGGTTATATTCACAGCATTTCTTCTGCCAAGTTGGAAATAACTGTATTTATAATTCTTCTTTGGAATAGGAATAATGATCTCTGTTAATATCTCATCACTCTTCAATTGTGTTTTGTAATTCTTCATTATGAATTCATCGGCTTTAATCTTTCTGTTTCCATTTATAGAAGATAAAACAAATTCTGCATTATAAGCAATGAGTGGTGGATATGAATCTGCACAAGGAGCTGCGTTTACGATGTTACCGCCAATCGTTCCCTTGTTTCTTATCTGCAACGACCCAATTGTTGAGCATGCCTGAGTAAGCATTGGAAAATATTTCTGAATTTCCTTTTGAGATAATATTTGTGTAAATGTACATCCTCCGCGAATTCTGATTACTTCAGCTGAAACTTTTATGTTCTGTAATTCTTTTAAATGTGAAATATCCAGAAGTTTATGGCTCCCAGTTTTCATTCGAAGCTCAATGATCATATCTGTTCCACCAGAAATAATCTGCAACTCTTGTTTCGATAACATATTTAATGCATCTTTAAGATCTTGTGGAGTTTGTGTTTTTACATTTGTGATGCGTAAAGTTTGTTTATCTACAACTTTTATGTGTGTTTTACAAGAATCATGTGCCGCTATCTGGCTTTGTCTGGATGGTTTTCTGAGATTGATTCCGAGGAAAACTTTCTCTAAAGTTAGAGGCAACTCGTATGATTGCGTTCCTACAGCAAATTTAAGTGCATTATTAATTGCAGAGGAGGTTAACTCTAAAGTTGGTTCACCCAAACTTTTAGCCCCAAACGGACCATCGACATCTTCATTTTCAATTAATACAGGATTTATGTTCCCAATATCTTTAATTGTAGGAATTAAATAATTATCAAGGTTATCAGATTTCACAACACCATCTTGAATATTATAATCTTCGATAACGGCATAGCCAAAACCTTGAGTTACTCCACCATAAACTTGTCCTTCAGCACCGAGTTTGTTCAGAACCTTTCCAACATCATGAGCAGCTGTAATGTTTTTTACTTCGATCTTTCCGGTAGACGTATCAATTTTAATATCTGCAACATGAGAGCCATAAACGTATGTGAAATATGCATTACCCTGTCCGGTAGCCTCATCCCAACTCACTTCAGGTGCATTGTACCATCCATAAGCAGAAAGGTTCTCTCCTGCCCAGTATGCTTTTTCTGCTGCTTCTTCAAAATTTATAGATTTTACATCTGAAAGTGGAGTTTTTCTTGATATTATTCCATCTTTCCAAATGGTCTCTTTAATATCTGTTACTTGCAGATCTTCTTTTATTGTATTTAATATCCTATCCTTAACTTTATTTGCAGCAATAATTACTGCATTCCCACCCATTAGAGTCCCTCTAGAAGCAACAGTTGGACCACCATCAGTTATTGTAGCCGTTTGAGGTTCTAGGAAAACAATTTTTTCCAAGTTCGTTCCAAGAACTTCTGCCGCAACCTGTGAGAATGTAGTTCGCATGCCCTGTCCGTTCTCATTTAAACCTGTAAGCACATAAATACTACCATCTGCCTGTACCGATACAATAGCAGAAGTTGCATCTGTTCCTTCGGCACCCAGAGCACATCCACGATAGCTACACGAAAATCCGATACCATATTTATAACGTCCATTTTGCTCATTCAATTTTTTATATTCTTCTAGTTTTTTTGTATAATCAGCTTTTAGTAATGCTTTATCAATAACTTCATCAAGAGAAACTGTATGCTTATTTAAAATTTGTCCGCTTGCTGTTACACTGCCCTGCTTAAAACCATTTATTCTTCTTATCTCACGGGCAGAAATTCCACAAATTTCAGCTATTTCATCCATTAATGATTCTTGTGCAAAAATTACTTGTGGAGAACCAAATCCACGAAAAGCGGCAGTATACGTGTTGTTTGTATACACACCTCTCATATCAGTTTTCACATTTTCAATTTCATAAGGTCC
>Ga0233437_1003211_pt1 | contig 22035 bp, 21 predicted proteins | sample SI_122_August201_FD_182714 | JGI IMG/M metagenome (GOLD analysis project Ga0233437, IMG submission 182714) | Seawater microbial communities from Saanich Inlet, British Columbia, Canada - SI_122_August2016_200_MG | ecosystem: Environmental > Aquatic > Marine > Inlet | place: Canada: British...
AATTTAATAATTATTTCAAAAAAAAAACAAGCCACAGTAATATAAATATTGAAAAAATTATTGGAATTCACGTGAATGTTATTGAAGGCTGCAATTCAAGATGCTTAACCTGTGAATTTTGGAAAATCCCAATAAAAACCCTGGATTATAATAAGTTTAAGGAAGCAATAGATTTTTCTTACAAATTAATTGCAAATGATAAAGAAGTGTACATTACCTTTGTTGGTTCTGGTGAACCTTTATTAAACAAGAATATTTGTGAATTAATTAATTATAGTAATTCACTTGGACTAAATTCTAGCATTGTAACAAATTCATTAATATTATCAAAAAAAAAGTTAAAAAATTTAATTAAATCAGGTATAACCTTTATCAATCTGTCTCTTGAAAGCAATAATCCAATAATTAATGATAAAATTAGGGGGATAAAAGGACACCATACTCGTGTCATAAAAAACATTGAAAATTTTGAGCAACTACAATCTCAAGAAAAAACAAAATGTGGTTTAGGTATAATGACCGTCGTAACATCATATAACTTAGATAATCTTGTAAATCTTGTGAAATGGGTAAATGAAAAAAAAATTATTCGCAACATAAACTTATCAGCAATTAATACTGTTTTTGGAGATCAAAATTCTATACTATTAAAAAATAACACTAAACACAATCACCTATGGCCAAAAAACTCAAAAATAATTGAAAAAGTATATGATGAATTAATTAAATTAAAAATCCAAAATTTTAAAATTTTAAATTCTATTGATTCACTTCAAAATCAAAAAGAATTTTTTCTAAACCCTGAAAAGTTTAATAATAATAGATTTCAAAATATTCAATGTAATGTAGAAAATAAAATCACCATAAATACAGATGGAACAATTAATCTTTGTCCTTCTATTCAAGATAATCCAATAAAAATCCATGAAAACACTTTTTTTTATAACAAAAAGATTATACAAAAGTTACAACATGACATTTTAAAATGTAAATTCCAAAACTGCCATATTAAATTAAATTGTAGATAAAAAAATTAATGGGCCCGATCGGATTTGAACCGACGACCACTCGATCTCAGACTGACAAAATTGTTAGTTATCAGTCGAGCGCTCCATTATCCCATTCACCAAGGTACAACCTTAGCGAGTGTCCAGACTAAGCCACGGGCCCATTTGTTTTCCATTTAGTGGGCTTGACTGACTTTTAAGGAAGGAAACCCACCTTGCATAATTCGCTTTAATGCCGAATTATAACTTTGTCAAAACAAAGTTAGTCAACCGAGCGTAACCAGTTGCCATGACTACGACCGGGCCCGATTTGTGATTTGTTTTTGAGAGCTTTAGTAAAAAAGTGGGACCTGAGGGATTTGAACCCTCGACACCACGGTAACTAAAAAATACACTAGGTACAAACCTAATGGTGGTTTCTTCAGCCGTGTGCTCTCCCAGGCTGAGCTAAGGTCCCAATAGAGCTTGAGAAATCAACTACAATTTAAATTGTTTTCTATTACTTCAGCTCTATAAACATATCAAAATTTAAATCGTAACTCGTCATAAAAAACATAAATTTTTAACATAGAAATAAAAAATTTAAAAAAATAAAAAACTAAAGCTTTTGCATCTTTAATAAAAGTGAATTACTCACAACACTTACACTCGACAAAGCCATTGCTCCACCTGCAATCATTGGACTTAATAACCATCCTGTAAATGGATACAGTAATCCTGCAGCAACTGGAATACCTAGAATATTATAAAACAAAGCCCAAAACATATTTTGCTTAATCTTATTCATAGTTATCTTGCTTAGTTTAATTGCCTTTGCAACGTCTAACAAATCATCTTTCATTAAGACAATGTCTCCTGTCTCCATTGCAACATCTGTGCCTGAACCCATGGCAATACCAATATCTGCTTGAGCAAGAGCAGGTGCGTCATTAATTCCATCTCCAACCATTGCAACTTTACCATATTTTTGAAGGTTTTTAACATGTCCAGCTTTGTCTTCAGGTAAAACTTGAGCAAAAAAATTATCAATTCCTACTTTTTTAGCAATTGCGTTTGCTGTTCTTTTATTGTCACCGGTTATCATATAAACTTTAACACCCATCTTATGTAAAAGACTAATTGCTTGTTTAGATGTTGGTTTAATAACATCAGCAACCCCAATTGCACCAATCAATATTTTATTTTTTGATAACATCATTACTGTTTTTCCTTGGTTTTCTAATGATTCAATTTTATTAATTTGTTCAACCTTAACTCCATTATCATTCATTAATTTCATATTACCAAAGTAATATTTTGTTTTGACAACAGTTGCTGTAATCCCGTGACCTGGAATTGCTTTAAAGTTAGTTACTTTTGCAAATTTTACTTTTTCTTCTTTTCCTCTGTTAACAATTGCATCAGCTAATGGATGTTCACTATCCTTCTCAATTGATGCTGCAATCTCAAGTAGTTTTGTTTCACTAATATCACTCATTGGAAGAACATCTGTAACTTCAGGTTTACCTTTTGTTACAGTTCCAGTTTTGTCTAAAACTACATATTTTAAACCGTGTGCAGTCTCAAGTGCTTCTCCACCTTTAATCAATATCCCATTCTTAGCACCCTTTCCAGTTCCAACCATTATAGCAGTTGGAGTTGCAAGACCTAAAGCACATGGACATGCAATAACTAAAACTGATACTGCATTAATTAAAGCAAATTGAAAATCTCCTTTAAACACCCACCATCCAAAAAATGTTAGAGATGCAATAACTAAAACTCCTGGAACAAAATATGCAGCAACATTATCAGCAAACCTTTGAATTGGTGCTTTTGAACCTTGTGCTTCTTCAATTAATTTAATTATTTGAGCAAGTGTAGTGTTAGCTCCAATTTTTGTTGCTTGAAATCTAAAACTTCCATGTTTATTGATTGTAGCACCAATTACATTATCACCCTTATTTTTTTCAACTGGCATACTTTCTCCAGTAACCATAGCTTCATCAACTGAGGAAGTTCCCTCAATTATAATTCCATCAACTGGAATTTTTTCTCCTGGCTTCACAATAATTGTATCATTTAACTGTACTTCATCAACTGGAATTTTAAGCTCTTCTCCACTTCTAATAACTGTTGCAGTCTTTGGTGTTAGTCCAATTAATTTTTTAATAGCGTCACTAGTCTTTCCTTTTGCTTTTGCTTCAAGAAGTCTACCAAATACTACAATTGTAATTAACACAGCAGACGCTTCAAAATATACATGTCCATTACCTGAAAACATTGCATATACACTGTAAAAATAAGCAGCACTTGTTCCAAGAACAATTAATGAATCCATATTTGCTGATTTTCCTTGAAGCGCTGCCCAAGCAGACCTATACATTGGCCATGCAACAATAAACTGTACTGGTGTTGCAAGTAACCACATGATTAAGTTTTGATGTGGTATCATACCAAAGAAAGGTAGACCAGGGATCATTGGTGCACCCATAAAAAACATACCTAAAATAAATACAGGAATTGCAAATATTGATGAAAAAATCAAATCATACTTCATAATTTTGATTTCTTTATTTTTCTTCCTTGCTATTGCCACATAATCAGTTATCTTTCCTGCAACAACTGCACCATATCCTTTTTTCTTAATCGTACTAATGATTAATTCATTGTTTACCAAACCTTCATCATATTCAACTGTAGCTCTATTAGTTGATAGATTAACATTTGCATAAGTTATACCTTTTACTTTCCCAAGAGCTCTATTAATTAATGTGGAGCAACTTGCACAGTGCATCCCACTTATATCATAATTTACTTTCGTCATTTTTAGTTTCACCATTCATAATTTTTCATACAACTTTTACATGTTTTCTCATCAAAATGATTCTTGGCATCCTTTAATATACACCAACAATATTTTTGACTCAAGCCATAAATTCTTTCACGCCCTTTTTTTTTAAGTTCAATAATGTCATTATCGTAAAGCATCCTCAATTGATGTGAGATTGCTGAAATTGTTATACTATCATTAAAGGATTCATGTATTTGACTTACTGTTTTTGGTTTGTCTTTTAGTTCTAGTAATATTTGTACTCTTGTCTCATCAGCTAGTGCTGAAAAGAATTTTGTTATTTTTTTTGTAATTTCTTTCATTATATTATTTGAACAATTGCTCATATATTAAAATGTTCTGTTTAATCTCTTCTAATTTAGCCCATTCATCCATAATTAAAGTCATTTTATCTTCTAATTTCTGTACTTGAGCTTCATAAGTCCCATCGAGTTCAATGCTATATGAAGATTCCATTTCATCCATCATGTCAACCGTTGTTAAATCCTCATTGTTGCTTAATTTAGACATGTCAAGTCCAAATCCAAGTAATTCTTCATTTGTTGAATATTGATCCATTAATACAGTGTGTTCATATAATATGTCTACTCTTGTTTCAATATCTTCTGTAATCTTGTTAGAACTACAACTTGATACAAATAATATAAAAAAAATTAAAAAAATATGTTGTTTCATTTTTACAATCCTTATGCATCCAATGTATTTGGAATAACATTAAAGTGAGCACCTGGAGTAGTCATTGCCATACTACACATAAAATCTAATCTTCCTGTTTTTTCGGGTATAAAGGTAATAACATTATCTTTTGACCGAATCAAGAATTCATTTAATTTTAACTTAGGTATTGTTATGATTTGTGCACATCCACCAGCATTACTTGCATCTATTTGCCACTCTACTGGAATTCCTTCAACAATTGTAAACTCTGAAGGATAATATTCATATCTATCTATCTTCATTTTTACAATTTGTTTACCATCAACTATTGGAACTGTAGGAGCAAGGATAGGTTCATTATTACTTCCATCATTTCCTGCTACAGGAATTATGGGCTGAGTTCCAAAATCAATCTCTGAAGTTGCTAAAATATATCCTTGGTTAATGCTAAACAATCCTAAAACTATAACCAAAACTCCTGCAAACTTAAAGAAATGCTTTTGAAAGTTACCTTTCAAAAAGCTTGAAATTGCTGCGACTGATAATAATGAAGGTGCTGTTCCTAATGAAAATACAAGCATTGTCAACCCACCAATAACTGGGTCAGCTTTACTTAATACATAAATTTGCAAAGCTTGTGTAAATCCACAAGGTAGGAAAAATGTTAAACCTCCTAAAACAAAAGGCATTGCTTTATGATCTGATTTTTCTAAATCATGAATTTTATGTGCAATTCCTTTTGGTAATTTTATGTTTAATGATGTTTTAAAAATTCCAATTAATTGTAATCCTAAAGCTACCATTACCACACTAGCAAGTATAGTTAAAATACCTGTCACAGTTGTTGACACTGATATGACTGAGCCAAATGCTCCTAATATAACTCCAAACAATGTATATCCGGCAATTCTACCAATATTAAAATTCACATGAGGAATTAATTTTTGTAAACCTGTTTGGTTAGGATGTTTCTCACTGTGTCTAGCTGCAAGAGATAACAGCAATCCGCCTGTAACAGCTAAACATGAAGACATCGCTGCAACAAGCCCCATCACAAAGATAACTCCATAACTCATATTGTCAGTTATATTTACATCTGGAAATAAATTAAATTTAGTCATCAATAAGTATAAACCAAAAATTACAATTAACATCCCACCAATCTCAATCATATTTTTCTTTTGATTGACAACAGGTTCTTTACAGATCTTGTAACCACATAATTTAATAGCTTTTCTTAATTTATTTTCATCAGGTAATTTATCATAATGTATTTTAGCTTCACCCTTTCTAAAATCTACATTAACTCCGTTAATACCATTAATTTTTTTTAATTTTCGTTCAACTAGAACTTCACAGCTTGGACAATGCATCCCTTCAATGAATAATTTTTTTTCATTTTCATTTTGATTATCTTTTGAATCACTTTCTAATATATATCCTTTATAATCTTTATATTCCTCAATTTTGTCAAGAACATCATCAATATTTGTTTTAGTGTCGTCATATGAAACATATCCAATCTTAGTTCTAAAATTAAATAAAACTTTGACAACACTATCAAGTTCCATTACTGCATTTTTGATAATACGTTCATCATCTCTTGATGTTACACCTTCTACCAAAAAACCTTTTTTAATCATCATGATTATTCAACCTCGTACCCTTCATCAATTATCACTTTTTTAATTTGATCAATATTTACTTTTGATTCATCAAATTCAACCTCAACAAAATCTTCTTGATGATTTGATTTTGAATTTTGTAAACCTTCAAGATCTGATAATGAATCTTCAACTAATATATCACAACTCTTACAATGCATTCCTTTAACTTTTAACGTTTTTTTCATTTTTAATTCTCTCCTAATTCTTTTTTAATATCTTGATATTCTTTTTTTGTTATATCACCTTTAGCATACCTTTTTTTTAGTACATCAAAAGGCGATAATTGTATATTGTTTGGTTGAGATTGTGATAATCTAAAAACCAACCAAATAATTAAAGCTGTTATTCCTATCCAAAACAAAATCATAAATGGATATCCATAGTGCATATTATAATAATACATAATTTTTCACCTCTATAATTGTTGTTCTACAGAAATATTGTATTTTTCTGAGATTATTTCTTTTATTGCATCATATTGTCCTGTCTTTTCAGCTATCGCCCTAGCAAAATATTCAGACATCAATGGATTACCGTGACCTTCAAGAATTTCACCAATACATTCTCCACAAGGATGAAGTCCATTATAAATATCTTCTTGACAACTACATTCAGCACCCTCACCATGACCTGGTGTTTTTTCAATACAATAAATACAAGGTTTTTCTAAGCAACATCTATATTTGCTGTGAACTAGCTGTTCTCCTTGAATAGATTCTCTTAGACTAATGAAAGAATCTCTTTTCATATCCATAGTCATTGTCATCTGATGAGTATTAAGAGGAATAAAAGCTCCTACTATTACACCTATTATAATAAAAATTATAATATTAATTATTGATTTTTTTTCCATTTTTTATCACACTCTAGTATATTCTGAATATTGACCCTCTTCAAGACCATAAATAATCCATTCTCCAGTTTTTGGTCCAGGCATTCCAGGGCTTCCTGATGGCATTCTCGGAAGAGCAATCCCATCAATATCTGGTTTTTCTTCCAATAATTTATCAACAACATCAATAGGAATATGACCCTCTACTACATAATCTCCAACAATTGCTGTGTGACAGCTTTCAAGATTTTTTGGTATATTATATTTATCTTTAATAGTATCAAGATCAACTACAGAGATTACTTCCACTTCAAATCCTTGTTGTCTCATATAAGTTGACCATCCTTCACAACAACCACAAGTTGGGGATTTATATACTGTTATTTTCTCTTCTCTTGTGATGTTTGTACCATTAGTGCAAGCACTAACAAATACTATAATGAATAAAAATAAAGAAAAGAATTTTTTTTTCATTGTTCTTTCCTCAACTATTTAACGCAGCATCAATTATAGCTTCAAAGTTTGCGTATGGTTGAGCACCTGAAACAAGTTGTCCATTAATAATGAACCCTGGAGTTCCTCTAATTCCTGCTGCACTTCCATCAGTCATATCTTTTTGAACTTCTGCTTCGTATTTTCCTGAATCTAAACATTCATTAAATTCATCAGTATTAATTCCAAACTCAGATGCCCATTTTTTAAAATTCTCAGTGCTAATGACTTGTTGATTCTCAAAAATTTTATCATGCATTTCCCAGAATTTTCCTTGATCATCTGCACATTCAGCTGCTTCAGCTGCCTTTTGAGCATTTTGATGAAAACCTAATGGAAAATCTCTAAATACAAGTTTAACTTTACCTGTATCAATGTAGTTCTCTTCAATTAATCCTGATGTTTGTGAATAAAATCTACTACAAAATGGACATTCAAAGTCTGACCATTCAATTATTGTAACTGGTGCATCTGGATCTCCTTTAACAGGATCATCATCTGCTAATGCTACCATATCAAATGAAGGGTTAGGTGCTGCTGGTTTTGGTACGGAAGGTGGGGGGTTATTTACTTGAGTAGGTGCATCAGCAGCAACCTTTTGACCTTGATTAAGACTTAATGATTCTATATTTCCATTTAATGAACTAACTTGAAATACTAATATTAATAATACAAACACTTGTGCAAACATAAGTCCTGTTTGCAAGTGATTCTTTTTCGTTGTTCTTGATTTAATTTCATGTTTCATTTGTATTCCTCCAATTTGTTACCATTTAATAATTACACATTTGTTAATATTTCAAAGGGTGAAATAATATATAAATCGTCATGTAATCACTAATATTTTCATTTCATTTTTTGAAATGATTTATAAATACTAGAGGAATCCACTAATTTATGGATAAAATCAGTATTAAATTTAGAAAACACATTGGTTTTGCAGTTTTAGCTATTCTTTTCCTATTAGTTTCAATAGTAACTTTTGTAACTGACACCAGTAGACATGTTACAAACAAAAGTGCAACACTTGCTTATTTAGTTAATAATCATACATTAATTATGTTTTTTTTAATAGTAATTGCAACAGGATTTGGTTTTTTTTGGTCAAACTTAAGTTATGTTGAATTAGAAAAACAAAAAAAAGGTTCAAAACAAATTCTTGATATAATTATCATGTTTTTAAACAAAGAAGAAAAAGAAATTATCACATATTTAGTTAAAGAAAAAGGAGAAACAAATCAAGCAGAAATTGCAAGGCTTCCTGGATTAAACAATGTTAAAGCATATAGATCAGTGCAAAAGATGCAAGAAAAAAGATTAATTGAAGTGCAAGCACATGGTAAAGTTAGAAAAGTAATTCTAAAAGACAATATATATGATATTTTAAAGGATGATTAGTCACCATGATTTTTTAATTACATATACAATATGCAGTATTAGTTAATGTGCAAAACTATTTTATCTTTATAAAATTCATATGTTTAACAGAAAATTTTAATTATACATAATTGGTTTGTCTGGAGTAGGTTGTTGAGCAAGAACTTCTTCAATAACTGTTAACATACGATAACCACCTTTTCTATGAAAAGCATGACAATATAATTCTTTGACCGCTTGCCATCCATCCTCTCCAGAAGAAATAACGACAGGTACTCCTACCTTTTCAGATTCCATATAATCTAACAACGGAACTAATCCTCTATGTCTCCCAATATTTTTGTCAGTCCAAAGAATGTCAAATCTGCTTCCTTTTGCCTCCCTTAATCCTTGTGCTAAATTAGACGCAACAATAACACTGTATCCTGCAGAACCTAATAGAAGTTTTGCACTCTGAAGCACACTCGGTTCATCATCAATTACTAATACTCTTACCATATTAGCTAGAAGAACTAATATCTAATATATAAATATTATAATTATTACTCATTCATTGTTCCCTTATAGTTATAAAATTTAAATTAATACTCTACCTACCTGCTTTGTTTCCCAGATTTATTTTTAAAAATTAAAAAAATTAAGACTCAGATATCTCTATTAATACTTCCTCTAATAAATCCATGTTTTCACCAATACCTACCCAATCTTTGTTCTCCATAGATTCTTGGATTTTATTATAGTATTCTAATGCTTTGCTGGTGTCAAGATCTGAGCTTACTGTTTCATCTGGATCTTCATCAATGATCAAATCATTTGTTCCAAATAATTTATTTAATGCAGTATCAAAATCTTTTTCCATTACAGTTTGAGTTCCATATGACAAGATAATTCTTTTTAACTCAGGTATTTCACTATTATCTGCAGTAATATATAATGGCTCAATGTACAACAAAGTATTTTCTATTGGAATGACTAATAAATTTCCACGTATAACATTTGAACCTCTTTGACTCCATAATGTTAATTGTTCTGAAATTTCTGAATTTTGATCAATTCTTGCTTCGATTTGAGATGGACCAAAAACTAATTTATCTTTAGGAAATTTGTATAAAATTAATTCATTTTTTACAGAATCACTTTCTAATGTTGTTCTACCTGAAATCCAAGCAATCATATTATCTTTTTTTACTGGTGTATAAGGTATCATTAGTACATATTCTTCAGTATTCATTTCAGGAAGCTTTAATAAGACATAATAAGGAGTCATTGGTTGCAGTTTCCCTTGACCAAACACTTCATTAGGTGTATCCCATAAATCTTCTCTATTATAGTATACTTTTGGATCTTTCATGTGATATGTTGAAAACATATCTACTTGAATTTTGAATAAATTTTCAGGATATCTAAAATGTTCAATAAGCTCATCTGAAGCTTCATTAACACTTTTTACAAACCCTGGAAATATTTTTGTGTATGTGTGAAAAATTGGGTCACTTGGATCTGTTAAGTAAAATTCCAGCGTTCCATCATATGCATCCATTACAATTTTTACAGGATTCCTAATATAATTAAAGTTTGATGTAGTATCTGAATAAGGAAATCTATCTGTTAAAGTGTAAGCATCCTGAATCCATTTTATTCTACCGTCAACTGTAACTACATATGGATCCTCGTCCATTGATAAAAATGGAACAACCTTCGAAATTCTATCTTGAATTGTTCTAGTAAATAAAATTCTACTTTCTTTTGTTATATCTGAATTCAAAATAATATTTATATCTGAAAAATAAATTGCAAGTAAAACCTTTTTTGTAAATGAATCAATTTGAATTCCTCCTTTGCCTGAATATTTCGTGTATTCATTATTATCTCCCTTTGAATAATCAAATTCATCAATATTAGTATTTACTATAATAAAACTATTATCAATTTCACCATAATAAATTTCAGGTCTAACAATATCAAAATCATCACTCACTGGAGGAATATCTTTAATCAAAAATTCAGGTAAACCTTCACTAGTAATTTTGTTTACTGGACTCATGACCAATCCATACCCATGTGTAAAAATTAAATGCTCATTTATCCATGTTTTTGCTTTATCTCTTAATTGAACATGATTAAGTTCACGAGCAGAAACCATTACTTGAGTAGTTTTACCATCTATTTCATATCTATCAATATCCACATCATAAAAATCATAATAAAGTCTAATTTCTTGTAATTGTTTGTATGTTTGAGTTAATGGGCGCCAATCTAGAATTCTAAGTTCCTTTATTCCTTCTTGATTTCTTTTTAATATGTTGTTGTCAGCTACATCACTTACTTCATAAAATATTTCATTTACACCAGTTAGGTCATACGCAATATTTGTAAAATTTATGTTATGTTTAATATATTGTTCTTCAAGAGAATATTCATTAGGATCAACCTTAAAAGATTGAACTAAATTAGGTATTAACATACTTGATAGTAAAAAAACTAAATATATTCCAATTAAACTTATTATTACATGTCTTCTCTTTACTTTTTTAGATTTTATAAATATTCTAATTAAAAAAGATATAGCAATAACGATTGACACTACTGCCAAAATATTAGCTATTGGTAAAGATACATTTACATCTGAGAAACCTGCACCAAATACAACACCTGTTTTTGAAAACAAAATATTATATCTCATTAAAAAATGACTAAATGCACTTAAAATAAAAAACAATGATGCTAAAATAAAAAGATGATTTTTACTACTTGTTGAAATATTGAATTTTACTTTTTTTGTTGGCATTACTGAACTAACATCTTTAGTTACATCATTATCAAAATTATTTGTGTTTGGTACATTATAAGTTACAAACAATTCATTTATTTCCTTCCACAAATAAATAATTGATACCCAAATAGTATTTGCTACAAGAATCATCCCTAATATATATACAATAAATGACAAATATGGTAATTTAAAAACATAGTATGCAATATCTTTACTAAAAATAGGATCAAGTAAATTAAAACTTGTTCCATTTAAATATTTCAAATAAATATTCCAATTAAGTGATGCATAAATTCCGATAAAAAAACTAATAGCTAATCCAACAAATAGATGAAATTTATTTAGCAATGTTTTTTCATTTTCTTTTTCTTTTTTAAAGTGAAATGCAATTTTGTCATTAATAAAAAATATGATAAAAGTTAATATAAAAAACTGAATAAATAAACTTACTTTAGCAGATATTGGTGTTAAAAATAATTGTTTATAACCAAGGGAGTCAAACCACATATAATCAACAATTAATGTAACAATTTTACGTCCAAACGAAATAACCAAAAAAACAACAAGAATAATAATGTTAACTGAGCGGTTCATATTTTTTTTCATAGTAGAAAAATAAGAGTGGTAGGGTTATAAAGGTATGGTATAGCAGAATTGGAAACTCAATGTTTAAATATATAATAAAAATAAAATAAAAAAATTAGAATTATTTCTCTTTGACTTTTTCTTTAATTAATTACTCAGAATCGCCTTTTGGTCTAACATTAGCTGCTTTTGGTCCTTTATCGCCTTGTTCGACATCAAATAATACTTCATCATTTTCATCAATAGTAACGCCTTCATTAAGACCTGTTTGATGAACAAAATACTCTGTACCGTCTTCTCCTGCAATAAATCCAAATCCTTTCATTTGGTTAAAAAATTTTACTGTTCCATTCATTTTTTTTTCTCCTTACTAACTCGTTTTTATTTTTTTTTTAGATACTTACAACGCATCTAATCAATAAGGATATTTCCAGTTATATATAATTTGATTGTTTTTCAAATTGTAGCTTTATTTGTATTAATTCATGTAAAAAGTACTAAAATGTACTCTGATAGTATTAGAAAATTGTACTTACCAAACTTAAAATTCTTACAATATCCCCAATCATTTTAAGAAAAAATAAGAAAAAATAAGCCCCCGAAGGGAATTGAACCCTCGACCTGCTGATCTCATGTCAAACTTTTTTGTAAAAGTTTGTTACAAGTCAGCCGCTATAGCCACTAAGCCACGGAGGCAATATGATAATATAGACCTAGAATTTAATTAAGATTTAAAAAAGTTTCTTAATCTCTTTATTTAAAACCACTGTTTCTCTTCAGACAATGGTTTTCTAACATCTGATGCTCTATTTAAACCAATATAGTGTTTAAGATCTTCAACAAATCTCTCTGATACACGTCGCAATTCAATTTCTTGCTCACGCATTCTATCTTTATATATCATTCTTAAGAAAAAATCTTCCAAAACTTTTCCAAGTTTAAAATCTGATGTACCTGTAAACCAATTATTAATGTCAAGTTGAAGAATTGCATTAAACCAAATTATCATCTCACCCATATAAGGTTTTATTTTCTTACCTTTATAGACTATTTCAATTCTCTTCATATTTGTAGTCATTACATCAATATGCCACTTAAATCTAAAAAATTGATGTGCACCAGCTATTCCACCATGACTTTTTTGAGTTCTCCACCACCATCTAATCTCTTTATGATCTTGTTGATCCCTATACTCTCCATAAAAATCTTCAATTGCTTTAGGTAAATCAGGGTTTGGAGATTTCCAACCTTCTTCAGTTAACCAATGCCACATATACCTGTAGACATTTTCAATATGAACAACTCTAACTTGTTTAATTTGAGTACTATAAACTAAAACATCGCTCTCATCCCATTTAGCATTTGCAGCAGGTGGTGCCCATTGAGATTGAATCCCAGCCGCGTGTTTTGGTGTCCAGACTGTCATACAAACTAATAAATTGATTTACTACTTTATAAAATTTACTAGTAATATGTATACTGGTTTACTTTTTTGACTTTGACAAAGTTAAATAAGTAGTACAAAATCCTTTATGATATGAAATTTATAACAACGTGTGCTATTGGACTAGAAAATCACATTTCTGAATCAATAAAAGCATACGCAACTATTATTGAAGTTTATCCAGGTATAATTGTTTTTGAGTGTGATTCTCTTGAAAAATTAACTCAATTAAAAACAGTAGATGACATTTTATACCATGTAAAAAAATTAGCTGGAGTTAGTAGATATAGGGCTACTTTGAAAAATATTAGACATCAATTAAGAAAATCTAGTTTTTTGAAAAAAACCAAAGACGTATCTTCATTTTTTGTAGATGTTGCATATAATGGAAAAATAGATTATACTGCTAAAGAAATCAAAGATTTAGCTGTTGGTGAAATTAAAAAAAAGTATAAATGGAAATTCGAGAAAGAAAATGCTGATATCAACATTTGCATTAATTTAGACAAAAATTATTCATATGTTGGAATATCTTTGAATAGTCAACCATTACATGTACTTCGGGCCATTGATACAGTTCCTGGATCTTTAAAAAATTCTATAGCTACTTTTATGCTTGACCTTGCAAATACAAATAAAAACAATATTGTGCTTGACCCAATGTGTGGATCTGGTGTAATTCCATTTGAGGCTGATTTATTGGGAGCAAAAGCCATAGGTGGAGATATAGATCCCCTAAGAATTAACGTTGCAAAACTAAATTCAGACAGACCTGAATACAATATTTGGGATGCAACAAAAACAGATTTAAAAGATAAATCAATTGACAAAGTTGTAAGTAATCTACCTTTTGGAAAACAAGTCGACATCAATAATCCTGAAAAATTCTTTGAAAAATTTACTGATGAAATGATTAGAGTATCTAAAAGAAAGTTTACATGGGTTTTATTGACAACACATTCAATCATATTTGAGAAAATTGTTGAAAAGAAGAAATTAAAAATTACAAAACAAATTAATATTCAAAATTCAGGATTAAAGTCAAAAATTCTTGTAATTACCCCATAGATTAATATTATAACTGTTCTTACCGTATATTTATGGTCAATTTTTGGAAATTAGTAAATAATGTTATCAGAGATGCTGATGTATTACTGTTAGTTCTAGATGCCAGATTTCCAGTACGTTCACGAAATAAAGAACTTGAACAAAAAATAACTAATCAAGAAAAAAAATTGATATACGTAATAAACAAATGTGACTTAGTAACAGGAAAAGACATAAGGGAAATTAGTAAAAAGTTTGATCCTAGTGTATTTGTCTCATCTAAAAAAAAACTAGGTGGAACTTTACTCTTTAAAGAAATAATGAAACAAGCTGGTGGAAAACCTTCTGTTGTTGGAGTTATTGGATATCCTAATGTTGGAAAAAGTTCAGTCATTAATTTATTAAAAGGAAAAAAATCAGCTTCAGTCTCAAGTTATTCTGGACATACTAGAGGTGTACAATTTATTAGTGCAAAAGGAAAACTTAAATTAATTGATACACCTGGAGTTTTAGAATTTAAAGAAAAAGATTTGTATAAACAAATTTTAATGGGTTCAATTAACCCTCAGCATATCAAAGAACCTGATTATTTTGCATCACTATTAATTCAAGATTATCCAAAACTTTTTGAAAAATATTTTAAGATGGAACATAATGATGATGCTTTTGAATTCTTAGAAGAAATTGCATTAAAAAGAAACATTCTAAAAAAAGGTGGAGAACCGGATTTAATGAGATTTGGTAGAACTATTCTACAAGATTGGCAAACAGGTAAAATTCATGATAACTATGTAGATTTAAATCCTAAAAAATAATTATTCAATCCTATTTAAAAAACCTCTACAATTTTTACTCTGACAATTACAATATTCTCTAAATGCATCCTTTCTAAAATTATAATCAAAAGTAATTTCTTCTCCTTTTTTAATGAACTTTTTTGAATAGATAAACACTCTTTCATCAATTATTTTTATCTCACAATTAGGATCACATGAATGATTTATGAATCTTGAAAGGTTTCCATTTACTCCACCATCAATTACAATTTTTTCATTGACATTAAATAAATAAGATACACCAGATTTTGCGTACATTACATCTCTTACTTGAGCAGCAATAGGTGTAATTCTTTGACCACAATATTCAATCAATTGTTTGCCACTAGAAATTTCTTCACTAGCAAAAACACCATATCCATGTACATCTGATTCTTTCTTAAATAATTTTGACATAGATATATTGAATTTATTTCAATGTTTTAAGTTTTACCATCAAGATTCAAAATAAGAAAAATATTTATACTTCCATATTTAAAACAATTCTAAAATGGTTGAACAACAATATATTGATTATATTAAAAACAACATTAATACTTATCCTATTGAATCGTTAAAAACTCAACTTCTTAACTCAGGTGTATCTACACAAGATGTTGATGAAGCTGTAAGACTTGCAACAGGTAATAGTAATATTAGTGAACATATGTTTGAGAGTGATTCAAAAATTGTTAATGAAGAAATAAAAGGGTCGTTTGACATGACTCAACGCTCAACATATTATAGATTTTTTTTAACAAACAAAAGATTAATAGTTGCAAAAACAAGCGGTACTTTTTGGTGGTGGATGATTCTTGGAACAATTGGTACATTAATTGCGTGGGGTCAAGCAAAAGGCAAAGGAAAACAGCTTGAAAGTTTAACTCCTGAGAGTATTTTAAAATCAAACAAACATAATTTTGAAGTAGCATTTGAAGAATTAACTATTGAACTAAATAACCCAAAATTTTTATCACCTGGAAAACTAACACTTAATCTTTCAGGAACTAAAAAAACATTTATGTTTGAAGACAAAAAAGCATATCAAAAAACATCTGAATTATTAAAACAAATTATTCCAAATAAAATTTCAGTAAAATGAATAAATTCAAAACAAAGATACCTGTATGGACTATCATTAGTGCAATTGTTACATTAGTTTTATCTGTAGTTTTAGCACTTTTTATGTTAATTATCTTGGTTACATCTAGTGTTAAGCCTATGCTTACATCTAACGTTGTTGAAGGAGCTGTTTATTTAATCTTTTTTGCAATCTTTATGTTTGGAGCTGCCATTGCTGTTTTCTTTAGAAAATATAAACTCCCTGGTACTACAATTATAGTATTTGGAATAATTTTACTATTTACATTTTGGTTTTTTGGAATAATATTAATTCCATGTGGTATTATTATTTTTAGAACAAAAGAGAATATAAGTGAAAAAATAATTAAATACTTATCAACAAAAAACTCTGCAACCTTAACAGAACTTTCATCTCAAATTGGACACAACGAAGCAGATATTGAAATTGCTGTTAATGAATTAATTGTAAAAAATAAGAAAATTTCTTTTGATAAAAACTCAAGAATTGTAACTAGAATTTAATTATTTTTAAAAGAAAAATTACTCCTACCTTGAATGATTATTACCAATATTATAACTAAAAATATAATTGTAAAAATCAATATCATCTTTGACATATCAAATCCTTCATTAGTATTCATGCTTGTAGAATAAATAAAATCTTTTATCTGAGATACACATTCATCATCAATATCTCCTTCAACATCATATGTCATTTCAATTTTATCTTGAACATCTGAAAAATGCCATGCAATTACAGGATCTTCTTCAACCACATGATAATTTTTTCCATTAAAATATATATTATTGGCTTGAGCAACCAGACACTTTGGTATGTTTTGATAATATACTAAATCTGACACTGGTTCATCTACATCAACTGTAATTTTGTATTTGGTAAATTTTTTATCATCCACAAAATAATCTTTTTTTTCTACTACAACTTCTTTCTTTAATTTTTTTGAACTCTTGTCTATTGTTTCGGTAAGCTCAGCTGACGCACCAACATATGAAGTTTCAATCATAGTATCTAATTCTTCTCTTTTTAATTTTAGAATTGAGTCAAAAGTTTCAGATTCAAACATTATCTTATCACAATCTTCTTGTTTTGGATTTTTAATTAATGGACAGTTATCTAAATCTCCACAAATTGTGTCTTCATCAATATCATTATTCTCGTCAAATGGACATAAATCACAAACGTCTCCAATATTATCTTTATCTGAATCTTTTTGGTTAGGATTGTATGCTAGTGGACAATTATCTTCATCCCCACAAATTCCATCATGATCAAAATCATTATATCTATCCAGTAAACAGATGTCACATGCGTCACCTATAAAATCTTCATCTGTGTCCAATTGTTCAGGGTTATAAATTTCTGCACAATTGTCTTTCATAGCTATTACATTATCTCCATCATTCTCAGTACACTTTGAGTTTTTATCACATGCGTCACCAATACCATTATTATCACAATCTCTTTGACTTGGATTAAAATTATTTGGACAATTATCCAAATTTGCACAAATTAAATCATTGTCAATATCATTTTTAGGATCATTAATACACCTATCACATGAATTTCCAATTCCATCTTTATCAGAATCAAATTGGTTTTGATTAACAACTGTAGGACAATTATCTACCTTACCACAAACTCCATCTTGGTCAGCATCATTTTTTGCATCAAACTCACAAAAGTCGCATGCATCTCCTATACCATCACCATCCCTATCATGTTGATTTGGATTATACAAGTCATTACAATTATCTTCAATTCCTTCAACTTCATCATTGTCAAATTCTTGTGAACAATCAGTATCCAAATCACAAGCATCACCTATACCATCATTATCACAATCATTCTGGTTAATATTTGAATTTAATTCACAATTATCAGTATCTGCACAAACCCCATCCCTATCTATATCATTCATACTATCTTTAGGACATAAATCACATACATCCCCAATTGCATCACTGTCCTTATCAATTTGTGGAAAATTATTTTTTAAAGGACAATTATCAACATTGCCACAAATTCCATCTTTATCTGCATCATTAAACTTATCCATTGGACAAATATCACACTCGTCCCCAATATTGTCAGAGTCGTAATCTTTTTGTAAAGGATTGTAGTGATCAGCACAATTATCAATAATATTCTCAATTTCATCTTGATCTGAATCAAATGAACATACTGAATCAAAATCACATGCATCTCCTGTTCCATCAAGATCACAATCACTTTGACCAGGATTATATTTATTTGGACAGTTATCAATATCGCCACACATATTATCTGTATCTACATCGTTTAACATATCATTCATACAAAAATCACATACATTTCCAATCCCATCATTGTCTGAGTCAGCTTGATCATAATTTGACTCTGTAGGACAATTATCAACATTACCTGGAACTGTATCATAATCTACATCATTAAATGGATCTCTTGGATAATCATCACAAATATCTCCAATGTAATCTTTATCACTATCTAATTGATCATTATTTGAATCATATGGACAGTTATCGGTATTATCATTTACCCCATCATTATCTGAATCAGATGAACAATCCGAATCAAAATCACATACATCTCCAATTCCATCATTGTCACAATCATTCTGTTGAATGTTTGGTTTACCAGGACAGTTATCTATATCAGCACATATTGAATCAAAATCATGTGCATCATTATTAGGATCATTTGCACATACATCGCACGCATCACCTATACCATCATTGTCTGAATCTGCTTGATTTGGATTATTTTTTCTTGGACAATTATCTACATCTTCACAAACATTATCATTATCAATATCATTTAATGTATCATAAATACAATCATCACATGTGTCCCCTAGTCCATCATAATCAGAATCTAATTGTCCAGAATTGCTTTGTCTAACACAATTATCTATGTTGTTACAAATTTTGTCTGAATCAAAATCATTTAGAACTACACATTCATTATCATTATTATTTGTACATTGAATATAACCTACACATGAATCAATATAACATTCATTTCTTAATGTGTAACTTGATTCGTCATCACTATCTTCATCAACTAATCCGTCACAGTCATCGTCAAGTCCATTACAAATTTCAATTTTTGGAATTTGTGCACCTATACACTCACCCCATTTATTATTCTTACAAGTTTGCTCTCCTACTTCACATCCACCATTATTTTGTCCACATTCTTGTGTATCTCCAGTTCTACATTCACACCCTTCATCAACTGAACCATCACAATCATTATCAACTCCATCACAGTGATTTGAGCTTTCTACTTTAACATATTCTGATCCATATTCTGAACTTGAACAAGATAACCATTTGTTATTACAAGTTTTAATAGAACCTCTACATACTCCTGCTTGATTGTTACATTGAGGTGCTCTTAATCCTTCATCAACATCACCATCTAAATCATTATCAACCCCATCACAAACTTCAGTTGATGATTTTGGTTGGATGTTTACTGGATTTTGATTAGGTGGATTTTGAGTAGAAATAGATTCTAAACCTTGACCTTCTAATTCTTCTAACAAAGGATTATCACCAGAGGATTCTTCTGGTAATGAGTTTTCATCTGTTGGTTCTTCTGTTAAAGGTACTCCTTCCCTAATTTGTTCTGCCCCAGGTTTATTACCTACATAACTCTGTGGTGCAGTTGTAGAACTATCGTCTTCGCCACCATCTGAACCTCCTGAGTCTTCACACGTAAATACTTCATCATCTCCTTTAACACCAGAACCAATCACACCTTCACAACACGTTATGCTTGCTGGTCCAGGAGTACCATCATCCCTTATTATTTGGCAATCTGCATTATTAAGGCCAGTTCTAAGTATTATAGTTCCATCTGGACATTCTTCATCAATTCCATAGTCATCTATACATGCATATTTTTCCTGAGCATTCACAACAAACATAAAAAAAATTAATATAAATAAAAAATAAAAACCCCTTTTAAACCTTTTCATATTATTGTTTATGAATTCATGAAGTTTTTATAATTTATCAAAAAAAAAATTATTTAATAAAAAATCAAAACATATATATCCTAGAAACCTTTTAATCTCTTTGTACAGAGACGTTAAATGAAAAGAGCAAATGTAACACATTATTTTATAATAGGTATTGTGATTATTATTGCTGTATCATTCTCATTTTATACTTTTGCCAGAAATAATCAAAGCAATTATGAAAATGAATTAGAAAAAGGAATACTATTTACTAACCTTAGAGTAGATTTTAAAGACTATGTACATACATGTATTATTGATTCTGCAACTTCAACACTTGATGATACTGGACTTAGGGAAGAAACATTACAAGAATATGAAGAATTAGCTTCCAAAAAAATAAAAGAATGCGTTAAAACAATTCTTGATATATTAATTGAACAAGATTACACTATTGATGAAGGATCAATTTCAACTAATGCACAATTATTTGAAGAAACAGTTGATATCAAAGTTACTTATCCAATTACTTTAATTAAAGACTCTCAAAAAATAGAGTTTAAAGAATTTAAGTATACCCTTGATAAATCTAATTATATTTTAGTCCCAGGAGGTATAACTCAAAAAGAGATTATTTTAACTTCAAAAAATGGAAAATCAAGCCTTACTTTTCCAAAAGGTACTTTAATTAAAAACAAAAATGGACAACCTGTTGAATCTATTAGTATAAAATTAAAGGACATAAGTTTTAATAACATTCAAGACAAATATGTTATTGGGCAAATTGTGTATGATAATAGTCCTGATGGAGCGTATTTTTCTAAGCCTGTAAAATTGTCAATCGAATTTCGAGAAGAAGATATCCCTGAAGGGTTTACAAAAGAGAATATTCGCCTAGGGTATTGGAACAATGACATGAGTTTATGGTATGCAACCACTACTGAAATAATCGAAAATCGAGCTGTAGCTGATATATTTCATTTTTCAGTTTGGTCAGGAGTTGTTGGAAAATCTTCTTCTGTATGGAACGGAAAAGGCAAAACTGATTCTTCAAATAATAAATTAGAGCGTTCATATGAACTTCCAGAAAATGACGATGAAAAAAATCTTGAAACAATATTTTTTCAACGATATGCTTCAACTGGTATATCCGCAAACAAACAAGGTAACAAAAAATATGTTTGGAAAATTTATGGAGGTAGCCAAAACCGTGAAGGAACTGCAATTCTGGATACTACAATTCATAAAGGACTAACTTATAATCAACTGCCTGATTGCAGAAGAGATTTTTACGACAATAAAAATTATTTTGTTAAACCAATAAATGACGTCCTCCCACGCACTAAAGTGCGGGGTTTCCTATTAAGAACTAGCTAATCCGTGATGAATTTCTTGATTCTCAATATAATTTGTTATTGAAGTTATATCATTATATCC